>Ga0209254_10000209_pt1 | contig 42407 bp, 34 predicted proteins | sample FrelakmetDIP11DI_FD_187148 | JGI IMG/M metagenome (GOLD analysis project Ga0209254, IMG submission 187148) | Freshwater lake sediment microbial communities from the University of Notre Dame, USA, for methane emissions studies - DIP11 DI (SPAdes)... | ecosystem: Environmental > Aquatic >... | reverse complement strand
TTTCCAGGCAATCCATTGCGGCATTTATGGAATCCAGGTTTAGAACATAGGCCAGTCGAACTTCATCTTTACCGAGGCCAGTTGTGCCATAAAAACCGGTTGCTGGCGCCAGCATCACTGTCTGGTTCTGGTATGAGAATGATTCGAGCAACCACTGGCAGAAATGATCACTATCATCGATGGGTAACCGTGCAATTGCATAGAACGCGCCGCCTGGATTTGGACAGAATACATCTTCCATAGCATTCAATCGCTTTATTAGCAAATCGCGGCGGGCAAGATATTCTGCTTTGGGCTTTTCAAAATAAGATTCAGGCAAATCAACTGCTGCTTCTCCCAGTATTTGGGCAAGCCCCGGTGGGCTCAGCCTTGCTTGTGCAAATTTCATGGCAATATCGTAGATAGCTTTGTTCTTTGTAACAAAAGCTCCGATCCTGGCGCCACAGGCTGAATATCTTTTAGAAATTGTATCCATCAGGACCACGTTTTCTTCCAGCCCGTCGAGGTGCATGGCGCTAACATATTCGCCATCATAACAGAACTCGCGATATGCCTCGTCAGAAAAAAGGTAGAGATTATGCTTCAGGCAGATGGCCTTTAATTTTTCCATTTCTTCCCGGCTGTATAGATAGCCTGTAGGGTTGTTCGGGCTGCAGACAACAATGGCTTTTGTTTTGTTTGTTATTACTTTTTCGAAATCTTCCATTGGCGGCAATGCAAAACCAGTTTCAATAACAGATGTTATGGGCACTACTTTTACTCCAGCCATCACGGCAAATCCATTATAATTGGCGTAAAAAGGTTCCGGGATGATTACTTCATCTCCTGGGTTCAGGCAACTCATGAATCCAAATATAATGGCTTCGCTGCCGCCGGCAGTGATCATGATCTGATTATAAGTAACATCAATGCCTACCCGATGATAATATTCCACCAGTTTCTTCCGGTAACTTTCATTTCCTGCACTGTGGCTGTATTCCAAAACCCGGATGTCTGCTTTTCTTACTGCATCCAGAATAGCAGGCGGGGTTTCTATATCCGGCTGGCCAATGTTAAGATGGTATACACGAATGCCTTTTTTCTTGGCTGCTTCTGCATAAGGAACCAGTTTGCGGATAGGCGAGGGGGGCATGAGCCTTCCTCTATCAGATATTTGTAGCATGAATCAAAGGTAGCGGGATTGGTTTATTTAGCCAAGATGCAGTTTATGTCAAGAAAGTTTTATTTTTTTCTGATTTTACCTCCTGGTGAACTCAATGTGTTAGGCTGTGCCTGGATTGAAGCCGAAGTTGAAATGGTATTCTTGCCTGCCTGAAGGGGATATTCACGATTTAGCCAAATGAATTTCCCGTTGGTTTCAGGGGGCAGGTTGATAATTGCATCCATAATTTGGCCTTTTATTTTATAAGAAACGGTCACCATGCCATTGGGATGGGGCATTTGTCCTTTCAAGGTTTGCATTTTACCGGGCATGGGTTCAATTCTTATTTTTTTAAATCCGGGAGCATCGCTGTCTATACCCAAAACCGTTCTGAAAAATTCAATATTGGGACTGGAACCCCAGGCATGGCAATCGGAGCGGGTTTCATTAATATCAGATATCTCGGCCCAGGTTGTCATTCCCATGCGCAGGTTTTCTTTCCAGGTATCAAGCCAATCCAGATATTGATTACCGTGTCCCGCCTTCTTTAATGCCAGGTGCAGGTAGTATTTAAAGTAGATTGTTGCGGGCGATATGGTTTGGTCTTTTAATAAGTAATCTGCAATAGCAACTGTTTCTTTTGGGGTAGCCGTGTTAGTTAGAATGGCCAGCGCATTTACATGCTGTGAAAAACTGCTTTTCTCTTCAGTATCTGCGAAAAGATGACGCGAATCGTACCAGTATTTTTTCCGGATGGTTGCCTGGAGTTTTTTGGCTGCTTTATCATATTCGATTGAGTTGGCTGATATACCAAGCTTTCCTTCCAGTTCAGCTGCCAGTTGGAAGGCCCATAGAAGTTGAAGATCCAAAGCAGCTGAATGGCCGTTCCTTCCTATTGGGGCTACACCACCGTTCCAACCAGGCGATTCACACCAGTCTGTAAAATTCCAGTAAGGGACATTATATAATGAGCCATCATCTTCCTGGTACTTGTCGAAAAACCAAAGTACCTGCCGCATGCCCTGCAGATGGTCTCTTACGAAAGCAGAATCCGGTCTGTACATCCAGTAATCATGAAGCATGCTGATCCACCAGAGAGAAAATGGAGGTATTTGTTGTGGATTTCTCGATGGGTACCTACTGAGGGTGATTCCTTCTGCCATCCTGGATTGATCAAGTTGGGTGATGGCGTTTCGCATCAGTTTATCATCGCCACTGTTGAAAAGTGAAACCAGTGCCTGGATTCGCGTATCCCCAATATACTGCAACTGTTCATAATAGGGACAATCCATATAAGTCTCAACAGCACATAGCCTGGCGGTATGCCAGCCAGTTGAAAAGATTTTATCCAGTGTGTCTGATCCGGACTCAAAAGCGGCATTTAGTTTAAAGGGGTATCCAGTGAATATGCTGTAAAAATCTTCTATGACAAGTGGTTCTTCGCTCGTTTCAATGGATACCTGTACAAACCGGAATGTACGGTATGCCAGGGAGCTGAAAGATTGATTATTTAATCCACCAGAAATGATCCGATCCTTTACCCCAACAAAACGTTTGTTGATTGTTTCATTGCGATGCCCTTTCTTGTTTTGAGCCCGCCAGTCTTTCTGACTTCCCTCATCAATGTATAGCGCTTCGGCATAACCGATTGTTATACTGGCATCTTTGCCTTTACTGAAATCAAGCACCGGATAGGCATTGGTTAATTCACCCTGATCTAAAAGAAAAGAAACTTTTTGCCTTGGGCCAATGGTCAGTTTTGTGGCAGAAGAAGGGAAACCCGCAGGAATATCTAGACCCACTTTCTCCGCTACTTTTGAAAAACGCTGTTTTGTCAGCTCCATTTGTGGGAGTTTGCTGGGAACAAGCATCCAGCCATCAGACCAGCCTAAAACGCCTTTTGGCAGACCCTTAAAAATCGGTTGGGCGGGTTTCCAAACTTTTGCTTCATAACTTAAGTTCTTCCAGCCGGAGGGGAATTTTCGGTAGTCAATAACTTCACCAGGACCAGCAACATAGTACGAATAAATTAATTCTGGCTTAAGAGGAGAATAACAGTCGTCTTTGTATGAGAGCCATGTATTGTTAGTATTCAAAACTGATTCCTGCTCTCCGTCTCCTTGTAAAATAAAAGCGCTGCGAAAACTAATTTGCGCTTCAGGTGCTTTGTCTGCATAATACCATATTATAGCTGTTATGATATTATCGCCATTTGTAAGATATGGCGCGATATCCACCGTTTCATAATTCCAATGGTATAGTTCTCCTCTCGCGGGGCCTAGCGAAACCAGTTGTCCATTGACGAATAGTTTATACCTGTTATCCGCTGAAACATGAACGATAAAATTCCCCGGTCTTTTGGAAATGCTGAATGTTTTCCTGAAATATTGAATAGAGAATTCATGTGGTTCGGCATCTGGCGATGATATCCAGGAGGCTTCCCATTGTTTTTGCAGGAGCACCTCATTAATTTTCTGGGCACCGGAATGCCAAACAAAGAAAACTATAAATGATAAGGACAGAAAAATCTTAGTCATAATATCATGATTTTTTCCAACAGATCTTATAGGTATTAAAGTATCTAAATTCGCGTTTCCCCGATACCTTCTTTTGTCCAAAATAGGTTAAATTCAATCATTTGGTATGAGTTTGTGGCTTGAGTTATACATGATTTATCACTCAGGCGACTTCATTCTCGATTTTGAACACATATGTGTTGCCGGAAGTGGTTTTGGGACATGATCTTATTTTTAACCGGATTTTTTTGGACTGTGTTGAATTCTTTCGTACATTTTCTCACAAACTATTGAAAAATGAAGTTGAATAAACGCCTTTTGACACTACTGGCAATTTGCTTCTTCCTCTTGAATTTCCAGTTTTCCAATGTGCTCCAGGCCCAGGAAACAGCAAGTGGACTGGATGCCACTACAAAGAAAAAAAAGGACAAGTCTGATACCAGTGCTAAAAAAGTAAAATTGTTCAAAGATGATGTGCCATTGCAAATGACAATTACAACTGACATCAGGCAACTTACCGGCGAAAAGGAAAAAGCCCAATTCCAAAAAGCAGCAATCGTTGTAAAGCTTCCAGATAGCACAGAAGTAAAGGAGAATATTGAATTACGGGCAAGAGGAAATTTCAGAAGGCAATACTGTTATATTCCTTCCCTGATGCTGAACTTTGAGTCGTCTGTTGAAAAAAGGGTGGCATCACTTAAAAAAATCAAGATGGTTACCAGCTGCAGAATAGGGAGAGAATTTGATCAGCTGGTGCTTAAAGAGTATACAGCTTATAGAATTTTTAATTTGCTCACTGACATGAGTTTCAAAGTTAGACTGGTAAGCGTTTTATTCCTTGATTCTGAGGGAAAGAAAAAACCGACCAATCAGTTTGGATTCATAATTGAAGATGTTGATGATATGGCAAAACGCAATGGATGCAGCGAACTTGAATTGAAGAAATTGCAGCAGGAAGCTGCCGACAAGAATTTTATGACATTTGTTGTGCTGTTTCAATACATGATTGGAAATACCGACTGGTCTGTTCCTGGTGATCATAATGTCAAACTCCTCCAAAGAAAGGACAGTGCAGCTGCCAGGCCATTTGCAGTGCCTTATGACTTTGACTTTTCAGGTCTTGTTAATGCTTCCTATGCTACACCGGATGAACAACTGGGAACTACAACAGTAACAGAAAGAGTTTATAGAGGTTTCCCAAGGACAATGGAAGAATTGCAGGCGGCAGCTACGATTTTTAATAATAAGAAGGCAGATATTTATAGTCTTATAACCGATTCCCAATTCCTGGATAAAAGGTCAAAAGATGAGATGACAAAATACCTTAACGAGTTTTTCGAAGTTATTAATAATTCACGAAGCATGAAAAAGGAGTTTATCGATAATGCCAGGACCAACTAAAAAGAAGCCCCGCAAATTTTGCGGGGCTTCTTTTTAGAATGAAAATTTAATTATTTGCCAGACTTGTTTTTCTTTCCTGCTTCGTATTTAGTAAAGTCTTCGGAACTGAGCACTTCTCCGGTGATCTTTATTTCAACCGGATAATCGTAGCCTTTCACTTTTACAAAAATACCTTTCTCAAAAACACCCGGTGCAGCAGCATTAAATCCGGCTTTGATTTTCTCGGATTTACCTTTCATCACGGGTTGCTGGGGCCATGACGGTGTAGTGCACCCGCAGGAAGCCGTAGCGTTTTCAATAATTGCCGGTGCTTCTCCCACATTCATAAATACAAAATCATAGGTCACAGGAACCCCTTGTTTGATTTTACCAAAATCGTGCTTCATTTCCTTAAACTTAATAACTTCGTCAGCTTTCTTTGCGTCTGTCTGTGCATAGATAAAGGTGCTGGCTGCGATAACTGTCAGGAATAGAAATAATTTTTTCATGATGCTTTATGATTTTTAATTTTTAAAAAGGGTTAATGATTTATTTACGGGAGCTGACTGGTCAGGCGTTTTCCAAACCTGGCCCTTAATCAGGATACTTTTCATCTGTCCCTTATCATAAAAAATTGTGATTGATTTTTCAAATATTCCTTCTGAAGCAGCATTGTAGCCAACAGTGATTTGTTGAGTAGCTCCGGGTAAAATTGGCTCTTTGCTCCATTGTGGTGTTGTACATCCACAGGATGCCTGAACATTTTCGAGTACCAGGGACTCCTTACCGGTATTGGTTACTTCAAAAACATGCGTAACGGGTTTACCCTGTGCAATTTTACCAAAATCAAACTGCGTTTCAGACAGCTTTAGTCTGTCCTCTTTGGCAAGGTTACTTTGAACCGCAGTATTCTGCGCTTGCGTAAAAATAAATGCCGATAAGGCTAAAAAAACTGAGAAAATATATTTCATTTTGGGTGGTATTTCTAACCTCTGACTAAACGCTTTTACAAATCTACATATTGTTACGGGAAAAAGAAGCCTTTTGGCAATACTGACTTTTTTTTAACAGTGTGCAAAATTCTACGGTATTTTTAAGTAAAACATTGATTATCAATTTATAAATTAATTTTCAATTCCCAATTGAAATTTCTACCCTCCGGAATTTCATATAAGAAATTCAGGTAGATTTGTTTTATGGACTTAAACGTTTCCAACGATTTACTTGACCAGGAAAAACTGTCATTCGACTCCTTTAGAGAAGAAGTGCTTAAAGATTACCGACTCGCCTGTGAAAGCAGGCAAGCCAGTTTGCTTGGGCGAAAGGAAGTGCTAACCGGGAAAGCCAAGTTTGGTATTTTTGGGGACGGTAAAGAAGTGCCCCAGGTAGCCATGGCAAAATTCTTCCGGCCAGGCGACTTTTATAGTGGGTATTACCGCGACCAGACTTTTGCATTTGCAACCGGTGTCGCCAACATAACCGAATTTTTTTCACAGCTTTATGCCGATCCGGATATCCAAAATGATCCACATAGTGCTGGCCGCCAAATGAATGCACATTTTGCCTCTCAGATGGTTAGGGAAAACGGGCAATGGTGTTCATTGGCAAATCAAAAAAACCTTGCAGCCGGTCTGGCGCCTACTGCAGGGCAAATGCCCCGTTCCCTGGGATTGGCATATGCCTCAAAAGCATTCCGGGAAATTACCTCTCTGCATGCTTTTACCGATTTGTCTGACAGAGGCGATGAAGTTTGCTTTTGTACCATCGGCGATGCTTCCACCAGTGAAGGACATTTCTGGGAAACCATCAATGCCGCTTCTGTATTGCAGGTTCCACTTGCGATATTTGTTTGGGATGATGGTTATGGAATCTCGGTCCCCAAGAAATACCAGACTACCAAGGGATCCATATCTGAAGCTCTCATGGGCTTCCAGAAAAAAGAAGGTACTAACGGCGTGGATATTTATAAAGTGAAGGCATGGGATTATGCGGGGATGTGTGAAGTTTTTGAAGAGGGCATTAGAAAAGTAAGGTCTACCCACACACCGGCTTTATTCCATGTAGAGGAAGTGACGCAGCCACAAGGACATTCGACATCGGGTAGCCATGAGCGGTATAAAACACCCGACCGGCTGGAGTGGGAGCGTGAATGGGATTGTATAAAGCAAATGAGGGAATGGATAATGGCCAATCAACTGGCATCAGATGACGAATTGTCAGAAATCGAAACACTTGCTAAAAAACTTGCCCATGAATGCAGGCAAAATGCCTGGGATCTTTTCATTGAACCTTTAAAAGATCAGGTAAGCCAGGCCGTTAGCTTGCTGAAAAAGTTGCCTCCGGAATCATTGGAGAATTATCCTTCTATTCAACTGATTACAGATTCATTGGAGAGCCATCGGGAGCCTTTAAGACGTGATGTAATGCAGGCATTGGGACAAGTGATCGGACTTTTGGGAAATGGGGTTGAAACCAGGGATCTAGCCCGCTATTATGCTGAACTCAAAGAAGAAAATAGCTTTCTTTTCAATACACATTTATATAATGAGGGGCCCAGGAGTCCTTTGCGCGTCGAGGCCAGTGATCCGGTTTACGTATCCGACAGTCCCATGGTAAATGGCTATGAGATTCTGAACAGGTATTTTGATAAGATTTTTGAAACAAATCCGCTGGTCCTGGCTTTTGGCGAAGACCTCGGGCAAATTGGCGATGTCAACCAGGGCTTTGCCGGTTTGCAGGCCAAACACGGGAAACAGCGCATTTTTGATACCGGTATACGTGAACTAACCATTATGGGACAGGGTATTGGCATGGCAATGAGGGGCCTCAGGCCAATTGCGGAAATTCAATACCTTGATTACCTGCTTTATGGCTTACAACCACTAAGTGACGACCTGGCAACACTACACTTCAGGACCTGCGGGAGGCAGTCTGCCCCAATGATTGTTAGAACCCGTGGCCATAGACTCGAAGGAATCTGGCATAGTGGTTCTCCTTTGGGCATGATCATTAACTCTCTTCGGGGCATGCATATATGTGTTCCCCGGAATATGGTCCAGGCTGCTGGAATGTATAATACCCTTCTCGAAGGTAATGATCCGGCACTGGTTATTGAATGCCTGAACGGCTATCGACTTAAAGAAAAACTTCCTGCGAACCTGCTCGAAATCAGGATTCCTCTCGGTATTCCGGAAGTAATCCTTGAAGGCAGGGATGTTACAGTTGTTTCTTATGGATCAATGCTCAGGATCATCCAGGACGCGGCAAACTCTTTGGAACAAATTGGTGTAAGTATTGAAATTATTGATGTACAAACGCTCCTGCCATTCGACCTCAATCACCTCATTTTGGAATCGCTGAAAAAAACGAACCGGATATTGTTTGTTGATGAAGATGTGCCTGGTGGCGCAAGTGCTTATATGTTCAATAAAGTAATGGAAGAACAGGGCGGATACAAATGGCTGGATGTTGCACCACGAACTCTCTCGGCAAAGGATCACCGCCCGGGTTATGGAAGCGATGGCGATTATTTCGGAAAACCTAATGTTGAAGATATTGTGGACGTTGTTGTTGCAATGATGAAAGAGTAGGGGGAGTCAAGAGTCGGGAGTCGGGAGTCGAGAGTCTAGAGTCGGGAGTCAGGAGTCAATGGCCCTGATACATAGCCCGTTTTGTTGTTCCGAATAGTTTGAAACATCCAGTGTTGTTCAGTTCAGTGCTGTTCCTGAATTTTTCCAGCAAGTGGCTGGTTTACCAATAGTCTCCATTAACAGACCCAAGTTGTTATTGAGCAATATACTAAAATTAGAACGCCATAAACAGTTTAAAGCCCTTCTCCAAAGACCTGGCACCTGATTTTTCTAATTTTTGTCTGGATAAACTTGATAGCAGCTTTTTTTAATCCGGCCATCAATTATTCTTGCGGCTTAAGTTTTCTGATCACTCCAGTTTGAAGTATATTCGAGTGAAAAGAGGAATTCTATTACCAGCTGCTATTGATGCACATGCTATTTAGAAATTTCAAATGATCATTTGAAGAGGGAAAATCAAAAAATGGATTACTCAATATTTATAAGTTATAGGAGAGAGGATAACAGTTCAGCTGTAAGTTCATTCCTGCAAAGGCTGCAGGATAAATTTGGGAAAAATGTAGTATTTGCAGACAATGACTCCATCTCGCCTGGAGAATTATGGCCAGATAAAATAAGGAAGGCATTAGAACAGGCAAAAATAGTATTGGTAATTATAGGTAATAATTGGTTGTGCAAGGAAAAAGATAATCCTGATAAAATCAGGCTTTGCAGCGAGGGTGATTGGGTACGAAAAGAAGTTGAAACCGCACAGGAACTAAAAAAAATAATCATACCCGTCCTGGCAGATATTTCAGAAATGCCTGATCATGAGGGCCTTCCAGAGTCAATAAGAATTTTGCGGAATAGCCAATTCAGCAGAATTAAGTTTCAGCCCGGTGATGAGAAAGTTGTTGAGGCATTCTTAGACTTGCTTTCAATTAAGTTAAAGGAGCTTGATTCCCCTGATGAAATTAGATCTAATCTTCAGAATGTACTTGCCAAAAAATACAAGATCATTAAAAATGTTGGAATTGGTGATAAGACAAACGTTTACCTTGGCCGCGATACAGGCATTGAAAGAGATGTAATTATAAAGGTATTATCCAACAGGGAATTTAATGACGAGTTTGTTGAAAAACTTAGAATCGCCGCAAAAATAAATGATAATGTGCCAAATTGCATTTCAATTCTTGATTCGTATGTTGACAGAGACCCGTATCATATTATTACAACTTTTTTAAAAGGCGGATCCCTTCGAAGAATAATGAATGACAGAAAAGGTCGACCATTGCCTTATAGTCATATAAAAAACATTCTGCTCGATATCGCAAATTCTTTAAGGCAGACTCATGATATTAATCTCACACATTGTAATGTTAAACCCTCCAATATTATTCTTGATGATACATTTAATGCTTTTCTTAACCACCTAAGCAGAGTCTCGGGTCTTGAAGCCAATAGCCTCATAAACAAGCTGTCTAATAGATCTGCTTTTCCGGATGAATCAATATACCGTGAGGAATTATGTTATTTGGCTCCCGAAATTTTTGACGAGAATCCTGGCCATGGTTTACTGAATGAGGGCAACATGAAAATTGATCAATACATGCTTGGTCTTGTTGGGTATGAAATGCTGACTGGTTTGATTCCGGACACGTTGACAGACATACATGACCTTGAAGAAAAAGGCGATGGAGCATTTAAAAAATTACGCCAGGTGACGGAAATAAGAACAGATTGTCCTAACAAATTTTCCAAAATTATTCACAGGATGATTGACAGGAATCCTGAAAAGAGATATGAAAGTCTGGATATCGTTATTGATGAAATCAACCAGGTAACTTTTGATAGTTTTGAGATTGCTAAGGATAGTTTCAGCAGGTGTGTTTCAGGTAATGATTCCGGAGACGAATTTTTCCGAACATTTTACAATCGATTGATAAAGAAATTGCCAAAAGATGTGGCTGCACAGCTTAAAGGTCAAGGTATCGGTAAAACAAAATCACATAAGCAATATGCAATGCTCCGGGAGGGGATTTTTATTCTTTTGCAATTTGGTCAATACAGGTTAATGGATAATGAGCCGAATATCCTTTCACGAATTGCGGAAATGCATAATAAAAGTAACTACAATATTTCGCCACAATTGTATACAATTTTTCTTGACGCATTAACAGATACTGTTTGTGGATTGCCTCCGGATTTCCCCGAAGCATTTGACAAACAGTGCAACATTAGCGTAAATGAAAGAGAGATAATTAAAAGCGCATGGCTGGATGCTTTAAACCCGGGAATTACCTATATGAAAGACAAATTCTAAGGTATTAAAACATGGGGCGGTTTGTTACATTTGGCTCCAGCGAAATGCGGATTACATGGCTTTAATTAAAAGTTTAGAATAGAATTACATTATAACTACTTTTTGACATAGATTCAAAAAGGACATAGTATAAGGAAAAGCATCACCTCTTTTTAGGACCTGTGGCAGCAGTGGATTTCCTGTAATCTTTTATAGAATCGCCTGTAATGTAAAACCAGGAACATTTATGGAGCTTTCAATGTAGCCACGGATAGCGTTTTGAATGTTTATTTAATTTATAAACGTGTACGAGGCAAGGTAAATAATTTTCAAAGGCCGATTTTTCTCAGAGTGGCATATTTTCATGGGAAGCCCAAATCTACCATTACCAGAATAGCTTTCTACACTAAACGTAAAAAATACTGTTGGTATTCTGATTATTTTTCTGACATTTACATTGCCATAAAGCTGTTGCGTTAATTTATTGCTTCATCCTGCCGCCGCTCCCTTCCGCCTTCTACAATCTATTTTCTCAACAGGTAATCTATTGTATTCACTTAATATAAAAAATTACTACCATGAGCATCGCCAATTCAAAAGGAAAAGGATGGCTAAAAGACTATCCTGATTTTCGTGACAACACCCCGTCTACTAAAACTTTATCTACAAGGCAAAAATTAAGAGGCGCAAAAGAATCGGTTAGTGAGGTTTTAGAAAAACTTGACCTGAAAGGCAGCAAACCTGCAAAATCTGTAAGAACAACAAAGAAAACTGCCGTGGCCACTGTAGGAAAAGTTGACCTGAGCAAATGGTGTTCCCCTATTGAAGACCAGGGAAAGTTAGGCTCCTGCACCGCACATGCCGGAGTTGGTCTCTATGAATATTTCGAAAGACGAGCTTTTGGAAAACATACCGATGCCTCCCGTTTGTTCTTATATAAGACCACGCGTAACCTGCTGAAATGGAAAGGAGACGATGGTGCCTACCTGCGTACCACGATGGCAGCAATGGCTTTGTTCGGGCTTGTGCCTGAAAGGTATTGCCCTTACGAGGAATTTAATTTTAATGAAGAGCCAACACCCTTTATGTATTCCTATGCTCAAAACTTCCAGGCACTGCTCTACTATCGGCTGGATACTGATGGTGTAAGGGGGCAACAATTGTTGGATAAAATAAAAGATCACTTACGTAACGGACTGCCTACCATGTTTGGTTTTACTTGTTTTAGTTCGCTTGACCAGGCAGACAATGGCAAGATACCTTTTCCTGATGTGAAAGAAGAAGTGGAGGGAGGCCATGCAGTGATGGCGGTTGGATTTGATGATGGCCTTAAAATTACCAATCCCAGTAATGATAAAGTTGTAACCACTGGCGCCATTAAAATCCGCAACTCCTGGAGTGAAGAATGGGGTGAAAAAGGTTATGGCTGGCTGCCTTATGAATATGTATTAAAAGGTATTGCCGATGACTGGTGGACAATCACCAAAGCAGAATGGATAAATACAGGGAATTTTGGATTGAAGAATGGGTAAGGGCTTATTAATTAGCTGACAAAGCAGATTGTGGGAGAGTATTTTTTAATCCAATTGGTTTTTGAGAATTGCTCAGGAAAATTTCAAATTAAAATATTTTTATGAAAATTAAATTTCTAAAACCCCTAATATACCTTTTTGTTTTATTGGCATCCTGCACAGTTACCTTTATTACCGGGTATGATCAAACACTTGACGAAACACTCAACAGGATGAAAAAGGACTTTAACCTGCACTTTATTAAGTTAAGCAGAACTCTCCAGGACACGGATCCGCACAACCAGGACTATGTAAACTTTCAGGATTACTATGATAACCTCGAAGCAGACCTAATTACCATTAAAGACAGGACCAAATTTCTCGATTCAAAAGCAGGCATAGTAAAAAAACAAGTACTTACCTTAGATAGTAGTTTTCATGTATTTATGGATATTCATAAACGCGGCATGCCCGACAGGATGAACGACGATCGGCATGATATGCGGGACGCTGTCAATACTTCGATCGATGCTGTAATAATGCTTCAGGAAGCGCTTAAAACAAAAGGGAAAATTGATTGATCACACTAAAAAATAAATCTTATGGCAGAGATTAATTTCAAACAAATTGTCGATGATTCCGTTGGGCTGGCAAAAATGGAGTTGGGTAAAACCTATAATAAATTAAAACCATTTGCAGAGCATGAGTTCACTCAATTTGCAGAAAATACGGCTTTTCTTGCGAAGCTTAAACTGCAGGGAGTTATTGAAGATGATGAATTTAAAAGCCGTTTACTTTTGCAAAGGCTTGCTTTCAGCAATGTGCTGCTTGCGATAAAAGGAATAGGATTAGTGACCGCACAAAATCTGGTGAATGGAATTTTAGCAATTATTTCAAAGAGTATTAAAAGCGCAATCAATATCAGTCTGCCTATCTGATTTAGAAGCATTGGCTGATTATTACAATTAGGGATTTTTTCAGCGGTAAAACCTTGCTTTTAATTTGTTTTATTGAAAGCAGCGGTGGTATATCTGGTATTGTTAGATCTTTCTGTCAAAGTCATTTAAATGTTACCACTGGAATGAAATATTTTTTAACAGGATTTAGCAAAACTATCCGGCGTAAAAAATGGTCGAAATTGGGTTTATTTTCATTTTTTGAGCCTGATTAAAATCACATTAACCTAATTTTATTTTCGATAAAAAATTTCCTATTACACCGGATTCGGCCTGGGTTTATTATTAATTTAGGGTCAGGCTGAACATCACATGACTGTCTCTTTTCATTCGAAGTGTCCGCATCTTATATATCACTTTTTTATTTAAACAAGGAATCTTTCTCTTATGTCTGCACTTGGCAAAAAACATTCCTCCCTTTTCCCAAACCATCTATACCTGTTACGCGATATGAAATTATAAACACCATCTCTAATAAATCGGGGTATGATAATAAGGCCATAAAGGAATTTCCAAATACCCCCCAAATGAAGACTCACACGCAAAGCGCCAGTTGAATGAGTATAAATATTTTCTCCTTCCAGTAAAATAAATGAATTTGGATCTCCGCCCGTCAGTCCAAGCCCTCCAAGGGTTTTTTGACCAAACTCTCCCTGTAACGATGCAAATAGGAATTGTTTTTTTTTATCCCTTTTTAGAATGAATTGTACTGTGCCGTTGCAGAGGTTACATACACCATCGAATAGAATGATATAAGGCGGATGTTGAGACATGAAAATTTAAGTAGATCAAAGGTATTGATTAGCAAAGATTGCACTTGAAAGATTGGCTGTTACTATCAACTGAGAACTCCGATTACAAATAATTTGTATTTAAAAAATAGTATTGGCTGTTTGACTCCCGACTCCCGACTCCCGACTCCCGACTCCCGACTCCCGACTGTCCCCCGGCTGTTGACTTTCGACTTTCGATTTTCGACTTTCGATTTCTTGTTGACTCCCGACTGTCTACTTTAGGTTGTAAAACACTTTCTGCACATCCTCATCCTGTTCAAGTTTGTCAACCAGCTTTAGTACATCCTGAGCCTGTTCTTCATCAAGTTCTACAAGCGTTGCAGGTATCCATTCAAATTCAGCGCTAATGGGAACAATATTTTTTTCTTCAAGGGCTTTTTGCATATTTCCGAAATCGTTAAAAGCACACCGAATGACCAATACGTCTTCACCATTCTCACCTGTTCCCTCACCTAATTCTTCAAGTCCGGCATCAATGAGTTCCAATTCCAGATCCTCTGGATTCAATCCTTCGGGTTTCATTTTGAAAGTACCCATTTTTTTAAACTGGAAACTTACACTGCCACTGTTTCCCAGGGTGCCGTTGCCTTTATTGAAATGGGATTTTACGTTAGCCACAGTTCTTACGTGATTGTCGGTTGCCGTTTCCACCAATACCGCCACTCCATGGGGCGCGTATCCTTCATAAAGGATCTCTTCAATATTTTCCATTTCCTTGCCCTGAGCCCTCTTTATGGCTGCCTCAACCCGATCTTTGGGCATATTCACACTCTTAGCGTTTTGCATGCACCTGCGAAGGGCGGGATTTGTGGCTGGATCCGGTCCTCCAGCCTTTACCGCAATTGCGATCTCTTTTCCAATTCTTGAAAACTGTTTGGCCATTTTGTCCCAGCGGGCAAACATGGTAGACTTCCTTACTTCAAATATCCGACCCATAATAAACTGGTATGATTAGGTTGTTTTTGCTCAGGGCTGCAAAGGTAATATAGTCGGCGTAAAAAAAAGCCCCGTTTTTATCCGGGGCTTAAGGTTGTTATTTCGATTCAAAATCAGTGGCTTTAGGAAGAATTTCACCGGGTGAATGAAGTTTACTCCTTTTCCTGCTGTAGCCAAAATAAACCAACAGCCCGAGGATCATCCATAAAAAAGCGAACTGCAATGTCCTTGAATCAATGGCTACTATCATACCCATGCAAATAACTGCACCGAGGATGGGTACCAAAGGAACAAGTGGTGTTTTGAAAGGCCTTTCCATATTCGGACTTTTTCTCCTTAATATCCATACACCGAGACTAACCAGGACAAAAGCAAACAGGGTACCAAAACTGGTAAGGTCTCCTGCAACGTGGCCGGGTACAAAGGCTGCAAATAATCCTACAAAAACAAAAAGGATCAGGTTGGCCTTGTAAGGGGTCTTGAATTTTGGATGTAATTCGCCAAAAGCTTTAGGTATCAATCCATCATTACTCATGGTATAAAATATCCGGCTTTGTCCCATCAGCATCACCAGGATAACGGAGGAAAAACCCGCCAGGATGGCAACTGTAACTGCAGTGGCTAACCAGCCATAACCAGTCATATATTGCGAAATGGCATAAGCAACTGAAGCCTCACGGCCTTTCTCAGGATCTACAAACTCAGACCAGTTTGCAACACCGGTCAATACATGTCCGAAAAGTATATACAAAATAGTACAAACTACAAGTGAACCAAGAATACCGATGGGCATGTCTCTCTTGGGGTTTTTGGCTTCCTGTGCCGCGGTACTTACTGCATCAAATCCGATGAAAGCAAAGAACACTATCGCTGCACCTCCAAGAATCCCTCCCCAGCCGTGTTTGAAGAAACCATCATAACTGAACAATACCTTGCCCGCAGAATCAACTACCGGCTTTGTGCCTTCCGGAATGAAATAAGGAGTATGATTTTCAGGTTTGATAAACTGCCAGCCAATGGCGATAAACAATATAACAATGGCAACTTTAATAAAAACGATAATCGCATTTACAAAAGCTGATTCCTGTGTTCCCCTTATCAGTAACAAGGTAAGCGCCAGGAGGATTATCAAGGCAGGTGCATTGATGATTCCCTGGTGGGCTACGCCTGCAGAATCGGTAAAGCTTTCAAACGGCGAGTGGCTCCATTCATAAGGGATACCGCCTCCCAACAGTTTGTTCAGGTATTCGCTCCAGGCAATGGAAACTGTGGCGGCACCAAGGGCATATTCCATGATCAGGGCCCAGCCTATGATCCATGCAATCATTTCCCCCATGGTTACATAGCTATATGCATAGGCGCTTCCGGCAATAGGAATCATTGCTGCAAATTCCGCATAACAAAGTCCGGCAAAAGCGCAGCCAACGGCAGCAATAATAAATGATATAGTTACTCCTGGTCCTGCAGCCTGTCCGGCAGCCGCGGCTGTTCTCACAAATAGGCCCGCGCCGATGATCGCGCCAATGCCCAGGGCAATTAAATTACCGGCGCCTAGTGTACGTTTTAATCCTTTTCCATCGTCCTGGGCCTGGGCCAGCATGCCCTCGAGATCTTTTTTTCTGAATAAACTCATAAAGTTGTTAGTGTTCTGGTAAAGAATAAAATTCGGATTTGGAAAGATAAAGATTTCTTTCATTCTCGTTTTCAAAAGATTTAAGTAAGTCTTCCTTCCTGGTTTACAGGCATTTTCTGCGTCCGGGTGTGAGGGTTAAGCATTTAATATTATATTGCGAGACCAACCGGGATATTATGAAGAAAAACGGGAGCAGGCTTACCCTTTACATATTTCTATCGATGATCGTCGGGATTATTATAGGCTATCTTGTTCATATTAATGCCTCCCCGGAATTCATAAAGAAATTTTCAACCAATACAAAGGTACTTACCAATATTTTCCTGCGATTAGTGCAAATGATCATCGCGCCATTGGTATTTTCAACCCTGGTAGTGGGAATTGCCAAACTGGGCGATTTGAAAACAGTAGGGCGAATTGGCGGGAAAGCGATGCTTTGGTTTATCTCAGCTTCTCTTTTATCCCTGCTTTTAGGTTTGTTTTGGGTTAACTTGTTAAAACCTGGAATTGGTTTTAACATTGATACGGCAGATACTGCAGCTGCAGCTGATGTTATTAGTAAATCAAAGTCCTTTTCCCTTGTTGACTTCATAAATCATGTTTTTCCGCGCAGCATTGTTGAAGCCATGGCTACCAACGAAATCCTGCAAATTGTCATTTTTTCGATCTTTTTTGGCATTGCCTCTGCTGCTATTGGCGAAAGGGCTAAACCGCTTATCAGGGCACTTGAGACGCTTTCTCATATTATTTTAAAAATGGTGGGATACGTCATGAATTTTGCGCCCCTGGGCGTTTTTGGTGCCATTGCGGCCGTTGTGGCAACCTATGGCGTGGAGAGTATTGTGGTGGTGTACGTAAAATATTTCGCAGCTTTCCTGCTGGGTATTTTTTCCCTATGGATAATCATGTTCATAGTGGGATACATCGTCCTGGGCAATCGCCTTTTTGACCTGATAAAACGTATCCTGAATCCGATGGCCATTGCTTTCAGCACCACCAGCAGCGAAGCTGTGTTCCCAAAACTGGTGGAAGAACTGGAAAGGTTTGGTTGTAAAAATAAAATCGTTGCTTTTATCATGCCTCTTGGTTATAGCTTTAATCTTGATGGCAGTATGATGTATATGACCTTTGCGAGCATTTTCATTGCCCAGGTATATCACGTGCCACTGGACCTGGGAACACAATTAACCATGCTGCTCGTGCTCATGCTTACCAGCAAAGGCATAGCGGGCGTGCCACGTGCATCACTGGTAGTAGTAACCGCTACCTGCGCCATGTTTAATATTCCTCCTGAAGGAATTGCCCTTATTCTTCCGATTGACCATTTTTGCGATATGTTCCGATCCATGACTAATGTATTAGGCAATGCTTTGGCCACAACGGCCGTTAGTAAATGGGAAAATGAACTGGGTAACCCGGTTGATATTGAAACAACATATGAAGTATAAGATAGGAGAAAAGTCCGATAATAAAATTTAAAGAAACATGTTTGAATTATTGCAGTTTAACTGGACAGATTTACTGAATCCTGAATTTTATATTCAGAATGGCGGATTATGGCTTTTTCTTTTTATTGTTTTTGCTGAAACCGGCCTTTTTGCGGGATTCTTTCTACCTGGTGATTCCCTTCTTTTTGTTGCGGGAATTTATAGCAATGAACTTGCCAGGGAAGTTTTAGACCTTAATAATGATTTCCTGAATCTTGTACTTATTACTGCCATGGTTGTTGCCGTTGGTGTTGCCGGTAACCTGGTTGGATATTGGTTTGGTGCCAGAAGCGGCCCATATTTATTCAAGCGGGAAGACACATTCTTCTTTAAAAAGAAACATTTATTTGCCGCAAAGGACTTTTATGATAAACATGGCGGCGGGGCAGTTGTGTTTGCCCGCTTCCTGCCTTTCATCCGGACATTCGCTCCGATCATTGCCGGGATTGTTGGGATGGATAAGAAAAAATTCATTTTCTATAATATAGTTGGTTGCGTAGCCTGGGCAATATCGATGTTATCTGCCGGACACTATCTTTATATGTTCTTTCTTAAACGATTCAATTTTGATATTAAGGAACACCTTGAAGCCATTGTTATCCTAATTATCGTTGTTACAACAGCCCCGGTACTCATAAAAGTTTTTGCCGGTGGTAAAAAGAAGAAAAAAGAAGGACATCAAAGCTCATCCAATTCCTGAACGGTATGCAAACTCAAAAGCAGTCTGTTTTTAATATCGCTGTCATTGTTGCCGCGCTTGGTTATTTCGTTGATATTTATGATCTGTTGTTATTTACTATTGTTCGCGAGCCCAGTCTGAAAAGTTTGAATGTTGCAGACGGGGGGATGATTGAAGCCAGTACTAAAATCATTAACTGGCAAATGATTGGTTTACTTATTGGCGGAATTATCTGGGGTATCATGGGGGATAAAAAAGGCCGGTTAAGTGTACTCTTTGGATCAATCATGTTATATTCTGTTGCCAATTTTGCCAATGGTTTTGTTCAATCAGTTGATCAGTATGCAATGGCCCGATTTATTGCAGGCATTGGACTGGCGGGCGAACTCGGTGCGGGTATAACCCTCGTGAGTGAATTACTTCCCAAAAATAAAAGAGGCATCGGCACATCCCTTGTAGCTGGAATCGGTTTGTTTGGCGCCGTATTTGCCTACTTTATTTATAAGGTTTCCGGCGACTGGCGTCTGTGTTATAAGATCGGTGGCGGGCTTGGGATATTGTTATTATTATTACGAATAGGCGTGTCCGAAAGCGGGATGTTCAATTCCCTGAAAGATCATAACGTTTCTAAGGGAAATATCCTCATGTTCTTTAACAACGGGAAAAGGTTTAAAAAATATATACTTGCGATCCTCATCGGTTTGCCAACCTGGTTTGTGATTGGAATACTGGTAAACTTCAGCAATCGGTTTGCCACAGCCCTTTATGGTACTAATCAAATTGATTCAGGTAAAGCAATCATGTATGCATATGCTGCTATTGCTATTGGAGATATCACAATAGGGCTGGTAAGCCAGTTTTTTCAAAGCCGCAAGAAGGCTTTATATCTCTATTATGCACTAACCATAATTTCCGGGATATTTTATTTCAGTCCAATGAATAATTCCGATACGGCTATGTATAGTGCCTGTGCGGCCCTTGGTTTCAGTACCGGGTTCTGGGCCATATTCGTGACTATGGGAGCGGAACAGTTTGGCACTAACCTGAGGGCTACGGCAGCCACCACAATTCCCAATATGGTCAGAGGTTCACTCCCATTGATCAACCTTACATTTGTAGGCCTATTCCAACAAACCTTTCATTGGGGCATAGTTCAGAGTGCCATGGTAACGGGTGTGATTGTGATGAGCGTAACGCTAATCGCTGCCTGGTTTACCGAAGAAACTTTTCACAAAGACCTGAACTACATTGAGACGGAAGAAATGTTTCCGTAGTTTAGCAATCCATAATATCATTCACTCCCTTGCATGAAATTCCTGGTCATACGTTTTTCTTCCATAGGCGACATTGTACTCACAACTCCAGTAATACGCTGCCTTAAAAAACAGGTACCCGGATGTGTTATTCACTATCTGACAAAAAAAAGTTTTAGCTCCTTACTTGAGTCCAATCCTTATATTGACCGCCTCTATTTCCTGGAAGATGACCTTTCGTCTTTAGTGGAGAAGCTTCATGGAGAGAACTATGATGCGGTTATCGACCTTCATAATAATATGCGGACTCTTAGGGTGAAACGGGCTTTGAAAAAAAAGTCCTTTTCTTTCGAAAAACTGAATGTACAGAAATGGCTCATGACAAATCTGAAATGGGATATCCTGCCTAATATTCATATTGTTGACAGGTACCTGGACACAGTTTCTTCTTTTGGTGTAGTTAATGACGGTGCCGGGCTGGATTATTTTATTCCGGCTGGCCAGGAATTGAAAATTGCACAATTGCCCCGTTCATTTCATGATGGATATGTTGGCGTTGTTACAGGTGCTGCTCATGCTACCAAAAGAATACCGCTCGAGCAATTAAAACGAATTTGTATTTCTTTGGATTTGCCCGTTGTTTTACTGGGTGGGCAAGAAGACCGGGAAACAGGTGATGTGCTGGCCGGGTTGAATCCGGAACGGATATTTAATGCTTGTGGTGTTTTTACTTTAAATGAGTCTGCAAGCCTGGTAAAACAAGCCAGGGTCATACTTACACCTGATACAGGACTAATGCATATTGCAGCGGCATTTCAAAAGCCATTAGTTGCAGTCTGGGGAAATACCATTCCCCAATTTGGCATGTATCCATATTCGGGCCATTTTTTATTGCCCTATGTTAATATGGAAGTGCCTGACCTGGCTTGTCGTCCCTGCTCGAAAATTGGCTATGATACCTGTCCCAAAAAGCATTTCCGATGCATGCTGGATCAGGATGTGTCGGAAATCTGTTCGGCTATCAAATCTTTCTGGTAGCCTATTGATTCATACCTGCAATACTCAGAAAACGCTGAATGGCAATTAGCCCATAGTAGTCCATGGCCATCAGAATGGAAAACAGGATGATACTTAGAATCAAAACGATTTCGATCAGGCTCCTGTCTTTGCGGCTCAAGCGGGAACGGGTAAACATCCAGGCGGTGACAAGCATGATAATACCCATTATGGAAATTGAAAAACCTTCAGGCAAAGAAGGATGTGTCGTAAATAAACTGAGGATAATTCCGGTAAGGGTTAACAGAATACCGGTAATCTTCAACGGTGAGTCGAGATGTTTGGTCATGGGGGGCGGATTATCTACCAATAACGCAATCCCCACTTGAAAAGTATAAAAAAACAGCCCGCAGATGGGGCTGCAGGCTATTTGATTTTAGGATTTTTTTAGTTATAATGTCTTTAGAACTTCATTCATTGACCTCACCGCTTCGGCGCTTTTGGTAAAAAGTGATTGCTCTTCTTCATTCAAATTAAAATCGATTATTTTCTCCCACCCTTTTCTCCCAATAGTAACAGGAACCCCCAGGCAGATGTCTTTTTGCCCATATTCGCCTTCCAGGGATACACAACAGGTAAATAATTTCTTCTCATCCCGTAGTATACTTTTTACCAATGCCGCTCCGGCAGCTCCGGGTGCATACCATGCGGAAGTGCCAATGAGTTTGGTCAAAGTGGCGCCACCTACCATTGTATCGGCAACAATCTGTTTTTGCTGATCTGCGCTGAGTAACTGGCTAACTGCCATGCTGTTCCAGGTAGCCATACGGATAAGCGGGATCATGGTTGTATCGCCATGTCCGCCAATAACAACGGCATTCAGGTCTGCAGGGCTGCAACCAAGATGCTGACTCAACTGGTATTTAAACCGGCTGCTGTCGAGCGTTCCGCCCATACCAATGATCCTGTGTTTTGGCAATCCGGTGGATTGCAGCGCCAGGTAGGTCATGGTATCCATTGGGTTGCTGATAACAATGATGATGGTATCAGGAGAGTATTTCAGAATGTTTTCACAAACACCTTTTACAATGCCGGCATTTGTTCCGATGAGTTCTTCACGTGTCATTCCGGGTTTGCGTGGTATGCCGGATGTGATGACAACAACATCACTTCCTGCAGTTTTGGAATAATCCGAAGTGCTGCCGGTAATGCGGGTATCAAAACCAAGCAAAGCAGCGGTTTGCATCATATCCTGGGCTTTGCCCTCGGCAAGACCTTCTTTAATATCCAACAATACCAGTTCCTGGCAAAGAGATGCACGTGCGATATTATCAGCACAGGTTGCACCAACTGCACCTGCACCTACAACAGTAACTTTCATGCGTAAACGTAATTTAAATTATGGAAAAATAGTGAAATCATGATTTACGTGAACCAGCATTCACTTCTGAATAATGGCCTTAAAAATTGAACTACAACTTCATTTTCTGGTACCGCAAAGGTAGCTGAAGGGCTATGTACTTACAAAAATTATTAAGAAAAGGTTTCAGGAGAAAGTGAACAATTTGAAGCCTAGTTATTTTATTGCATCTGCAATCTTTTCGGTTGGCGCACCACCGTCATAAACCTTTGCCAGTTTTCGGTTCCGGTCGTAGATTGCCAGGAAAGGTATTGACCTGCCTGCATAGAAAGGGCCGAAAAAGAAAGACTCATCCCTTCCCATATGAATGTTTGGGTAAGCTGAAATACCGTATTCCTTATGGAACTTACGCATTTTTTCCATGGATTGGAAAGTGGTCATTACAATCTGGAGGTCGCCTAATTCTTTTATTTTTTTCAGGATATCTTTTGTTTGCAGCTGGCAATGCTCACAATCAGGACTGAAAAGCATAATCATTACGGGCTTGCCGGATTTCAGGTTGGCCTTCGTGAACCAGGTGGCACTATCTTTTTGCAGTATTTTGAAATCAGGTAACACCGGGTTTTTAAGATAGGGAGCGAGTTCCTGCTTTTGTGCGAAAAGGGCACCGATCAAAAGGTAAAAGGAAGCCAGGAAAAATATTTTTTTCATAAAGGTATTTGAGATCAAAAATACTGAGAATATTAAATAAACGCAGGGTACTGCTCTTTTTGTAACCACATTTCAGGCTGAATTGGCAACTTGTGGTTTTTGCCTTAATTTTGCGGCCTCTTGCCCTAACCAGTATGGTTTTGGTTTTCTAATAATCTGTAAAAAAACTTGAAATGGCAAATACTTCAGATATCAGCCGTGGATTGATCATTAAACTTGAAGGAAGTTTATATACGGTCATAGAATTTGGTGAAAATAAGACTGCCCGTGCTGCTGCAAAAGTTTGGGCCAAACTCAAAGGTGTGGATAATGCCCGAACCATTGAAAAAACCTGGAACTCAGGAGATACCATCTTCCCGGTAAGGGTGGAGCGTAAAAACTACCAATTTTTGTATAAAGACGATACTGGTTTCAATTTTATGGACAATGAAACCTTCGAGCAACTTGTTGTTAATGAAAATATGGTGGATGCCCCCCAGTTCCTTAAAGAAGGGCAGGAAGTTACTGTGCTTATTAATACAGAAACAGATCTTCCCATGTCCGTTGAATTACCTGATAAAATTGTAACCCGTGTAACCTATTCTGAGCCGGGTTTAAGGGGCGATACGGCAACCCGAACCCTGAAACAGGCTACTGTGGAAACAGGCGCAACGGTTATGGTACCCCTCTTTGTGAACGAAGGTGATGTGATCCGGGTCAATACAAAAACAGGTGATTATATGGAAAGGGTTAAAGAATAAATTGTCTATTTCTAGTTAAAAAAGGGTAAAAAAAAGCGGTTTTTACCCTTTTTTTATTCAATTTGGGCCAAAATTGACAAATTTTATAATCAGAAAGATTACTATCTTAGTTATTCGTTTCACAACCTGAACCTTCGCCAAACCTAAAAAAAAGTCCATGGATTTCAAACAAATACAGGACCTGATCAAAGTGATCAACAAGTCCAATATCGGTGAACTAACAATTGAACAGAAAGATTTTAAAATTACCATCAAACAAAAAGAAGACCAGGTAATCTCATTTGCATCCTCCCCGGCACCGGTACAAATGATGCCTTCAAATCCAGTGCAATACCAACAGGCACCTGCGCTTCCTTCAAGTCAGGCCGAGAAAGAAGCCCCAGCAATTAAAGATGAAAATCTTGTAACCATTAAAAGCCCCATGATTGGCACTTTTTACCGAAAGCCTTCCCCCGACAAACCGTTGTTTGTGGAAGTCGGCAGCGAAGTAAATGTGGGTAAAGTGGTATGTATCATAGAAGCCATGAAATTATTCAATGAGATTGAAAGTGAAGTTTCGGGTAAGATTGTGAAAATTTTAGTGGAAGATGCAACTCCTGTGGAGTATGATCAACCCCTGTTCCTGGTTGATCCGTCCTGATCAGCTTTGTGATTGCATCTGCCCTTAAGTTTTCTCGCCTTTTAGCGGCCTAACTTTAATGATATCTCATGACTAAAGACTCAAAAATTAATTTCAAAAAAATACTGATAGCCAACCGGGGTGAAATTGCTTTGCGAGTGATAAGGACCTGCAGGGAGATGGGCATCAAAACGGTTGCGGTTTATTCTACTGCCGATAAGGATAGTCTTCATGTTAAGTTTGCCGATGAAGCTGTTTGTATTGGTAAACCCGCCAGTGCAGACTCATACCTGAACATTCCACACCTGATGGCTGCAGCTGAGATAACCAATGCAGATGCAATTCACCCTGGCTATGGTTTCCTGGCCGAAAACGCAAAGTTTGCTGAAATCTGTAATGAATCGGAAATCAAATTCATTGGCCCAACCCCAGATCAGATAAGGGCTATGGGCGATAAGATTACAGCCAAAGAAACTATGATAAAGGCAGGCGTGCCTGTTGTTCCGGGTAGTGGCGGTCTGCTTGAAAGCATAGATATGGCAAAAGGAACGGCCAAAGAAATTGGTTACCCGGTCATACTCAAAGCAACTGCCGGTGGCGGCGGAAAAGGCATGCGTATCGTGTGGGAAGAATCAGAAGTTGAAAAAGCATATGATTCGGCAAAAGCCGAAGCAGCAGCTTCCTTTAAAAACGACGGGATATACATGGAGAAATTCGTGGAAGATCCCAGGCATATTGAAATTCAGATCGCGGGTGACAGATACGGTACAGTCTGTCATCTGAGTGAAAGAGATTGCTCTATTCAAAGGAGGCATCAGAAACTCGTAGAAGAATCGCCCTCTCCTTTCATGACAGATGAGCTCCGCGAAAAAATGGGTTCCGCTGCGGTAAAAGCAGCTTCAGCCATCAACTATGAAAGCGTTGGAACCATCGAATTCCTGGTTGATAAGCATCGGAATTTTTATTTCATGGAAATGAATACCCGTATACAGGTTGAACATTGTGTAACGGAAGAAGTAACAAATTTCGATTTAATCAAAGAACAAATAAAAATAGCTGCCGGAGACCCCATTTCCGGAATGAACTATTACCCTGCCATGCATGCCATTGAGTGCCGGATTAATGCGGAAGACCCTTATCATGATTTCAGGCCCAGTCCGGGAAAAATTAATGTACTGCATCAACCTGGTGGGCATGGTATCCGGGTTGACTCCCACGTATATGCAGGGTATGTGATACCGCCTTATTATGACTCCATGATCGCAAAAATAATTGCGGTTGCCCGTACCCGTGAAGAGGCCATCAACACTATGAGCAGGGCACTTAGTGAATATGTCATTGAAGGAGTAAAAACAACGATACCCTTCCATCAGCAACTGATGCGCAATGAGGATTTCCGGAAAGGAAATTTTACGACAAAGTTCATGGATACCTTCAAGATGGTTTAGCATCAAATATTTTCATAGAAAACTGCAGCATCGACTGCAGTTTTTTTTGGGGATCCCGGTCTGACGGTCTCCGTCTGACCGACGGCTGTTTAGTAATTGCCGAATTCATGTAAAGGGTTGAATTTATTGTCAGACCGGGGACCCTGCCCGACTTCGTCATTCAGGCGGGGGTCAGACAATTACTCATGCATGTACTCAGAAGTTCGCCGCCGAAACCCGGTCTGACGGTCTCCGTCTGACCGACTCCTGTCAACAACCCAAGTGATCACAAAACATTACGATAAAAATGAAGATGGGGCAGACAAATATACCCCCGGGATATCCAAATTCTTTTTCTTATTGACTTTTCGGTTAGTGTATTTCCTTCCTCATTCCTTATTCCTTATTTCTTCAGTTATTTAACTCCATAAAAAAAGCCCCGTTTTACCGGGGCCTTTGTCTTAACCAATTGTTGCGGGCTATTTGGGTGTCAAATGCTTGATTAACGGAGGAACAAAAGTTCGCGGTACTTAGGGAGTTCCCATTCTGAATCGTCTACCAACAGTTCGAGTTTGTCTACATGATAACGAATCTCATCAAAATATGGTTTTACCTTGTCGCAATATGCAATTGCTTTTTCTCTGTTATCACTCAATGCATTGGCTTTCTTGCGGGCTTCGGTCATTTCAAAAGCAAGGCTTTGAACCTTATTAATATGCTCAGAGATTGCTTCAAGGATATTGAGTTGAGCCTTGTAAGATTTTTCAGGAACACCAATATCTTTAAGCCCTTTAATATTACTAATGAGCGTGTTCTGGTAGCGGATCGATGCTGGTAAAATGTGGTTGCCAGCAAGGTCACCAATTACCCGACCTTCAATCTGTACGATCTTAAGGTATTTTTCCAGCTCTATTTCATGACGGGCCTCGAGTTCGGAGTGAGTGTAAACATTATGTTTCGCAAACAATTTCTTGGCCTTATCAGAAACTAATGGATCCAGTGCGGTAGGAGTTGTTTTCAGGTTGGGGAGTCCTCTTTTTGCGGCTTCTTTTGCCCATTCTTCACTGTAGCCATCGCCTTCAAACAATACTTTTTTACTTTCTTTAATATATGTTTTGATCACCTGCATAATGGCAACTTCTTTTTTGTCGCCTTTTTCAATCAGGGCATCCACTTCTTTTTTGAAAGTAGCGAGAGTTTCAGCCATAATAGTGTTCAGGATTAGCATTCCGTTTGCGCAGTTTGCTGAAGAACCTACAGCACGGAATTCAAATTTATTTCCAGTGAAGGCAAAAGGAGAAGTTCTGTTTCTGTCCGTATTATCGAGCAACAATTCCGGTATGCTCTTATGAATATCCAGTTTCAGCATCACTTCATCCTGTTCGTCAAATTTATCACCCACGCGTGTTTCAATTTCTTCCAACACTTTATTGAGGTAATGGCCGATATACGCGGAGATGATAGCAGGCGGTGCTTCATTTGCCCCCAGGCGGTGGTCATTACCCGCTGATGCTATGGAAGCACGGAGCAGGTCGGCATGATCATGAACAGCTTTGATCGTGTTTACGAAGAAAGCCAGGAACATCAGGTTTGTTTTTGGAGTTTTGCCGGGTGCCAGCAGGTTGACGCCGGTATCCGTACCCATGCTCCAGTTATTATGCTTACCACTTCCGTTTATACCGGCAAATGGTTTCTCATGCAATAAAACTTTTAGTTTATGCCTTTTCGCTACACGACTCATAACGTCCATGAGCAGGGTATTATGATCAACGGCGAGGTTCAGTTCTTCGAAGATGGGTGCGCATTCAAACTGTGCAGGCGCCACTTCATTATGTCTTGTCCGGAGTGGAATGCCAAGACGGTAAGCTTCATATTCGAAATCGCGCATGTAAGCATAAACACGCTCAGGGATGGAACCAAAATAATGGTCTTCCAATTGTTGGCCTTTGGCAGGCGTATGGCCAAAAACTGTGCGGCCGGTCATTACCAGGTCTGGCCGTGCATTTGCCAACCCTTCATCAACTACAAAATATTCCTGTTCCCAGCCAAGATTGACATGAACTTTGGATACGTTACGGTCGAAATAATGACAAACTTCCACCGCACTTTTATTTAGTGCTTCTATTGATTTGATCAGGGGAGCTTTATAGTCAAGAGATTCGCCAGTGTATGAAACGAAGATGGTTGGGATGCATAAGGTCATTCCCTGTCCAATGTGCATGATAAATGCAGGTGAAGTTGGATCCCAGGCTGTATATCCTCGGGCTTCAAAGGTTGCCCTCAATCCGCCACTGGGAAAAGAAGAAGCATCCGGCTCCTGCTGAACAAGTGCATCACCTTCAAACTGGTCCAATGGGGTACCATCACCTTTTAAGGTAAAAAAAGAATCATGTTTTTCTGCTGAACTGCCTGTAAGTGGCTGAAACCAGTGAGTATAATGGGTTACTCCTTTTTTCTCAGCCCATTGACGCATTCCTGCAGCAATCTGGTTTGCAACGTGACGATCAATTTTTTGGGAGGTTTTAATTGAACCTAACAAGCTTTTATACGCATCATCACTGAGAAAATCACGGGCTGTTTTTAAAGTGAAAACATTTTCACCGAAAATGGATGTGATCTTAGCTGATCCCTCAACATTTACTTCGAGGTTTCCCGAAGTAAGATTGTCAATTGCTTTGAAACGAAGTGACTGCATGATTTAGTAATTTTTTGGAAAAGCAAATGTGCAACATTTCCTTAAAAAAATGGGCTTATTCATGAAATAAATATCCACTTTCTAAATTATGTCAATTAAATGTTTAAAAAATTGGAGAAAATGCAGAAAATAAGCCTATTTGCCTTTTGGATATTAATATTATAGATTAATTTAATGTTTTGTTTTTACTGCTTTTCTATTAAAATTAATTTTTCTGCTTTTTACACTCAGAATGTCCATTCTTTGTTCATATTCCTGATTGTTTTTCCAAATCGACCATTGTCTTTTTATACTTCCATCGCAGAACTTTACCTTTGATCCTTCAACATATTATGGAAACAACAGAAGCAACCGCACGACAGCTTGGTCTTACCGCTGAAGAATTTAGCAGCATCGAAAAAGTATTGAACAGGAACCCCAATTTTGCCGAGTTGGCAGCCTATTCGGTAATGTGGAGTGAGCATTGCAGTTATAAAAATTCCATCCGTTGGCTCAAGACTTTGCCTCGTGAAGGCGGCAAGCTGCTGATCAAAGCAGGAGAGGAGAACGCCGGCCTTGCAGATATTGGCGACGGACTCGGCGTGGTTTTTAAAATTGAATCTCATAACCATCCTTCTGCAATTGAGCCTTTCCAGGGTGCTGCAACCGGTGTTGGAGGTATCCATCGCGATATTTTTACAATGGGGGCAAGGCCTATTGCGGCATTGAATTCATTGCGTTTTGGAAATATTGCTGACCAGAAAACACAACACCTTTTGAGTGGCGTTGTTCATGGTATCGGGCATTACGGAAACTGCTTTGGCGTGCCTACAGTAGGCGGTGAAGTATATTTTGATTCCTGTTATCATACCAATCCGCTTGTAAACGCTATGAGTGTGGGAGTGGTTGAAGCAGGCGGTACCGTTAGTGCAACCGCCGAAGGCAAGGGAAACCCTGTTTTTATCGTTGGTTCTGCAACGGGTAAAGACGGTATTGGTGGCGCGTCATTTGCATCGGCAGATATTACTGCAGAAAGTGCTCAGGATCTTCCTTCCGTTCAGGTTGGAGATCCATTCCAGGAAAAGAAATTATTGGAAGCCTGCCTCGAAGTGATACCCACCGGAGCATTGGTTGGTATGCAGGATATGGGAGCTGCGGGTATCATATGTTCGACCGCAGAAACCAGCGCGAAGGGTGGCGTCGGGATGCGTATTAACCTCGATAAAGTGCCCAAGCGGCAGAAAAATATGAAAGCCTGGGAATTGCTTTTAAGCGAAAGCCAGGAAAGAATGCTGATGATCGTTAAGAAAGGCCGCGAAGCAGAAGTGCAGCAGGTCTTTGATAAGTGGGACCTGCCTTGTTCTGAAATTGGTGAAGTAACAGACGATGGCATGCTGCGCTTTTATATGGATGATAAACTGGAAGCAGAATTGCCTGCAGAGAGCCTGGTTTTAGGCGGCGGTGCCCCGGTTTATGAAAGAGAGTATCGTGAGCCTGCCTATTTCAAAAAGATAAAAGACTTTAACGCAGAAAATATTCCCCTGCCCGCTGATATGCGTGTTGTAGCGGAGAAAATAATCAGTCAACCTAATATTGCTAATAAAAGATGGATTTACCGGCAGTACGACAGTATGGTTGGTACTGCAAATGTTTCTACCAATGCCCCCAGTGATGCAGTGGTCGTTTGGGTGAAGGGTACAAGCAAAGGACTTGCAATGACAACAGATTGCAACAGCCGGTATGTGTATGCAGATCCTTACATTGGCTGCATGATAGCTGTGAGTGAAGCGGCTAGAAATATCGTTTGTACAGGCGGAACTCCTCTGGGAGTTACCAATTGTCTGAATTTCGGAAACCCGTATGACCCGGAAGTATATTACCAGTTTGTATATGCTATTAAAGGTATGGGAGAAGCTTGTAAAAAATTCAATACGCCTGTTACCGGTGGGAATGTCAGTTTTTATAATCAGAATCCGGATGGGGCAGTTTATCCTACACCCACAATTGGCATGGTAGGTTTGCTTGAAGATGTTGAGCAAAAAATGACCCTTGATTTTAAGTCTCCCGGCGAACGTATCTATCTGTTGGGTGAAGTGAATTCGGACCTTGGATCATCTGAATACCTGCATAAGGTTTGCGGAGTTGATTTTTCTCCGGCTCCTCACTTTGATCTGGAAGCAGAATTTCGGTTACAGGAACTAGTTAGCTCCCTGATTCAGCATAAAGAGATTACATCCGCGCATGATATCAGTGAAGGTGGTTTATTTGTTACACTTTTCGAAAGTGCTGCTGTTCGTAATCTTGGATTTGACGTTTCCATGGAGGGTGCTGTCGCACGAAAAGATGCCTTCTGGTTTGGTGAATCACAAAGCAGGGTGGTGGTTTCGGTGGCTGCGAAGGATAGCGACAGGCTGGAAACTCATTTAGCCGAATCGGGATTGCCTTTTATTTCAATCGGTGAAGTTACAGCCGGAGATATCAAGGTTGATGGAGAAGCCTGGGGAAATGTAGCCGGATGGAAATTTCTGTATGACACTGCTATAGAAAAATATATGAATGCATATCATTCAGAATAACATAGAAATCTTATATAGGGCTCTTTTCAATTTATTTATGCATTCCGTGATTATTTAACATGGCGAAATACATCGTAGTAACCGGTGCAGCCGGATTTATTGGGAGTTATATGGTGGGATACCTGAATTGGTTGGGAGAAGAAAACCTGATCCTCGTGGACGAATTTTCCCGACTGGACAAAGTACCCAACCTGGAGGGCAAGAAATACAGCGAAAAGATTGAAAGGGAACTGTTTTTTGACTGGTTGGAAACAACAAAACCATCCGTTGCTTTTATATATCATTTAGGTGCCCGGACAGACACCACTGAGTTCGATTATTCGATACATGAAAAACTGAATGTGCAATATTCCAAACAGATTTGGAATTATTGTACAACCAATAAGATTCCCCTGGTTTACGCATCTTCGGCTGCAACTTATGGCAGTGGGAGCCTGGGTTACAATGATGACCATTCAGTAGTGGACAAACTTGTGCCGTTGAATCCATATGGTGTTTCCAAAAATGAATTTGATAAATGGGCACTGCAGCAACAGGATCATCCGCCACATTGGTATGGGTTAAAATTTTTTAACGTGTATGGCCCAAATGAATATCATAAAGGTCGGATGGCAAGCGTTATATTTCATGCGTTCAACCAGATTCGGGAAAAAGGTTTTGTACAGTTGTTTAGGTCTCATCGACCTGATTTCGCCGATGGACAGCAATTAAGGGATTTCATTTATGTTAAAGACGTGGTTACTGTTTGTCATTGGTTATCCCAGGCATTGCCGGTTTCGGGTTTATATAACCTTGGTACCGGTAAGGCCAGGAGTTTTGCGGACCTTGTAAAAGCAACCTATGCCGGCCTTGGGCTTGCTCCTGATATCAGGTTCATTGATATGCCTGAAGATATAAGGGACAAATACCAGTATTTTACGGAGGCGAATATGCAAAAGTTAGTGAATGCCGGATTCCGTAAGCCCTTTATAAGCCTGGAGGATGGGGTAGGAGATTATGTTAGTAACTATCTTGCCAAAGGGAAAGTCTGCTACTAGTCTTTTTCCAAATTGGAATAGTCTCATAAAGAAAAATTATTGTAGTAATTTTTTAGCTTGCCTGACAGATTAATTTTTAAAGTTTAGATCATTATGCCACTGACATTAAAATCTGTTATTTCCCGGAACGAAATCAGTTTTCTCGCTAATCCAATGGGAGATGAAATTGTTATATTGAATATGGAAAGCGGGGATTACCTGGGCCTCAATGCCGTAGGCGCTGCTATCTGGGATCATATAAAGGCGCCAAACAGTGTGCAGCAGTTAATTGATAAACTGATGGTTGAATATGATGTGGATGAAAATACCTGCAAGGCTCAAACCCTGGAATACCTTGAGCGAATTGCCAATTTAGGATTACTTGAGGTCAGGAATTAATAACTGTCCATGAGTATTTTACACAAAATCAAGTCATTTTTCGATACACCGGCGATTTTAAAAATTTTGTTTGTAAAGGCATGGTTTTTATCCGCAATTGTAAAATTCACACTGATTTTTTTGCCTTTCAAAAAAGTGATGGACTGGCAGGGTAAGTTGAATGTTGACACTCCGGTCGTTCCGGATCAGGCTTCACTTAAATTCAGGCAGTCTCTACAGTCGGCTATGCGTTTATGTGATAAATATACCTTCTGGAAAACGGAATGTTATACGCAGGCACTGACTGCTAAAATACTTTTAAACAGTAAGGGCCTGCCTGGTACACTTTACATTGGTTTCAGAAAGGATGAACAAGGTGGATATGGTGGCCATGCCTGGCTCAGGAGTTATAATATGATCATCACCGGTTTTAAGGAGATGGAAAAATTCCAGGTGCACAGTTTTTATTCATAAATTTTATCCGGGAATGCGCGCAAGAAAAATAACCTTATAAAATGGATATCTGTCTGAACATGATTGTTCGAAATGAATCCGGGAATCTACCCAGGTTATTTGCTTCTTTGAGGGGTGCAATAGACTATTATGTTATCTCTGACACCGGTTCAACGGACGATACAATTTCCTGTATCAAATCCCTTGGCGAAAAATACCATATCCCCGGGATCATAACTTCACATGCCTGGGTTGATTTTGCCCATAATCGCAATCTTGCCCTTCAGGATGCCAGAAAAGCTGCCGACGAAGGTTTCCACAGTTGTAAATGGCTATTGTTTATTGATGCAGACGAGGAATTAGTGATTTCAGACAATGACTGGAAAAATGAATTGGTGGCCGGAAAAAGTTATTCTTTGTACAAGAAAATAAACGGACTTGCTTTCAGGCATCTTTTTCTCATATGGCTGAAAGAACAGCAATGGCAATGGAAAGGCGCTATACATAATTACCTGGTAAATGAAAATAAAAGTCATGAGCGGATTCATTTAAAACAAGTATTTATACAGTATAATGAATCGCAGGGGGCCAAATCAAAATCTTACAAGGACTCTCGCGAAAAATATCAGCAGGATATTCACCTGTTGCAGTCGGAATTAGCAGGAAAAGAGATACGGGAAGATAATGTGAACAGGTTTTTTCAATTGGCTTATGCATATAAAAATATTGCTGATTTTACCAGCGCCATACATTATATGAAACAGGTGGCCGCTTATGAAAATACATCTGTTCAAACAAAATACAGTGCCCTGGTTTTTATTGCCAAGTATTTATTTAAGGAAAAACCAGGCAACGTTGATATTTTACCATACCTGGAACAAGCCATCAGCCTGGAAGCGAATCGCAGCGAAGCATATTATTATTTAGGATGTTTGTTCAGGCAAATGAGAGAGCCAGTCAAAGCTTTGGCGGTTTTGGAAAAAGCAGTGTTGATCGATCTTCCGGCAAAGGGTTTGATTTTTTTTGAGGAAAGTATTTATACCTGGAAAATAAAATATGAACTTGCTTTTTTATATTTTCAATCCGGCAACTACAAAAATGCACAGAATATAATTGAAAAGCTTATTGAATTTCACAAACTGCCACAGTTGGAAACTGCATTCCTGCATTCACTTAAAGTAAAAATTGATGAAATGCTCAATGAGAAAACTTAAGGCTATCCAAATAGAAAATTCCTCAGAAAAACAGTTTATTTATTAACTGTAAACGTTGTAATGAGCACAATTTTTGGTTTATATAATACTGATCAGCGGCCCGTTGATATTTCTGATGCGGAGTGCGTCCAAAAAGCTATGCAACATTGGGTGCCTGATGATAAAGGAATGTATATAGATGGTGAAATCATGCTCGGTCAACTGATGCTGCATAATACACCGGAGTCATTTCACGAAAAATTGCCTTATGTAAACGATAATAAAATCATCACAGCAGACTGCAGGCTTGATAACCGGGAGGAAATCCTCAGCAGGTTAGAGGAGTTTCAGCATATAACAGTTAATACACCTGATTCGGTGCTCATTCTTTTCTTATACCAGAAATTTGGTTCCGAATGTGTGCAATACCTGGAAGGAGATTTTGTTTTTGTTATTTACGACAGGATCGAAAGCACTGTTTTCGCTGCAAGGGACCGGATAGGTGTCAAACCTTTTTATTATTATAAGGAAGAAGATTTTTTTGTTTTTGCTTCCGAAAAAAAAGGCATCCTTTCGCTGGGTAAGGTAAATAAAGAAATTAATGAAAAATTTGTTTACCAGATAATGGCCGAAATTGAGCCGGAATTAGAGGAAACTTTTCATAAACATATTTATTCATTACTCCCGGCACATACATTAACGGTAACTAATAACAATTTCCGAAAATCATCATATTGGAAGTTGGAACTGCCTCCATTACTCAATTTAAAAAAAGAAGCAGATTATATTGATGCATTCAGGGCCGAGATGGCAAGGGCTGTTAAATGCCGGCTTAGGACAGTTTTCCCGGTTGCTGTAGAATTGAGTGGCGGACTGGACTCATCGGGTATTACCGGACTGGCCGCCAAATTGATTGCGGACAAGGATAAACTTTTTGGTTTCTCCAATGTAATGCCTGTAAATGAAAGTGGCGAAAAAGAATATGCTGATGAAGAAAAGTTTATTGATGAGGTAATTCAATTTAACGGCATAAGTAATTCTGTTAAAATTACTGGCAGTAATTGGAAAAATTTCCTGGAGCCTCATGAGCTTACCCTGGCTGTTCATAGCGGAGTAGAAGCTTATAGTGCATGGTGGCAGGAACCCCTGAGAAAAGCCATGGCAGATCGTGGCATCCGGGTAACGCTTTCCGGATTCCCCGGGGATGAAGCGATTACAAATAATGGATCTTTTTATTTTCATGACTTTATCCGGGAAGGAAAGTATATTGATTTCCTTAAAGTGGCACTGGAAAAAAAGCAATACAGTATACTGCTAAAAAAGATCATAAGTAAAGTCTTACCCGATCCTGTTTTGGATATTGTCCGAAAATCTAAATCAGTCAATTTTAAGCGAAATAATTTTTTGCTGGACCTGGATTTGGAGTCTGATCTTGTTAAAGAATTTCAAAGTAAACAGCCACATCATCCGGATAGTTATAAGGATTTTATCGCCCGCAGGGTTACCAGGCCACATTCGGCTTTTCGGATGCAGAGTGAAACCTGTTTCAGTATTCGGCACAGGTTGGAGCCAAGATACCCTTTGGCCGATACCAGGCTGTTAAGTTTCTTTCTATCATTGCCTAGTGCTCTAATTGGTCATCCACAAATGAACCGTTACATGTTCAGAAGAAGTATGGAAGGACTAATGCCTGAAAATGTACGGTGGCGAGTGGATAAAAAAGGTGCTCCCTTGATTTATTTTTGGAGGGAAAACAGGATGTTTGCGGGAGATTTTTTTCAGTGGGCCGACAAAAGACACAAATCTGCATCCAATGATATCCTTAAAAAAATGGATATTCAAAAGCTTATTGATGGGTATGACCCGGGTAATCCTGGAAATTACTACAGTGGAATTTTTAAACCCAGCCGACCATTTGAAATTGAACTTTTGTTATATTATTTCTCAAATGTATAATCTTACCGGTGATTAAAGCGTTAAGTATTGTGAAATTTATGGGTTCGAGAGGGCTTTTGAACTTGATAATTCCCCTTTTTTAGGGATAATAATTGCATTTCCTATTCGTTTATATTGGTTTAGCAGTATTTTGAGAAAGATTCTGATCTTATGGTTTTATTGTTCCTTTCTTTTATAAGAGTTTAAAAACAGGTAATCTTGAAAATAAAGCCTAAAAATCCTTTATTTAGGACGGGAATTATTTAAAAAACTTTGTTAATTAGGATTTTTCACTAAATTTGTGTACCCATATAAATAATATACATGGAAAATATTTTTAAATCACAATGTTCTGATCTTAAGGATCAAAAAAACACTATTTTGGCTAAAAAGGCTTGGGTTCAACCCCATGTTACGGAAATTCCAAAATTTTCCATATTGGGTGGAATTGAAATTGGTAAAGCTGAGGGCGTTACCCTTGACGGTTCTCAATAGAATATTATCTAAAACTTGTTTAACAGGTTGTAAATAAATATTTTAAATCAATACATAGAGGTATTGATTTTTTTTGTTTTTTTAAAATTTCGGCCGAAAAGCTCCGGATTTAATCAGAAAGAGGCAAAAAAGCTAAAAACTATCATTTTTTTTCAATAAGAGTTTCAACAAAATCTGTAAAGGAAGAGATTTCACTTATTTTTTTGGACCTGGTAATTTCTGCAATATCTGTGTTTGATATTAAAAATCCCATTGATTTCAGATGTATAGCCTGTAAAGGACTTTTCTGGATAAATTGTCTCCTGTAGGTATTCTGACTCAGTTTTTCAAAAGCCTCCATTCCATCGAGTTTCCTCAAACTAAATTCCAACGGTCCGTCATCTACAGGATTCAGAACAAATATTTTCTGAATGGGATAGGCCTTAGTTACAAATTGTTCATGAAAGAACTGACCAAATTTTGGCAAAGCTGGCCTTATTTTATAAGACCTGTCAAACTGGCTGTTATCCAGGGCTAGAATTGTGTCTTCCCAGAGTTTCATCATCGGATAAGAAGCGAAAGCTAATATTTGATCATTTTGTTCAGTACCGGACTCCAATACGCAAACATCATCTGTAAAAAGCGTATATCCTCTTTTGCTAAGTTCAGCAGCTATACTTGATTTACCTGCCCCTGAATCTCCGATAAACAAGATCAGTTTTTCGTTTTGGATGATAGCAGATGCGTGTAAAAGTATTTTTTGTCTTTGTGTGAGTAGAGCGGCCATTGTAATGCTCAATAAAAAGAGCCTGACTGTTCCTATATCCGAGCCTGGGTAGGGGTCTATAAAAATTTCTTTTCCGTCCAGTGAACGGTATTTAGCAATTCCGGGCAAGTTAAGCAGGAATTCTTTTTCCCCAAATAAAATGAAAGGACGGGATACATCATCCCCCGGGAATAGGTTATTGGGGATCGAGCCTTTTCGGATATATATATCTGGTTGATTTTTTTCTGAAGGCATTAATTCAGGCGATTCAATCTCAGAAGCAATCTGAAGGCCAAACCCTGTATAAGTAAATAATGGTGGCATCCCTTTGATTCCCTTTTTTTATGCTTAACTAAAAAATGTAATTTACAAAATTAAAAATACTGTGAACTTGTGATGAAATGGAGGATTTGCAATATTATCAAATAGATGAAGAATAAATTACTTTCTTTCACTAAAAGCTTTCAGTTTATTATTCGACTAACATTCCAGGTAGACAAGAAGTTATTTCTACTAAATAACATGATCTATCTGTTAATGGCAATTCTGCCCCTTTTCTCCTTGTGGGTGTTGAAACTTTTAGTCGACAGGATTATTGAAACCAGGGAACTTTATCATTCCACTGTATACATTTATGTTTCTTTGTTCATAGGGATACAATTATTACAAGCCTTGGTACAGCAATGGTCCGCTTATTTTTTACAAAAGCAACAGTACCTGATCAGTGAACACATCACTCTTAAGGTGCTGGCAAAAGCCGGGGAAATTGATTATTCCTACTATGAGGACCCGGTTTTCTACGATTCATTGCACCTAACCCAGAATCAGTCGGCATACCTTCCTTCTCATATCATTAATACACTCCAAATACTCATTCAACAATTGATTTCTATAATAGCATTGATTATTTTTCTTTTATCCGTTCATTGGAGTATTCCCCTCTTTCTTCTATTAGCAAGCCTACCCCTGGCAATTTCAAAACTGATATACGGCCAACGGCAGTTCCAACTGGAGAAAAGTATTATACCCGAGCAGAGAAAAGCGGCTGACTTGTTTGGCTATGTCACAACCAATAATTATGCGAAGGAGCTCAGGGTATTTGATTTTGGGCAATATTTCACAGACCGGTATCACAAGTTGCAGCAGAATATTTATGAGAAGAGAAACAGGCTTCACTATATCTATATGAAAAAAGGAATGTTTGTTGCCTTTTTTGAAGTATTGTTTGTTGCTTTCTTTTATCTGATTCTGATTGCCAGAAGCATTGCGGGAACTATATCGGTTGGTGGCCTGATCATGTATTTCCAGGCATTTCAGCGATTACAGGTAGCCATGCAGTCATTTCTTAAATCAGGAATAACCCTTTTCCAGCATCAGTTGTATTTGCAGGAAATCATGAAATATCTCACTCTGCCATTGTTGCGCTCTGAAAAATCAGTGACGTCTTTCCCTTCAGTTTTGTTGATCGGTCAAATAAATATCACAAATCTATATTTTCGCTACCCGGAAACTGAGCGGTACGTATTGCAGGATATTAATATGCGTTTTCAAAAAGGCAAATTGGTGGCTATTGTTGGTGAAAATGGATCCGGTAAATCAACACTGCTGAAATTATTAACTGGTTTATACAAAACTGAAAAAGGGATATTGAACTTTGACTCCTATGATGCCAATGAACTTCCGACTTCTTTTTTCAGTAAACATATTTCAGTTGTCTTTCAGGATTTTGGAAAATATCACCTGACAGTTGAAGATAATATTAGTATAGGCAGAAGTAATCCTGATACGGTAAAAATGAAGGAGGTACTCCGAAAGGCTACAGGTCAGGATTTATTGGAAACTTTGGAATCCGGATTGCAGACAAATCTTGGCAGGAATTATGCACTTGGTGAGGAACTAAGCGGTGGACAATGGCAGAAAATAGCCATTGCCCGTGCATTATATAAGGAACACCAGGTATTAATTCTCGACGAACCCACCAGCGCCATAGATCCTTTAGCTGAAATCGATTTTTTTAAAACATTGAAAAATGGGATTGGAGATAAAATCATTATTCTGATAACCCATCGATTGTATAACCTGAAACTTGCTGATTATATTTATGTCATGGACGACGGCCGTATTAATGAATCTGGCAGTTTTGATGATCTGATCAGCAGAGAGGGCTATTTTTACAAGTACTACAATGCCCAGAAATTATGATGGATGCCGGACAGATAGGCAAACAGTATTGTCCTGAAATTGCATTGATTGTAATATTGCTCCGCATAAAACTCGGAATTGCGTCCCGTGAAGATTTTATTCGTTTCAGGGAGGAGAATACAATTGATAATGATTTCGTTTTAACGTTGATTAAATCCCATGAATTGGGAAGTGTTATATTCAGTCTTAAAGACATAAGAGACCTTCTTTCAGATAAAGGTGCCGGCAAGGACGATACAAATTCTTTTGAACTTAGAGCCAGGAATAATTTATTGATTCTTGCAGAATTGATTAGGATAAATGAAAAGTTCCGTGTGCTTGGAGTACCGGTTATTTTTTATAAAGGGGTGCTGCTGAGTTATCTTCTTTTTGATGATTTTACTACACGTGCAACATCCGATTTGGATATCCTGATCAAATCAACTGATTTTTTAAAAATTCGTTCATCATTATTGGCTGACGGATATGAAGAAGTTTATTTTTACCCGGAAAACTATCCTGCTTATTACCTTGCTCACACGAGGGAATCATCTTACAGAAAAAAATTTCCAGGTGGGCATTATCTCTATATTGAACTGCAATGGGCACCACTCCCTGAATATTTTGGGATTCCATATAATAATGGTTATTTTTTTGATCACATGCAGGATATAAAAGTTGGCGGAACGAAAATTTCAACATTGAATATAACTCAGCATATGTTGCTGCTCATGATCCATCATGGCATTTCAGATATCTGGAGGAACCTGAAACATGTTTTTGACCTGGCTGTACTAATTAGCCGACATAACGAAAGCATTAACTGGCAGGAACTATATAATAAAGGGATTGAGTGGCACAAAGAAGTAAATTTCTCCTGCGGGCTTAACCTTGTATATGTATTGTTTGGCGTCAGTCCGCTGAAGCCAGCACCCTGGAAAGCAAACACACAAACGAACCAACGGGTAATGGAATCTTTGCTTTCTTTTCCGCTAATTGGTAAAAATAAAAAAAACAGGGAAAATATCAAGCGACAGTTATTACTTTGTGACAACAGCAAGGAACGTATCAGCCTGGAAAAAGGATACTTGAAAATTGCTTTATGGCCAAGCATGATTGACCTGGAAAATATCAAACTGCCTGCCAAACTTTTTCCACTTTATTTTATTACAAAGAGACTGAGGTTTCTTTTTAAGGGGAAAAAAACAAGTGCAGGAATTTGATGGTTTTTTACTGACTATTATTTATTCAAATTGCCTTTGCATCTAAATAATTACGATGGCTTTTGACGGATTTATACAGATACCTTTTACAGAAACAAACCTGGATCGTTACCTCGTGAGAACGGGCATCCTTGCCGCTCTGAACAAAGTTATGCCTCAGTTAAAAGATAACCTTCTAGACATTGGATGCGGCAAGATGCCTTACCGGAAACATATCCTGGAAAATTCAGCAGTTAATTTATATACGGGAATTGATATCGAAGATGCATTGGTATACGACAAAGCAATAAAACCTGATCTGCGCTGGGATGGTCGAAGCATTCCGCTTGCCAATAATACATATCAAACTGTCATTGCCACTGAAGTATTGGAACATTGCTTTGAACCCGAAGTAGTGCTGAAAGAAATTAACCGGGTACTGAAACCTGGCGGCATTTTTTTCTTTACTGTTCCTTTTTTGTGGAACCTGCATGAAGTTCCGAATGATGCCTACAGGTATACCCCTTTTTCTTTAGAGAGACTTTTGCTGAACAGTGGTTTTACAAATATTCAAATTTTTTCCATGGGTGGGTGGCACGCCTCAATGGCACAAATGCTTGGCCTATGGGTAAGACGGGCCCCTATGAAGCCCCGGACTCGAAAATATCTGTCAGCTATGCTGAAACCTTGTATCAAATACCTTATTAAAAAGGATACTACCTTGATGTCTGGATTCAATGAAGGTCAAATGATAACTGGTTTATATGGATGGGCAGGAAAATAGGCGTGTTGCCATTGTAACTCATAGGTTGAATGTCTATTCAGAAACATTCATCCATGCGCAAATCGAACTGCTGCCTGCAGATATCATTTTGCACAACGGACGTATGCCTTCTATGGTTGGTAATAAATTCATCCTCAGTAATGCCAGGAAAGAAATAAATAAATTAACCAAAATATTTTTCAAAACAGAATTGTTTACGCTGGCGAATGCAATCTCACACCTGCTTAAAAAAGAGAGAATTGATGTAGTGCTTGCCCAGTATGGCCCGGTTGGAGTTTCATTCTTGCCTCTTTGTATAAAATCGAAGATACCCCTTGTTGTTCATTTTCATGGTTTTGATGCCAGCCATTTTGAAACTTTAAGAAAAAACGCGGAAGGTTATAAGTCTCTGTTTAAATATGCCAAAGCCATCATTGTTGTATCTGAAAAAATGTCGGCACAATTACAAACACTTGGATGCCCGCCTGAAAAACTTGTACTTAATCATTATGGTGTAAATAGTTTTTTCTATTCGACAAAGCCTGATTTTACAGCTGACACTTTTCTGGCAGTTGGTCGCTTTGTTGAAAAAAAAGGCCCTGAATTTACAATTCGTGCTTTTGCGAAATTGGTTGATCGTTACCCGCTGGCACAGTTATTTATGGCTGGAGATGGCCCGCTTCTGTCTCATTGTAAATTATTGGTTCAGGAGCTTGCAATGACTAAAAATATTTTCTTCCCTGGAGTATTGAAACATGAAATGGTTGCCGGATTTATGCAGAAATC
>Ga0209254_10000208_pt1 | contig 42445 bp, 47 predicted proteins | sample FrelakmetDIP11DI_FD_187148 | JGI IMG/M metagenome (GOLD analysis project Ga0209254, IMG submission 187148) | Freshwater lake sediment microbial communities from the University of Notre Dame, USA, for methane emissions studies - DIP11 DI (SPAdes)... | ecosystem: Environmental > Aquatic >... | reverse complement strand
CTAGGCGCAAAGCGCAGCCATAGCTCGGACCATGGCGAGCATTCGCGACGCCGAGTGCACGCGTTCTGGCGTGACGAGCGGGCTCGTCGCAGCTTCTCAACCGCGGGGCGGCGTGGCGGCGCGCATGTCGAGGTCCCAGAGCATGTCCGCGCCGAGCGGCAGCCGCCGCGCGGCCGGCCGCAGGCAGTCCGCCATGCGCTGCGGCCCGGGGAAGTTCAGGCCGCGACGGCCGTCGCCGATCAGCACCGGCGCGATGACGAGGTGCAGGCGATCAAGCAGGCCCGCGGCCAGGCAGCGCGACACCGTGACGCCTCCACCCTCGACCAGCACAAGCCGAAGGCCGCGCGCGGCGAGCGCGTCGAGGGCCCGTGCGATGTGGGGGCCGCGGGCCGGGGCGGTGGCGTCGAGGAGCCCATCGACAGGCAGCACCTCGGCCGTGCCGCGAAAGCCGCGCTCGCGGGCGCTGCTCGCGCGGCTGCTGTCGCACAGCCACAGGGTGGGCGCTGCCCCGTCGCGCAGCACCTGTGCGCTGCCGTCCAGCCGCGCCGCCGGGTCGAGCACCACGCGCACCGGCTGCGGGCCCGGTACGCGGCGTGTGGTGAGCCGCGGGTCATCGATCGCCACCGTGCCCGCGCCGACGAGCACGGCGTCACACAGCGCGCGCAGTCGGTGCAGATGCGAGAGGCTGGCCGGACCGGTGACGAAGTACGAGTCGCCCGACGCCGTTGCGACGTACCCATCCAGGCTGAGCCCCAGTTGTCCCAGCACCCAGACCGGCGCCGAGAGCATCCGCGCCCGGGCGAGGCGCGCGTCGAGCAGAGGCGCGTAGACCTCGAACCACGCCGCGCTCGCCTCGCTGAACTGGCCGACGAGCTGCAAACTCGGCGTGGCACCGGCTGAGCGCAATCCGTGCAGGTCGCCCACGGCCAGCGGTGCCGCGCGGGCCTGCAGCATCTGCTCCCACAGCGGCGCCCAGTCGGCGGGCATGGCCGGCGGCGGGTCGGCGGGGCGAGGTGTCGTCGAAGAGGGCATGACACGCGGCTATGTCCGCATCAGAAGCGGGCAGGGCACCTCGGTGGCGACTGATTCAACGCCTAGGATGCGCGGCTTCGACGATGGCGGCCAGGCATTGTCCTTGAAGATCACGAGCTTCTTCACGCCGGCTCGGGCCACGTCGCCTCCGACGCAGAGCCAGAGACCCAGCAAGGCGTCCAGGTCGGCGCAAGTGGGGCGCGCGCTGCAGCTTCTTAGCGCTCGCGTGAACGGCGGAGATCCACGCAGCGCAACCGGGACGTGTTCAGCCGCGGCGACCCTGCTCCCTGCCATCGAGTGAGGCGACGCGGTCGGCCGTTCCTCGTTCTCTCGTGTCACGCGGCTGCAGCGACGGTTCAGAGAAGCGCCAGCACCTGCTCGCCGTGGTCGGCGGTGCGCGTGTCCTCGACCACGTGCTCGACCTTGCCCTTCTTGTCGATGATGAAGGTGACGCGCTCGTAGAGGCCGGTCACGCTGCGCGCGAGCCCGAAGAGGCCGCCGCCGACGACCCCGTACGCCTTGCCGATCTTCTGGTCGGGGTCGGCGAGGAGCGGGAAGTCGAGCCTGTGCTTCTTCGCGAACTCCCGGTGGGAGGCCGCGTCCTGTGCCGAGACGCCGATGATGGCCGCGCCCTTCGCGGCGATGTCCTCGTTCGCGTCGCGCAGCGAACACGCCTGCGCCGTGCAGCCGGGCGTGAAGTCGCGCGGATAGAAGTAGAGCACCACCTTGCGGCCGCGAAAGTCCTTCAGGTGCACCGTCTTGCCGTGCTGGTCGATACCCTCGAACGCGGGGGCCGCATCTCCCGCCTTGGGACGCATGGGTGCCTTTCGCGGTGCGGCAGGAAGCCGCCCGGAGCGCGATGATAACGCCCTGCCGATGCCGGCCCGACAGCGCGGCTTTAGTGTGCGCTCTCTAGCCCGCCCTCCTAAACTGGTGCGAGACCCGGTGGGCGGTGCGCCTGCGCATGGGCGAAGCCGCGGCGATCCGGAGGAGGACACGATGGTGAAGAAGAAGCTCAAGGCGCTCGCCGACGAGGCGTCGGAGAAGCTGACGGCGAACACGGTGCGCGAGTCGGCGCAGCAGATCTGGCTGGCCGGTCTCGGCGCGTTCGCCAAGACGCAGCAGGAGGGCATGAAGGTGTTCGACGCCCTGGTGAGCGAAGGCAAGTCGCTGGAATCGCGGACGCGGCAGTTCGCGAGCAGCAAGGTGAGCGAGATGATGAGCCCGATGACGACGTCCGTGGAGCGCGCGGCGAACAAGGCCACTGCGACCTGGGACCGGCTCGAGCAGGTGTTCGAGGACCGCGTCGCGCGTGCGCTGCACCGGCTTGGCGTGCCGACCAATGCCGAGATCAATGCGCTCGCGAAGCGCGTCGAGGTGCTGACCGAGAGCGTCCACCGCCTGGCGGCGCGACAGGCCGGGGCGCCGCGGGCGGCAGGGAAGGCGGCAGTAAAGCGCGGTGCCGCCCGCAAGCCCGGCAAGCGCGCACGGCAGGGGGCGGCAGCATAGCTGCGTCGCGGTGGCGATCGGCCGGCCGCGCCGCGCCGAGGCGCGACGCGTATCGCGCGGGGCGCAAGCCGCCCGCGAGCGAGGCGGGAAGACAGACCGTAGGCCCTTCGGGCGATAGGAGAGCAGCGGTCGCGACGCAAGCGCATCGCGACGTCGGCGCTGCCCGGAGCGTGCGCCAGTGCGCCATCTCCCGCCGCGCGACGACCAAGGAGGCCTGAAGGCGATGGCGGCACGTGAGGAGCAGCATCCGCAGGACGACTCCGCAAGGGGCACGATCAGCCGCGTCGTGCGCGCCAGGACGCCGGCACGCGGCGCCGCCGCGCGGCGCGTCGGCATTGCGCTCGCCGGCGGCGGACCGCTCGGCGCCATCTACGAGATCGGTGCCCTCAACGCGCTTGCCGACTGCCTGCGCGGCATCGACTTCACGGACCTCGACGTCTACGTCGGCGTGAGCTCCGGCGCCTTCATCGCCGCCGGGATCGCGAACGGCATCAGCCCGGCGCAGCTCTCGCACATGTTCATCGAGAGCGACACGGCGGAGGAGCGGCTCGACCCTTCGATCCTGCTCCGCCCGGCCTACGCGGAGTATCTGGCGCGCGCGCGCTCGTTGCCGCCGCTCGTGCTGCAGGCGGTCTGGCGCTACGTGACGGACAGCCAGCGGCTGTCGCTGCTCGGCTCGGTGCAGCGCATCGGCCGCGCGCTGCCGACGGGACTCTTCGACGGTGCCGCGATCGACCGCTACCTCCAGCGGGTGTTCAGCGTGACGGGGCGCACCAACGACTTCCGCGAGCTCGCGAGGACGCTGTGCATCGTCGCAACCGATCTCGACTCGGGCGCCTCGGTGGAGTTCGGGGCGGCGGGCTGGGACCACGTGCCGATCTCGACCGCCGTGCAGGCGAGCGCCGCGCTCCCGGTGCTCTTTCCGCCGGTGGCGATCGGCGGCCGCCACTACGTGGACGGCGCGCTGAAGAAGACGCTGCACGCCTCCGTGGCCCTGCGTCACGGCGCGCGGCTGGTGCTGTGCGTGAACCCGCTCGTGCCCTTCGACCCGGAGAGCCCCGAGAAGCATCCCGACGGCATCGCGCACCTCGTCGACGGCGGTCTGCCGGTGGTCCTCTCGCAGGCCTTCCGCTCGCTCATCCACTCGCGGATGCAGGTGGGCATCGAGCGCTACGCGATCGAGTACCGGGACGCCGACGTGGTGCTGTTCGAGCCGAACCGCCACGACCACGAGATGTTCTTCACCAACGTGTTCAGCTACTCGAGTCGCCGCCGGCTCGCGGAGCACGCCTACCAGAAGACCCGGCAGGAGCTCTTCGAGCGCCGGCACCAGCTCGCCCCGGTGCTCGCGCGCCACGGCATCACCTTCGACCTCGACGCGCTGCGCGATCCGGCGCGCGAGCTCGTTCGCGGCGTGAAGAAGCCGCGCTCGCCGCGCGGCGCGATGGCGATCGCACGGCGGCTCGCGCATACGCTCGACGACCTCGAGCGCTACCTGCGCCACGAGGAATCGGCGCCCGCGGCCTAGCGCCGGCCTAGCGCCGCGGCCGCGCGCGCACGCGCTGTCGACTGGGCGAAGAACGGCGCGGGGCGCGCGGCGATCGCGGCTCGCGCCGCCTGCGGTCGCAGTGTATTCTTCGCAGGCCCCTCACCGTCCTCGGCGATCGAACAAAATGGAGCGCAAGCCGAAGCGCCGCACGCGCGAACGGATCATCGAGACCAGCCTGCGGCTCTTCAACGACTTCGGCGAGCCGAACGTCACGACGACGACGATCGCCGACGAGCTGAACATCAGCCCGGGCAATCTCTACTACCACTTCCGCAACAAGGACGAGATCACCAACACGATCTTCGCCGACTTCCAGCGCGAGATCGAGCGCACGCTCGCGGCGCCGGAGGGACGGCAGGCGGACATCGAGGACGCGTGGCTGTACCTGCACCTCGTGTTCGAGCTCGTCTGGCGCTACCGCTTCCTGTATCGCGACCTGAACGACCTGCTGTCGCGCAACCGCACCCTCGAGATCCACTTCAAGGAAATCCTCGAGCACAAGGTGCGCACCGCCGAGCGGCTGTGCGACAGCCTCGTGGCGAGCGGCGAGATGGAAGCGAGCCCCGAGGAGCGCAAGGCGCTCGCGACGAACATGGTGGTGGTCGCGACGTACTGGCTCTCCTACGAGTACGTGCGCAATCCGCGTCATTTCGCGGCCGGCGAGGTCGTCGCGCGCGGCGCCTACCAGGTGATGTCGATGGTCGCGCCGTTCCTGCGCGGCAGCGCGCGCGAGCTTTTCGAGCGTCTGGCGGGCGAGTACGTCGGCGGCACGCCGCCCGCGCCGCGCGCGAGGAGCGCCGACAAGGGCGGCGAGCGCGGCGGGGACAAGGCGCCCGAGCGCGGATGGCAAAGACTGCCTGGGTGAGGTTCCCGTACGCCGCCGAGGGGTACGCGTATCCGGGCGCGGCGCTGAAGAAGTTCTGGGCGAAGCTGCATCGCGGCGACCGCGAGCCGTTCCCTGCGGGGGAAGACGTGCGCAATGCGTGGCGTGCCTTCCATGCCGGCGACTTCGGGCGCGCGATCGAGGCGGGCAGAGCGCTCGGCCTCGAGGGGTACAACGCCGCGAACAAGTCGGCGGCGATCTACGCAAGCTACCTGGAGACCTCGGACGCCCGCAAGCTCAAGCTCCTCGAGGCGGCCATGGAGCGCGCCGAGGAGTTGCAGGAGACGGAGCCCGGGAACGCCAACGCGTTCTACCTCTACGCCCTGGCCGCTGGCCGCTACAGTCAGGACATCTCGCTCGCCAAGGCGCTCGCGCAGGGACTCGGCGGACGCGTCCGGGAAGCGCTCGAGACGACGCTCGAACTGGAGCCGAAACACGCCGACGCGCACATCGCTCTGGGTGCCTGGCACGCGGAGATCGTCGCCAAGGTGGGCGCGATGGCCGCGCGCCTTACGTACGGCGCCAGCCGGGACGCTGCGCTCGAGCACTTCGGGAAGGCGGCGAAACTGAACCCCGGCTCTGCGATCGCTCGTGTCGAGTACGCCAGGCACCTGGTGCTGCTCTTCGGCGAGGAGCGGGCAGAGGCGGCCGCGAAGCTCTACGCGCAGGCGGCGAAGTCGAAGCCCATGGACGCGATGGAAAGGCTCGACGTCGAAGCCGCCCGGGAGGCGCTGGGCTGAAACGCCCGTTCGCCCCGGCCCTCGCCCTGGACCTGACGCGTCCCGGCCCGAGGACGGTCGTGACGCTTTACGCTGTTGCGCAGCGAAGCGCAGTCGCGGCGCACGGGCATTGCTGCACACTGCCGCTTTCGGATTCGCGAGGAGGATGCGCCATGAAGCCGGGTCTCTGCCTGATCTCCGCGGACGCCGTGCAGTCCCTCGCGGCCGGCTTCACGCCTGCAGCGGCAAAGCCCGCGGCCACCTGGGTCCGTCTCGCAGTGCTCCTCTCGCGCGTGCGCGTCCGGCTCGCGCGAATCCTCGAGCGCTGAGGCGAATCTGCGCGGGTCGCGCCCACGCCGCCGCGAGCGCTGCGCTACTTCGACAGGTACCGCATCGCCTCCTCGAGCCCGGCGATGGTGGTCGGATACATCTTGCCGTTGAAGATCTCGCGGACGATCGCGATGGACTGCCGGTACTGCCAGAGCTGCTCCGGCTCGGGGTTGAGCCAGATCGTCTTCGGATAGACGTCGAGCACGCGCCGCAGCCACACCGCCCCGGCCTCGTCGTTGTGGTACTCGATCGAGCCGCCCGGCTGCAGGATCTCGTAGGGGCTCATGGTGGCGTCGCCGACGAACACCACCTTGTAGTCGTGGCCGTACTTGTGGAGGATGTCGGCCACGCGCGTGCGCTCGGCATGGCGGCGGCGGTTGTCCTTCCACGCGAAGTCGTACAGGCAGTTGTGGAAGTAGAAGTGCTCGAGGTGCTTGAACTCGCTCTTCGCGGCGCTGAAGAGCTCCTGGGCGAGCTTGACGTGGTCGTCCATGGAGCCGCCCACGTCGAGGAAGAGCAGCACCTTCACCGCGTTGTGCCGCTCCGGCCGCATGTGCAGGTCGAGCCAGCCTGCGTTGCGCGCGGTCTTGTCGATGGTGCCGTCGAGATCGAGCTCCTCCGGCGCGCCCTCGCGCGCGAAGCGCCGCAGCCGCCGCAGCGCGACCTTGATGTTGCGCACGCCGAGCTCGACCTCGTCGGAGTAGTTGCGATACTCGCGCTGGTCCCAGACCTTCACTGCGGAGCGGTTGCGCGACTTGTCCTGGCCGATACGGATGCCTTCCGGGTTGTAGCCGTACGCGCCGTAGGGCGAGGTGCCTCCCGTGCCGATCCACTTGTTCCCGCCCTGGTGACGCTCCTTCTGCTCCTCGAGGCGCTTCTTGAGCTCCTCCATCAGCTTGTCCCAGCCGCCGAGCGACTCGACCATCGCCTTCTCCTCCGGCGTCAGGTTGAGCTCGGCCTGCTTGAGCAGCCACTCGAGCGGGATATCGGCCTCCGGCCCGAGGAGCGTCTCGACGCCCTTGAAGTGCTGCGCGAACACCTGGTCGAACTTGTCGAAGTTCGCCTCGTCCTTCACCAGCGCGGCCCGGGAGAGGTAGTAGAACTCGTCGATGGACGGACCGATCACCTTCTTCTGCATCGCCTCGAGCAGCGTCAGGTACTCCTTGATGGAGACCGGGAGCTTGGCGGCCTTGAGCTTGAGGAAGAAGCCGGTGAGCATGGGTCGTCCCGTCTGCCCGCGGCGACGAGCGGCGGGCGGGTAGCAAAGCGATACAAATTCTCGCACGGCGGGGTAAACCTTCGCGCGCGACGGACGTTCTAAGCGGTACGGGCTCGCGCGGCGGGGTGCCGCGGAGCTCGACAAGGAGAACAAGGATGGCTGCCGGAAAAGTCGTCGCCGCGGTCGCTTCTGCTGCCGCGCTCGCCGCGCCGGCACTCGCGCAGGCGGGGTCCAACGTCTCGTTCGGCTTTTCGATCGGATTCCCGGCGCCCGTCTACGCGCCGCCCATCTATGCGCCGCCCGTGTTCGTCGCACCGCCCCCCATCTACGTGCCCCCGCCCATCTATGCGCCGCCGGTGGTCGTCGCGCCCCCGCCGGTGTATCTGCCGCCGCGGCCGGTGTACGTCCCGCCGCCCGTGTTCGTGCCGCCCCCTGTGGTCGTGCGGCCACCGGTCTACGGTCCGCCCGGGTGGGGACGGCCCGTCCATCGCGCGTGGAGTCCGGGCTACTACGGGCCGCCGCGCGGCTACGGTGGCCATGGAGGCTACGGCGGCTACGGGGGCTACGGGGGCTACGGGGGCTACTACGGCAAGGGCTGGAAGGGGCAGGGGTACTACCGTTACTGACCCCGGCGGGATCAGTAGGGATCAGAGGACAGGAATCAGGGATCAGGAGGGCATAAGGGGCTGCTAAGAAATAACTCTTACAGTTAGCTCTTATCTAACTGCACCGCAGATGTACGCGGATGTCAGTATCGGAAATCGCGTCCGGTCGGAACGGAAGGTGTGCCCAATAGAGATGAAGCGTGCGCATTTGCCGGGCCGAGGTCTTCTGCGCGTCTCACAGTGCGCTTGTCCAGCCATGCTTTGAGCACCCTCAACCGACTCCGTTCAGCGTCCGGTGTGGCCACAGAAGCCGTGCGCCCATATATCTCGCGCGACTTTAGAAGATACGACAAACCGGCTGATTCGTAAACATTATTGTTTCGCGGGCCCTAAGTTGGCCCGGCGCTCTGATTCCTGATACCTGATCCCCGATCCTGAACCGCGTCAGCGGTTCTGCCTCGCCATGAACACCAGCCGCTCGAAGAGGTGCACGTCCTGCTCGTTCTTGAGCAGCGCGCCGTGCAGCGGCGGAATGATGGTCTTGCGATCCTTCGCGCGCAGCGTGTCGGGGGGGATGTCCTCGGCGAGCAGGAGCTTCAGCCAGTCGAGGAGCTCTGAGGTCGACGGCTTCTTCTTCAGGCCCGGGACGTCGCGGAGCTCGAAGAACACCTCGAGCGCCTCCTTGAGGAGCATCTTCTTGATCCCGGGGAAGTGCACCCCGACGATGCGCTCCATGGTCTCCTTGTCCGGGAAGCGGATGTAGTGGAAGAAGCAGCGGCGGAGGAAGGCGTCCGGCAGCTCCTTCTCGTTGTTCGAGGTGATGAAGACGATGGGCCGGTGCTTCGCCCGCACCAGTTCCCGCGTCTCGTAGACGAAGAACTCCATGCGGTCGAGCTCGCGGAGGAGATCGTTCGGGAACTCGATGTCGGCCTTGTCGACCTCGTCGATGAGGAGCACCACCGGCGCGTCCGACGTGAACGCCTGCCACAACGTGCCGCGCACGATGTAGTTGGCGATGTCCTGCACGCGCGGGTCGCCGAGCTGCGAGTCGCGCAGCCGGCTTACGGCGTCATACTCGTAGAGGCCCTGCTGCGCCTTCGTGGTCGATTTGACGTGCCATTCGAGCAGCGGCAGGCCGAGCGCCGCGGCGACCTCCTCGGCAAGCTTCGTCTTCCCGGTGCCGGGCTCGCCCTTGACGAGTAGCGGCCGCTCGAGCGTGATCGCCGCGTTGACCGCGAGCGTGAGGTCGTCGGTCGCGACGTAGGTCGAGGATCCCTTGAATCGCATCGGCAGGCCCGTGGACGGAGAGGGAGAGGGGAAGGCGGGAGGCGGGAGGCGGGAGGCGACGCGATTATAGCGGTCACGGGTATTGCCTTTGACCCTTCGCGCTGGCGACAGCTACAATCTCCAGCTTGGCACGCTTATAGCCGGCTCCCCTCACTCCCCGATGAAGAACACTCTCCTGCGGACCATCGGCGCGGCCTCCGCGCTCGCGCTCGCCAGCCTTCCGGTCGCAGCCCAGCAGGCGCTCGCCGGCAACGCGGAAGCCGCGAAGGCGAAGATAGCGATGTGCTCCGGGTGTCACGGCATCGAGAACTACAAGACCGCCTTCCCATACGTCTACCACGTGCCGAAGATCGCCGGCCAATCGCCGGCCTACATCGTCAAGTCGCTGCAGGCGTACAAGACGGGCGAACGCTGGCATCCGAGCATGCAGGGCATCGCCAAGCAGCTCTCCGACCAGGACATGGCCGATCTGGCGGCCTACTACGGCACGAAGTGAGGCCGAGCATGAAGCGTATCGTCGTACTTCTGGCCGCCGCGACGCTCGCCGCCCCGGTCGTCGCCAAGGGCAACGCAGCGGCGGGCGAAGCGAAGGCGAAGCAGGTGTGCGCGGCCTGCCATGGCGCCGACGGCAGCACGCCGACAACGCCCGACTTCCCCTACATCGGCGGGCAATACTACGACTACCTCGTGCGCACGCTCACCGATTACAGGGCCGGCGCGCGCAAGAATGCGATCATGGCCGGCATGGCGAAGCCGCTCACCGACCAGGAAGTCCAGGATCTCGCGGCGTACTTCGCGGCCCAGCCCGGGAAGCTCGGCACCAAGAAGTAGCCTGAGCGTCGGCGAGCGTCAGGTTCTGCTCTGATTCCTGACTCCGCCCCTGATCTCTGACCCCCGAGCGCGCGTCAGCGCGCGCGACGCAGGCAATCGAGATAGGCCTCCTGGTCGGGCGCGGCTCCGTCGCGCTGCGCGCGCCACACCGTCTCCCCGAGGCAGTCGAGCGCGACATGCAGCGCTGCGTGCCGGTCGCCGAGCCGCGCCTCGAGCTGTTCGAGCGTGGCGCGCACGCCGGGCGGCTGGTCGATGGAGCGCTGCTCCTCGAGCGCGAGGTGCAGGCTCATGTGCAGGAAAGGGTTCGTCTCGCCCTGCTCCGGGGACCACTCCCGATCCGCGTGCTTCTCGGGCGCCTCGAGCAGCGCATGGTATTCGGGGTGCGCGAGGATGACGTCGATCGCGACCGTCTGCAGCCCTTGGACCGGTGCTCCGCTGCGGTAGCGCTGCCAGGTGTCGAAGAAGAACTGGCGGACCTGTTCGCGGCTCGGGTTGAACATCGGCGTGCTCCTTTCGCTGCGTAGCGCTCACCGCGTTACCGCTTTCCGCAGGCCGCGAAAGGAGGCGCTACCGGCGACGCAACGGCTTCGCCGGGCGCCGCGTCGCACGTTGGGTGCGGGGCGCCGCAGGCGCCGGCGTGGCAGTCGAAGCGCGTGCGCCGCCGGTCTTCGCAGCAGCGGCGATCGGACGGGCGTTGTCCGCCTTCGCCACGAGCGGCGCTCTACGCTTCGCGCCCACCGGTCTGGCGGGCGCGCGCGCCTCGCCCTCCGCGGGAGTCTTGTCCCGGTACTCGCAGAGGTCGCGGATCACGCAACGCGGGCAGGCCGGCTTGCGTGCGATGCAGGTGTAGCGCCCGTGCAGGATCAGCCAGTGATGCGCGTGGAGCCGATAGGGCGGCGGCACGAACTTCGCGAGCCCCTCTTCGACGTCGCGCGGCGTCTTTCCCGGCGCGAGCTTCGTGCGGTTGCACACGCGGAAGATGTGCGTATCCACAGCGAACGTCTCCTGACCGAAGGCGGTGTTGAGCACCACGTTCGCCGTCTTGCGGCCGACGCCCGGCAGCGCTTCGAGCGCCTCGCGCGTCCGTGGCACCTCGCCGCCGTACTTCTCGACGAGCTGCCGGGACATCTCGACGACGTTCTTCGCCTTGGTGCGGAAGAGGCCGATGGTGCGGATGTACTCCTCCAGCCCCTCGATGCCGAGCGCGGCGATCGCCTGAGGCGTGTTCGCCAGCGGAAAGAGTCTGCGCGTCGCGAGGTTCACGCTCCTGTCCGTGGCCTGCGCGGAGAGCACGACGGCGACGAGGAGCTCGTAGGGCGTACGGAACTCGAGCTCGGTCTTCGGGGCGGGGTTGGCCTGCGCGAGCCGCGCGAAGATCTCCGCTCGTTTCGCGGCGTTCATCCGACCTTCCCCTCGCCGTTTGGCCCCGTGCCGGCCCGTGCTTCGCGACGCGCCCGAGCGCGCTCCACGGCCGCGCGGATCAGCGCCTGGCGGTCGGGTCTGCCCGCAGCGTGCGAACCGCTCCCCGCGGCAGGACTGCTCGCGCGCTTTCCCGCTTCCAGCCGCGCCGTGCGACGCAGAAAGCGCTCGCGGGCGGCGTCGCGCCGGTCCGCATCCCAGGGGTCGCCCGCATCCGCGACGACGACCAAGTCGATGCAATCGACGGGGCAGGGCGGAAGGCAGAGGTCGCAGCCGGTGCAGAGCTCGGCGATGACGCCGTGCATCTGCTTCGGCGCGCCGACGATCGCATCGACCGGGCAGGCCTGGATGCAGAGCGTGCAGCCGATGCAGTGCGCCTCGTCGACCACCGCGACACGGCGCGGGCCTTCGCTGCCGCACGCGGGATCGAGCGCGAGCAGCGGCCGGCCGGTCAGTGCGGCGAGTGCGGCGATGCCGGCGACGCCGCCCGGCGGGCAACGGTTGATCGCGGCGTGGCCGGCAGCGATCGCCTCCGCGTAGGGCCCGCAGCCGGCGTAGCCGCACTTGCGGCACTGCGTCTGCGGCAGCAGCGCGTCGATGGCGGCGGCAAGGCGCGGCACAGCCGTCGAGGCGACGACATCGCTCATGCTGCCGCGCGCCGCACTGTTCGCGGTGTCGACAAGGCGTCGGTGATCTCGCGCACCAGGTCCGGCCCACGGTAGATGAGCCCGGTGTAGATCTGCACCAGGCTCGCGCCGGCGTCGATCTTCTCGCGTGCGTCCTCCCCCGAGAGGATGCCGCCCACCCCGATCACCGGCATGCGGCCGTCGAGCGCGCGTACGAGCTTGCGCACGACCTTCGTCGACATCGTGCGCAGCGGCGCGCCCGACAGTCCGCCCGTCTCCTCGGCATGGGGCAGGCCCTTGACCCCGGCGCGCGACACGGTCGTGTTGGTGGCCACGGCCGCGTCGACGCCGTGCTCGACGAGCGTCTTCGCGATCAGCTCGATTGCCGCATCGTCGAGGTCGGGCGCGATCTTCACGGCGAGCGGGACGCGGCGCCGGTTCGCTTTCGCCTGGCGGTCGCGTGCCTGCATCACCTTCGCGAGCAGCGGTCCGAGCTCTTCGCCGCTCTGCAGCTGCCGCAGGTTCTTGGTGTTCGGCGAGGAGATGTTGACGACGAGATACCCCGCATACGGATACACGCGCTCGATGCAGGCGACGTAGTCGTCGGCGGCGCGCTCGATCGGCGTGTCGAAGTTCTTGCCGACGTTGATGCCGAGGACGCCGTCGAAGCGCGCGGCGCGCACGTTGGCGATGAAGCGCTCGAGCCCCTGGTTGTTGAAGCCCATGCGGTTGACGAGCGCCTGCGCCTCGGGGATGCGGAAGAGCCGCGGCTTGGGATTGCCCGGCTGCGGGCGCGGCGTCACCGTGCCGACCTCGATGAAGCCGAAGCCGAAGCGGCCGAAGACGTCGATGAACTCGGCGTTCTTGTCGAGGCCGGCGGCGAGACCGACCGGATTCGGGAAGTCGAGGCCCATCGTGCGTACGCGCGGGCCGTCGATCGGGCGGCCGGGCAGGCCGATCAATGCGCCGGCGCCGAACGACGCGAGTCGCTTGAACGCCGGCAGCGCGATCTCGTGCGCGGCTTCCGGGTCGAGCCTGAAGAGAAACGGCCGCGCGAGCGAGTAGAGCGTTGTGCGCGTCATCGTCGTCGCCGGGGACGAAGCAGGCGCGGCTGCACGTCCGCTAGCCCGCGATCTCCTGCGGGTCGAGCAGGCGCCAGACGCCGTTCACGAGGCCCTCGATCGGGCCGAAGCGCGCCTTGTACGCCATCTTGCGGCTGTCGCGGATCCAGTAGCCGAGGTACAGGTACGGGAGGCCGACGTTCCGGCAGTGCTCGATCTGCCAGAGGATGTTGTAGGTGCCGAGGCTCGCGGTGGGCAGGTCGGGATCGAAGAAGGTGTAGACCGAGGACAGCCCGTCGCTCAGGTAGTCGACGATGCTCACCATCGTCAGCCGGCCCTCGTCGCGGAACTCCACCAGCCGCGTGTTCACCCGGCTCTGCAGCAGGAAGTGCGAGTACTGGTCCCGGCTGTCCTGGTCCATGCCGCCGCCCGCGTGCCGCGCCGCCTGGTAGCGGAGGTAGAGCGCGTAGTGCTCGACGCGGAAGCGCAGCCCCAGGGTGGTCGACTGCAGCGCCTGATGCCGCTTCCACGCACGGCGCTGGTAGCGGGCCGCCTCGAACTCCGCCACCGGGATGCGCACCGGCACGCAGGCGCGGCAGGCGTCGCAATAGGGACGGTAGGTGAAGATGCCGCTGCGGCGGAAGCCGAGCCGCACCAGATCGCCGTACAGCTCGTTGCCGATGAGATGCGAAGGCGTCGCGACCTGCGAGCGGGCCATCTTCCCCGGCAGGTAGCTGCAGGGGTAGGGCGCAGTCACGTAGAACTGCAGTACCGCGTGCGGGAGATCGTTCAGCTGCGACATGAGGAGGGGCCGAAGGTCGCGTGCCAGCGGCCGATCGGCGCTTCGTAGTCTACCAACTCGGCCAGCAGGCGGGCGAAGGCGGCGCGCGGCATCTCGCGCGCGCCGAGCGACTCGAGGTGCGGCGTGTGCATCTGGCAGTCGATGAGGCCGAAGCCCCGCGCCGCAATGAAGCGCACGAAGTGCACGAACGCGATCTTCGAGGCGTCGCTTGCGCGCGAGAACATCGACTCGCCGAAGAACATCCCGCCGAGCGCCACCCCGTAGAGTCCGCCGACGAGCTGCCCCTCGACCCAGGTCTCCGCCGAATGCGCGTAGCCGAGCGAGTGCAGGCGGTTGTAGGCGACGCGCATCTCGTCGGTGATCCAGGTGCCGGGGTCGTGACGCCGCGAGTCCGCGCAGCCTGCCACGACCGCGTCGAACGCGGTGTCGAGCCGCACCTCGTAGGTGCGGTTGCGCAGCACCTTCGCGAGCGAGCGCGACACCTTGAGCTCATCGGGGAAGAGCACCATGCGCGGGTCCGGGCTCCACCAGAGGATCGGCTCGTCGTCCGAGTACCAGGGGAAGATGCCGCGCCGATAGGCATCGAGCAGGCGCGTCGGCGAGAGATCCCCGCCGGCCGCAAGCAGCCCGTTCGGCCGCCGCAGGGCGCGCGAGAGCGGCGGGAAGGGCGTGTGGCGGTCGAGCCAGGTCAGCATCAGGAATCAGGGATCAGGGATCAGGGATCAGAGAGACGCGCGCGGCTGGTGCTGTCCTGATCCTGTGCTGCAGCTGCCTCGAAAGGCGCGGGCGAGCCTGTGGCCGGCACAGAGCCAGTGTCGCCGGCACGGCGCGTGCAGCATCACTACTCAGTGAGGTGCGAAGGCTTCTGATCCCTGATCCCTGACCTCTGATCCCTGCTCAGCATTTCACCTGCTGCCGGCAGAAGGACTCGAGCTCGCGCACCACCGCCTGATCGCCGACGGCCGTGCGCTGCCGGCCACCGTACTCCATGCCGAGCCGGAACTCGAACTTGGCGAAGAACTGGTCGAACATCTCTCCGCCGAGCGTACCGGTGGCGAAGAGCTGGTCGGTGGCGGCGTCGTAGTCGAGCAGGATCGCGGCGAGCGGTTGCGGGGCGGGGCCCGCGAGCACGCGCGCGCCCTGCGACGGATCGTACTGGCTGTGCTCCGAGCAGCAGTGGATCACCTTGGCGTATTTGGACGTCGGGGTCGTCTCGGCGCGGTAGCTGATGAAGCTGATGTCGCGCGTCGGGTAGGTGAGCTGGTGCGAGCAGATCGCGGAGAAGGCGACGATCGCGCCCTCGGGGCCGACGCCGCCGGGCCAGTCGTAGGCGATCGAGTCCTTGGTCTTGAGCGGCTGCGCCGCGCGCGCCGGCTTGCCGAGGCGCAGCAGGAAGCAGGGCGTCGCGGTGTACGGGTAGTGGAAGATGAGGTTGCGATCGGCCGCGATCGACTTCGCGAGGAACGGCTTGCCCTCCGCATCCACGAGCCGCGCGCGGGCATAGGCGCGGGGCCGGGCATTCTCCTGCGCCACCACCGGCCACGTGGACGCGACGCAGCCGAGCGCGCACGCGCCGAGGAAGTCGCGCCGCTCCATCAGCCGGCCGGACGCAGCGGGATCTCGCCGGCGTGCAGGCGGTACACGCCTTCGCGCCGGTCGGCGTAGAAGTGTCTGAGCGTCGTGCTCACGGTGCGGAAGGCGAGCTCCGTCCACGGCACCTCGTCTTCGCGGAAGAGCGCGACCTCGAGGCTTTCGGTGCCGGCGGCGAAGCCGAGGTCGAGGAGTCGCGCACGGTAGAAGATGTGCACCTGATTCACGTGCCGCACCGAGAGCACGGTGTAGATCTCGCCGAGCTCGACGCGGGCGCCGGCTTCCTCCAGCGTCTCGCGCATCGCCGCTTCCGCGGTGGTCTCGTCGTCCTCCATGAACCCGGCGGGCAGGGTCCACTTGCCGTAGCGCGGCTCGATGGCGCGCTTGCAGAGCAGCACCTGGTCCTCCCACTCCGGGATGCACCCGAGCACCATCTTCGGATTGGAGTAGTGCACGGTATCGCAGGCGTCGCAGACGTGGCGCTCGTGCGTGTCGCCGGGCGGGATGCGGCGCACGACGCGCGCGCCGCAGTGGGAGCAGAACTTCATGGGGGAGGGCGCCTGAAGGCGGGTGCTATGATACCGCGCACGTCTCCCGCGGGCGCCCGCACCGATGCGACCCTCTCATCTCGCGTCCGTGCTCGAGCGCGAGTTCCTCGCCGCTGCCGCCGGCACGCACACGCCCGTCATGATCTGGGGCCCGCCGGGCGTGGGCAAGAGCGACATCGTTGCCCAGATCGCGGCCCGGCACGGCGCGACGCTCGTCGACCTGCGCCTGGCGCAGATGGAGCCGACCGACCTGCGCGGCATCCCGTTCAGGAGCGGCGACACGGTCGTGTGGGCGCCGCCCGCGACGCTGCCGAACGCGGCGCGCGACGGCGACCGCGGACTCCTCTTCCTCGACGAGATCACCTCCGCGGTGCCGACCGTCACCGCGGCGGCCTACCAGCTCATCCTCGATCGCCGGCTGGGCGAATACCGCGTGCCGGACGGCTGGGCGATCTTCGCCGCGGGCAATCGCCACGGCGACCGCGGCGTCACGTACTCGATGGCAGCGCCGCTCGCGAACCGCTTCACGCATTACGAGATCGAGCCGGACCTCGACGACTTCGTCGCCTGGGGACACCGTGCCGGGCTCGATCCGCGGCTGCTCGGCTTCCTGCGCTTCCGCCCCGACCTGCTGTTCGACTTCGATCCGGCACGCTCGGGGCCGGCCTTTCCAACGCCACGTTCGTGGGCGTATGCCGCGCGCGCGCTCGCCAAGTTCGGCGACGACGCACACCTCCTCGCTGCGAGCCTCAAGGCGTGCGTCGGCACGCCGGCGGGACTCGCGCTGCGCGCGTACCTCGAGCACATCGATCGGGTTCCCGACGTTGCTGCGATCGCCGCCGGCCAGGCACATGACGTGCCGCACGGCGTCGAGCTGCAGTGCGCGGTGGCTGCGGCGCTCGTGCGCCACGTGGCGCGCATGGAGGGCGCGGCGCAGGAGCGCGCCACCGCGCACTGCCTTGCCTACGCGCGGCGCTTCCCGCAGCGGGAGCTCGGCGTCATGCTCGTCACCGATCTCGCGCGCAGCGTCGGCCGTCCGCTCTACGGCGTGCCGGAGTTCGCCGACTGGGCCCAGGACGTCGCCGACCTGCTCGCCTACGATCGGGCATAGTGCCGCGCTGCGCGCGGCTGATGGCGCTGCGGCGCGTGGCGCCCGTGGCAGAGTCGGCCCGCCGCCACGTCGTTTCCAGAAGGTGCCCATGGTTTCCTTCGCCAGCTCGCCGTTCCCGCCCGCGAGCCTGCCCGTGCCCGCGCGGCGCAAGCCTGCCGTAGCGCGATGAGCTCGTCGCCGCACCCGGCGGATGCCGTCGCGCGCAAGCTCCAGGCGGCGCGTGCGCGGCTCGTGCTCGAGCGCCCCTTTCTCGGCGCGCTCGCGCTCCATCTGGAGCTTCGCGCCGGCGGTACGCGGAGCATCGCCACGGACGGCCGCCGGCTCGACTACGCGCCCGCCTTCATCGCCGCGCTCGGCTTCGCGGAGACGCAGTTCATGGTGGCGCACGCCGCGCTGCATTGCGCGCTCGGCCACTTCTTCCGGCGCCGCCACCGCGATGGGCGACGCTGGGACGCGGCCTGCGACTACGCCGTGAACCAGCTGCTCGTCGACGACGGGCTCGTCGCGCCACCGGGCGCGTTGCTCGACCCGCGCCACCGCGGGCTCGCCGCCGAGGAAATCTATCCGCTGCTGCCGGCCGAGGTGCCCCCGAGCCTCGACGAGCACGGCGCCGGTCGCGTCGACGAAGGCGGGCGCATCGAAGCCGGCGAGCTCGCGCGACCGCCCGAGACGCTCGTCGAAGAGGCGTTCCTCGAGTTGCATCGCGACGGCCTCGACGAGCTCGGCATGCGCGTGTCGAGAGAGAGCCTCGCCGACGCGTGGCGCGACCGCCTCTCGCTCGCCGCAAGCGAGGCGGCGCAGGCGGGGCGCCTCGGCGCCGCGTGGCAGGGACTGCTCTCGCATCTCGCCGCGCCGCGGCTGCCGTGGCGGGCGCTGCTCGAGCGCTTTCTCGTCACGCACGCGCAGGAGGACTACAGCTTTGCGCGGCCCGGCCGGCGCGAGGGCGATGCGATCCTGCCGGGGCGAAGCGGCCGCGAGGCGAACCTCGTCGTCGCGCTCGATACCAGCGGCTCGATCGGACGGGCGCAGTTGCTCGACTTCGCTGCCGAGATCGATGCCCTCAAGGGGCGGCTTGCTGCGCGGGTTGCGCTCCTATTCTGCGACGCCGCCCTGAGCGCGGACTCGCCGCGCCGCTTCGAACCGTGGGAGCCGATCCGCTTCCCCGAGGCGCTTTGCGGGGGCGGGAGCACCCGCTTCGCCCCGGTCTTCGAATGGATCGAGCGCGAGCCGGTGCGGCCGGATGCGCTGGTCTACTTCACCGACGGGCTTGCCGAGTTCCCGCCGGCGCCGCCCTCGTATCCGGTGCTCTGGGTCGTGAGCGGCAATGCGCAGGTGCCCTGGGGCACGCGCGTGCAGCTCAATTGAGTGCGGCGGTGCGGACGCGTCGATCCGAAACGGTCGTGCTGGGGTTGGCCCTCGCGGGCCTCGCGGCGTGCACCAGTCCGCCAACGAAGCCCGCGCCTGCGCCGGCCGTGCATTGGGGCGACGCCGGCCGGGTGCTCGGCGGCCGGGTTGCCACGGTCGAGCTCGCGGGCGCCTGCGCGCGCCTCTACCCGGCGCTCGCGCCTTCGCTCTTGCGTGCACTCGCCGACTGGCAGTGGCGCAACGACGCGCTGGCCGTCGAGGTCGAGGACGCGATGTGGCGCGCAGTCCGTGCGCGCGGCGCGAGCGAGGCGGCGGTGAGCGCCGGCGTGCGGGAGCTCCGCTTCGCGCTCGACGCAGCCGGCGTCGCCACGGCGAACGACTTCGCCGCCTTGCCTTCCGCGCAGCGCGAGCCCTACTGCCGAGCGCTGCCGGACCGGCTGCTCTCGGGTGACGAGGATCTCGCTCGCCGCTATCCGGTCGAGCTGCGCGCATGGCATCCGGCGGCACGCTGACACGCCCCGGCGCGAGCGCACCCGCAAGGATCGCGCTGCTCGTCTGCGGCGGGCTGGTCACTTTGCCGTTCCTGTTCCCCGAGCACGACCTGCCGATCCGCAGCTTCTACGACGAGTGGCTCGCGCTCGCGCTCGCGACCGTGGTCGTGGCGTTGCTGCTCGTCGGCCGCGCGCGCGCGCCGACACCCGTCCCCGGGATCTCGCTGGGATTCTTCGCCCTCGCCGCGTGGATCGGCGTGCAGCCGCTGCTGCAGCCTGCGCCCTACGTCCAGGTGCCGTTGTACGGCGTGAGCTACCTCGTGATGGCCGGCGCGCTCGCCTGGGGCGCCCAGCGGCTGGTGCGCGAGCTGGGCGCGGACGCCTTCTGCGACACGCTCGCCGCTTTCGTGCTCGGCGGCGCGATCCTCAACGCCGCCTTCGGCATCATCCAGTCCTACGGCGTGCCGGACGTGCTCGAGGGCATCGTCGCCCGCCGCAGCGGCGTCAAGGCGGTGGGGCACGTCGCGCAGTCGAACCTCTACGCGCTCTATCTCGCGCTCGGGCAGGCGTCGCTCGTCTACCTCGTGCTCCGCGGGCGGCTGCGGCTCCCGGTCGCCGTGATCGCCGCCGTGATGCTCGCCTATGCCGCGGCGCTGTCGCAGTCGCGGAGCGCGGTCATGTTCACGGTCGCGCTCGTCGCGCTCGGCTGGTTCGCCTCCGGAACGGCGCTGCCGGCGCTGCGCCTGCGGCGGGCGAACCTCGCGGTGGCGCTCGTGGTGGCGGCAGCGATCGCGGTGCTGCCGCGGCTGCACGACTGGCTCGGGATCCCGACCCTGCATCCGTTCCAGTTCGACCGCATCGCGATCACCGCCGACCCTGCCGGGGTCCACATCGAGAACCGGCTGCGCATCTGGCCCTTCACGGCGCAGCTCGCCTGGACGTCGCCCGCGCTCGGCGTGGGCTGGGGCGAGTACGCGCTCGCCGCGTTCCGTGCCGGCCTGCCGCCGACCATGGCCGGCGAGGGGGACATCTGGAGCTCGCCGCACAACCTGTTCCTGCAGCTCTTCGTCGAGGCCGGGCTGCCGGCCGTGGCGATCGCGCTCGTCGCCGCCGTGCGCTGGTGGCTCCCGGTGCTGTTCGCCCTGCGACGTCACGCGACGCTCGCGCTCTGGTGGATCGTCGCGGTCGCCGCGATCGTGTCGCTGCACTCGCTCGTCGAGTACCCGTTCTGGTTCGCGCACTTCCTCGCCGTCGGTGCCATTGCCTTCGGTGCCGCGTCGCCGCGCAACTTCGCGCTCGCGTCGCCGCGCATCGCGCCGGTCGCAGCGCTCGCCGTCGCGCTCGTCTTCGCCGGCGTGCTCGCGTGGGCGCTGCGCGATTACCAGCGCTTCGCGCAGGCGCACTGGATCGCCACGGGACGCACGATTGCGCCGCCGCAGGAGGTCGACGCAGCGGTCGCAACCCTGCGCGAAGTGTCGCGCGGTCCGCTCGCGCCGCGTGCCGAACCCTGGCTCTACCGCTCGCTGCCGATGGACCGGCAGGAGCTCGATGCAAAGGTCGCCATGGGCTGGCGCGTGCTCGCCGCCAATCCCGACGCGCGCTTCGTCGCCCGGCAGGCGGTCCTGCTCGCGCTCGCGGGCGAGGACGGAGAGGCGCGGGCACTGGTCGAGCAAGCGGCGCGGACCCTCGTCGACGCTCCGGGCCGTATGCAGCTCGTCTTCGAGAGCGTGCCGAGGGAAGAGGCCGCGGTGATCGCACCGCTGCGGGCTGCCGCGGCCGTGCGAACTGCGAAGCGCTGAACGTTGCGGCGCGGTGAGTCGCCGGCCGCCGATGCGAGACCCGGAGCGCGCATTCGCTTCGAAGCGCAGGCGAGCGTTGTCCTCGCCGCGATGATCGCTATCCCACCAGCGCGGGCAGCTCGGCGAGCGAGGCGATCACTTGGTCGGGCGGAACGCCGAGCACCTCGAGCGGCGCTTGCGTACGATTGACCCAGAAGACGTGCAGGCCGAAGGCCTTCGCGCCGGCCGCGTCCCAGCCGTTCGCCGACAGGAAGCCGATGCGTTCGGCGGGCGTGCCGAGCGTGTCGACGGCGAGCCGGTACACGCGCGGATCGGGCTTGTAGACGCGCAGCGTATCGACCGAGAGCACGTGCCGGATGAGAGTGTCGATGCCGGCGTGGCGCACCACCGCCTCGAGCATCTCGGGCGCGCCGTTGGAGAGGATGGCGAGCTTGCGCGTCCCGAGCGACGCAAGTGCCGCGCGGACCTCCGGGAACAGCGAGAGCCGCCGGTAGGCGTCGAGGAGCCGGGCTTCGGCGAGGTCGTCCAGCGGCAGCGCGAGCGCGGCGCAGGCGTAGCGCAACGCATCGCGCGTGACGCGGGAGAAGTCCTCGTATCGGCCCATGAGGCTGCGCAGCCAGGTGTACTCCAGCTGCTTCGACCGCCAGAGCCGCGACAGCTCGTCGCCGCGGCCGGGCCAGAGGGTCTGCGCCTCGCGGCCCACCGAGTGGACGTCGAAGAGCGTGCCGTAGGCATCGAACACAAGGGCTTCGAGAGGCATGCAGGACTCCGGTGCCACTTCACGGTGTTGCTTGGTTCGAAAAACTTCCGCCCGGCGGAAGCGTGAGGCGTGGGCTTGGGTCAGGGGCGACCGCAGGCCGAACAGTGCGATCGCTCCGCAGCGGCTGCATCGGCTTCTATCGAGCATCCACGAGTGCGTGACCGCGCAGCCCTCACCCCCAGAGCCCCCTCTCCCGCCACAGCGGGAGAGAGGAGCGTCGCGACGAAAGCGGCTGTTAGCCGGTTTCGTAGTCCTCGATAGGGTACCCTCTCGCGCTCGGAATCCGCTCATGGCCGCGCCCATCATCTTCGATGTCAAGTTGCTGACCGCGCTGCGGGCCGCGCGGCACGTGGCCGTGCTCACCGGCGCCGGCGTCTCGGCGGAGAGCGGCGTGCCGACGTTCCGCGACGCGCAGACCGGCCTCTGGGCGAAGTTCCGCCCCGAGGAGCTCGCCACGCCCGAGGCCTTCGCCGCCGATCCCAAGCTCGTCTGGGAATGGTACGACTGGCGTCGCCGGACTCTCGCGAGCGTCGAGCCCAACGCCGGGCACCACGCGATCGCGCGCATGGCGGCGAAGGTGCCCAAGCTCGAGCTCTTCACGCAGAACGTGGACGGGCTCCACGCCCTGGCCGGCAGCCCGGAGGTCATCGAGCTCCACGGCAACATCCACCGCAGCAAGTGCTTCGTCGAGAACGTCGTCGTGCGCGAATGGGTCGAGACCGGCGAGGTCCCGCCGCGGTGTCCGTACTGCGGCGGCCCTCTGCGACCCGACGTGGTGTGGTTCGGGGAACTGCTCCCGCCCGGCGCGCTGTCGCGCGCGGAGGCGGCGGCCGAGCGCTGCGACGTCTTCTTCTCCATCGGCACGTCCACGGCGGTCTACCCGGCGGCGCAGCTGCCGGTCACTGCGCTCGCGCACGGCGCGACGGTGATCGAGGTGAACCCCGAGCCGACGCCGCTCACGTCGCGGGCGAGCTTCAGCCTGCGGGGCGCGAGCGGCGTGGTCCTGCCGCAGCTCCTCGCCGCTGCGTGGCCCGAGCAGGAAGGTTGAGAGCCACGCGCGGCAGACGGCACCCTGCGGGTTTCCCAGCAAGCGCCGAGGCTGGGCTGGGGGCGTTGACTGTCCCGTCGGGACGGGCGGTTCTCGCTGCGTGCGCCCGGCTCGTGCTCGCGGGCGCAGTGCCACTTCCTGCCCGGTAAGGGCGCATCGCCTGCGTCGGCACGGGCCCTGTGCCTGCCGGGCGAAGGGCGGGCTGCCCCGGTCGCCGGGCGAGCCCGCGCTGCTCCTGCCGCACCGCGCTAGGGCGTGTGCACCGGCCGGGCGCGCCGGCAGCATCGCGAGCATGCGCTTCGCCCGGAAACCACCGGCGCGTTGAGCAATAGTCGTCGCCGCGCGTGCGCCGGTGTTTGCGGCGCGCCGCGCACCTCCCTAGCCTGCGCTTAGTCTTCATGGCATTGGCATGACGGGGGCCGGCGATGGCGGAGGCGGTGCAGGATCTGCGGCTGATCGAATGGAGCGACGCGCTGTCGGTTGGCATCCAGGAGATCGACGAGCAGCACAAGGTGCTGGTGGGGCTCGTCAACGAGATGCACAAGGCGATCCACGAGCACCACGGCTCGGAAACCGCGCGCGAGATCCTCGGGCGGCTGGGCGACTACACGCGCATTCACTTCGCGGTCGAGGAGAGCCTGATGCGCATCTTCGAGTACCCGCGCTACGAGGAGCACAAGAAGCAGCACGAGGAGCTGATCCGCCAGTTCCGCGACTACGAGGCGCGCGTCGCCTCGGGCAAGCAGACCATCGGCTTCCAGTTGCTGCACTTCCTCAAGCTCTGGCTCGCGCAGCACATCCTCGAGTCGGACAAGGACTACGGCCCCTACATGCTCAGGCGCGGGGTGAAGGCGCGCGCGGCACAGGAGGGGTGGTTCCGCCGCCTCTGGCACTGAACGGGAGAGCTGCGCCGTGAGCGCGGCGGCGACGGCGACCGCCGTCGAGACGTTCCACGCGAGCCTCGAGCGCGCCGCCGCCCACGCACGCTTCGCGGACGTCTTCTACGCGCGCTTCATGGCGTCCTCGCCGGCCGTCGCGGCGATCTTCGCCGGCGTCGACGTCGACAAGCTGAAGCGCAAGCTGCGCTCGTCGCTGCACGTGATGACGCTTGCCGCCGACGAGGCCCCGGGCACGGACCTCTACCTCGACTACCTGGGTGCCGTGCACACCCGCCTCGACATCCGGCCGGAGATGTACGACGCATGGCTGGACGCGCTCGTTGCCACGGTCGCGGCGTGCGACCCGGAGTTCTGCGACGCGATCGAGCGCGCGTGGCGGAGCGTGATCGGTGCCGGCGTGGCGCGGATCAAGCGCGCCCGCGGCGAGACACGGTCGACGGCCCCGGCCTCCGCTACAGCAGCGGGCTGACCAGCCGCGTCAGGTTGTCCACGAACTTCTGCCGGAACGGTCGTACGTTCCACGCCACCGGATCGATCGGCGTGCTCGCGCGCAGGTAGCCCCCGATCACCGCATCGAGCTGCGCCGCCACCTCGCGGTCGTAGAAGAGCGCCACGACCTCCTCGTTGAGCGCGAACGAGCGCATGTCCATGTTGCACGAGCCGATCCACGCGGCGCGGCCGTCGATGCTCACCGCCTTGGTGTGCAGGAAGCCGCCGCCGAAGGCATGGACGCGCACGCCGGCATCGAGGAGGTCCGCGTAGTAGGAGCGCTGCGCGTGGCCGACGAGGAACTGGTCCACCTGGTGGTCGACGACGAGGTGTACCTCGGTGCCGCGGCGTGACGCCGTCTGCAGCGCCTGCAGCAGCGCCTGGTCCGGAATGAAGTAGGGCGTCACCACCACTGCGCGTCGCTCCGCAGTGTAGAGCCAGTCGACGACGAGACGCTCGGCGCGCTCGCCGCCGTCTGCGGGACCGCTCGGGAGGATCTGCGCCGGCACGTCGCCGGCGCGCTCGGGCGCCGGGAACGCGGAGTCCGGGACCGAATCGCCGCCGTCCACCCGCCAGTCGGCGGCGAAGATCGCCTGCAGATGCAGCACTGCCGGGCCGCGCAGGCGCACGACGAGCTCGTGGTAGTCGAGACCAGGCTTGAAGTCGGCCGCGACCATGTTCTGCGAGCCGGTGTAGCCGATGCGGCTATCCACGACCACGATCTTGCGATGGTTGCGCAGGTCGAAGCGCGCGGACTTGAAGCCGAAAGCGACCGGCAATGCCGGATGCGCGTCGACGCCGAGTGCCTCGAGCTTCGCGAGCACCGCCGCCGCGTAGGGCTTGGAGCCGAAGGCGTCGAGCAGCACACGGCAGGCGACGCCGCGCGCCGCAGCGCGGCCCAACGCGGCGATCACGGGCGCGGTCGCGTGGTCGTCGCCGAAGATGTAGAAGCAGAGGTGCACCGTCTCGCGCGCGCCGTCGATGTCCTGCCGGATGCGTTCGAGCGTCGTCGCATACTCGGTGAGCAGCTCGACGGCGTTGCCGTCCACCACCGGGAGCGCACCGAGCGCCGTCGCGAGCCGGATGCTCGCGCCGAAGCCGGGCGCGACCTCGGGCGGCGGTGCGGACAGCCGGTTCGCGAGCAGCGGCCGGATCTGTGCGCGCGCCTCACGGCGCCGTTCGAGCCGCCACGCGGGCAGCCGCGGCCGACCGATGACGAGGTAGACGAGCAGCCCGACCCAAGGCAGCACGAAGACGAGCAGCAGCCATCCCTTCGCCGCTTCGGGCGAGCGACGATTGGGCACGACCGCGAGCATCACGAGCCGGATCGTCCAGTCGGAAACGACGACGAACGTGGCGAGCAGCACGTGCCAGGGCAGCGCCTCGAGCGGGCCGGCGAGCGAGGACATGGCGCGTAAAGCAGGAGCGGCGATCAGGCGTCCCTGACCAGGATCCTCCCGTGCGCTTCCACGACGACGGTGCCGGTATGGTTGCGGCAGTCGCCGTCGAGCACGACGATGCCGCCGTGGTACTTCGGCTTGTCGAGCTTGTGCGTGATTGTCCAGCGCGTGGTCAGCGTGTCGCCGGGACGCACGGGCGCCTTGAACTTGCAGTGGTGCTCCATGTAGGCGATCGCGGTCGTGTGGAAGTACATGCCGACCGACGCGGTGACGAGCGCGCTCGTGAACGGACCGTGGAGGATCCGCCCGCCGTAGCGCGAGCCGCGCGCGTGCTCCTCGTCCACATGCAGCGGGTTGAAGTCGCCGAACATGCCGGCGGCGAGCACGAGGTGCGTCTCGGTGATGGTGAGCGACGAGCTGAAGCTCTGGCCGACTTCCACCTGGTTGTAGCCCTTCCCTGGGAACACGGTAGCTCCTTCTGGCGCGAGTAGGTAGGCGAGGGCGGGCGCGACGCCCGGGCCGGCGAGCGTGTGCCGCGGCGTCGGTCGTTCGCGGCGCCCCGAGGCGCCGGGCATTGTTGCGCATCGCCGCCGCGCTCGCCAGCGCGGCGCGAAAGGCGGCTGTCAACGCGCCGCGCTACCATGCGAAGCAACGCGTCCGCGCCGCGCACGATGAAGCTCTACACCTACTTTCGCTCCTCGGCTTCGTACCGCGTGCGCATCGCGCTCGCGCTCAAGGGCCTCGCGTGGGAGCAGGTGGCGATCGACCTGCCCCGCGCGGAGCACCGCTCCGCGTCGTTCCTCGACGTGAACGCGCAGGGCCTGCTGCCGGTGCTCGAGGACGGCGACCGCATCCTGATCCAGTCGCTCGCGATCATCGAGTATCTCGACGAGACGCGTCCGGAGCCTGCGCTGCTGCCGCGCGACCCGGTGGAGCGCGCCTACGTGCGCGCCGCGGCGCAGATCGTTGCCTGCGAGATCCACCCGCTCAACAACCTGCGCACGCTGAAGCACGTGCGCAGCACTTACGGTGTGGACGACGCCGGCGTCACCGCCTGGTACCGTCACTGGATCGCGGACGGCCTCGGCATGCTCGAGGCTTACCTCGGCGCACGGAAGCGCGTCGGTCGTTACTGCCTGGGCGACATGGTCACCCTCGCCGACTGTTGCCTCGTGCCGCAGATCTTCAACGCGAGGCGCTACGAGTGCCCGCTCGACGCGTTTCCGATCACAATGCGCATCTTCGAGGCGTGCATGCGGCTCGACGCCTTCGTGACGACGCAGCCGGGGCGACAGCCGGATGCGGCATAGGACTTGCAGGGGAACGCTGGCGCCCCGGACACGAATCGAACGTGCGACCTGCCCCTTAGGAGGGGGCTGCTCTATCCACTGAGCTACCGGGGCGCGGCCGCCGATTCTACGCGAGGCGCCAGCGGCGGCCGCGCCGGCGCGGCGCACGCAGCGGTCGTCCCGGCTGCGCCGCACGGGCACCAAGCGCGCGGCGCACGGTCTACGGTGTACGCGAGCGGCACCTCGTCGTGGCGGGGCGATTTCTTCGGACGGTACGATGGCAGATGCAGTCGACGTGGCGGTGATCGGCGCCGGGATTTCCGGCCTGACGCTCGCTTTCCACCTGCAGAAGCGCGGCGCGCGTGTCGCGGTGCTCGAGGCCGCCGACCGGCCGGGCGGGGCCATCGGCTCGCGGCACGAGGACGGGTTTCTCGTCGAGGCGGGTCCCAACAGCATGCTCGAGACGACGCCGCTGATCGGCGACCTCGTGCGCGAAGTGGGACTGGAGCACCAGCTGCTGGTCGCGAGCCCCGCGGCGAAGAAGCGCTTCATCCTGCGCGACGGGCGGCTCACGCCGCTGCCGATGTCCCCGGGCGCCTTCCTCGGCACGCGGTTGTTCTCGGCCGGCGCGAAGCTGCGCCTCTTCCGCGAGCCCTTCGTCAAGCCGCCGCCGCCCTCCTTCGAGGAGACCGTGGCGCAGTTCGTCAGGCGTCGCCTCGGCGAGGAGTTCCTCGACTACGCGATCAACCCGTTCGTCGCCGGCGTCTACGCGGGCGATCCCGAGCGGCTGTCCGCGCGCGCCGCGTTCCCGAAGCTCGTCGAGCTCGAGCAGCGCTACGGCAGCCTCATCCGCGGGCAGATCAAGGGCGCGCGCGAACGCCGTGCACGCGCGGACCAGTCGAAGCAGACGGCGCGCATGCTGTCGTTCTGGAACGGCATGCAGTCGCTCACCGATGCGGTCGCGGCGAAGCTCGCCGACGTGCGGGTGGCGACGCCGGTCGTCGGCCTCGCCCCGCTCGCGCAAGGCGGCTTTCTCGTGCGCTGCAATCCGCGTCACGGCGGCGCGGCGCGGGAGGTGCATGCACGCGCCGTGGTCGTCGCCGTGCCGGCGTACGCCGCGGCGGCGCTGGTCGCGCCGCTCTCGGCCGCGGTGGCGCGCGAGCTGGAGGCGATCGTCTATCCGCCGGTCGCCTCCGCGGTGTTCGGCTTCCGTCGTTCGTCGCTGAAGCATCCGCTCGACGGTTTCGGCTTCCTCGTGCCCGCGGTCGAGCACCGGCGCATCCTTGGCACGATCTTCTCGAGCACGCTGTTCCCGAACCGCGCGCCCGAGCACCACGTGGCGCTCACGACCTTCGTCGGCGGGATGCGTCAGCCCGATCTCGCCACGAGCAACGAGGAGGCCGTGTCACTCACGGTGCGCGCCGAGCTCAAGCCGCTGCTGAAGGTGAAGAGCTCGCCGGTGATGACCGCACTCACCTGCTGGGAGCGCGCCATCCCGCAGTACGAGCTCGGCCATCTCGACCGGATGGAGCGCATCGCCGCGCTCGAGCGTGACCATCCGGGGCTCGCCTTCTGCGCCAACTGGCGCGGCGGCATCTCGGTGGGCGACTGCGTCAAGTCCGCGGCATCGGCGGCGGCGAAGGTGGCTGACTATCTCGCCGTGGCACCGCCCCTGCCGAAGCCGGACGCGACGACCGCGCGCGGCGGCGAGACCATCAGCTGACGGGGCCGCGCCCGGTGCGGCGCGCGATCCCGGTGGCCGGGAAGCGTGCAGTCAGAGCCGACTCGCGGCGAGCACGCTGCCTGCCGTTCCGGCGAGGAACAGCCCGAGGTGCACCCACGCCCACAAGCTGAAGCGGGCGGCGAGCTTCTCGGCATCGAGGTTGGCGAGCAGGAAGGCGCGGCCGTCGGACGGCTTGCGCACCACGTGCACGCTCGGCTCGGCGCGCAACAGCTCGCGCTCCTCGGCCACCTCGCGCTTCGCCTGCGCCCGCGCGAGCTGCCATTCGGCGAGCGAGATCTCGCCGTCGCCGTCGAGGTCGAAGCGCCGCCGGAGCGAGGCGGGTTCCGACTTCCAGTCGTTCAGTTTCGCGGCGAGCGCAAGGCTCTCCGAGAAGCCCGCTGCGGGCGAGAACGTCGCTAGCTCACCGAGCGCGTAGAGCGGGTCGCGTTCGAGGATGACCCATTCCGTGAAGCGGCGCTCGCCGTTCGTCCACGTCTGCTTGCGGGTGCAGAGGACCTCGGCGCCCTCCGGCTCGATCGTGCACTCGCCGCTCGCGTCGCGCAGCCGGAACGCCTCGACGCTCTCGCCCTCGTCCTCGAGGCTCCAGCCGCGCCTGTCGTTGCGGCGGACCTCGACGCGGAAGCGGTACCAGCAGCAGGGGAGCTGCGTGAGGCGCGAGAGGATCTTCACGGTGCCCGGCTGAGCAGCGTGACCGGCCAGCTCGACATAGCCCTGCGCCGCATACGCGATCTGCGAGGTGGGCGTATCGGCGACCGCGCGCCAGCGGCGGTAGGTGCTCGTCCATGCGAAGAAGCTCAACGCGGCGATCAGTGCGAGCGCGACGGCCCAGCCCGCGGCGTTGCCCCACTGCAGGGCGCCGAACAGGAGCGCCACCTGCGCCCCCGAGGTCAGCATCGCCGCGTACCGGCGTTGCAGTGAGCGCATCAGGAAGCGTCAGGAGGACGGGGCGGGAGGGTTCCGCGCCGGCTTCAGGAGGAGCGCCGAGGGAGCCGCAAACATCTCCTGCACGGGTCCCGCGACTCGCCGGCGGCGTTCCGGAAGGGGTGAGCAGACGGAAGGGGTCGCTAGGCGGCGAAGAGCGCGCGCATGTCGACGTCCGATTTCTCGACGGCGGCGAACTCGAGCAGGCGCGCGGGCGGGAAGTCGAACATCTTCGCGATGACGACGTCGGGGAACTGCTCGATGCGCACGTTGTTGACGTTCACCGCTTCGTTGTAGACCTCGCGGCGGTCGGCGATCCCGTTCTCGAGGTCGCTGATGCGTGCCTGCAGCTTGAGGAAGCTATCGTTCGTCTTCAGGTCGGGATAGGCCTCGGCGACGGCGAAGAGGCTGCCGAGGCTGCCGCGCAGCGCCTGCTCGGCGGCGCCGAGCGCGCCGATGTCGCGCTTCTCGCGCGCGGCGTGCACGGCCGAACGTGCGCGCACGACGTTCTCGAGCGTCCGCTGCTCGAAGTTGCGGTACTGACGGCAGACCTCGACCAGCTTCGGGATCTCGTCGTGGCGCTGCTTGAGCAGCACGTCGATGTTGGCCCACGACTTCGCGACCGCGTGCTTCACGCTCACCAAGCCGTTGTAGACCATGACGCCGTACGCGAGGACGACGGCGAGGATCGCGAGGAGCAGGACGAGCGAGAACATGAGGGCACTCGGTGTGGCGATGCGCGTCGAGTCTAGTGAGGCGGCTGCGCGCTTCCGCTAGAATTTGTCGCGTTCGCCGCCCGCTCGGGTCTCGCCCATGGAATCGCACGCCGCCGCCGTGAACTATTGCGCACCTGCGTCGCGGCGCGCCCGCCGTGATGACCGGCTGGCGATCGGCCTGCTGGCGGCCGTCGCGGCTGCCGCGCTCGTGGCGGGCTTCCTCGCCTACGGCGACCCGTCGCTCGCGCTGTCGCTCGAGAACCTGCGCCTCTGCTTCTGACCGGCGAGGCCTGCGCCCCGAGCCGATGGAGAAGCCGTACCCGGAGAAGCCGTACTCGGAGGCGTGCGAGCGCAACGCCGCACCGATCCTCGCCGTGCTGCGGCGCGCGCTGCACGACGGCGCCAAGGTGCTGGAGATCGGCAGCGGCACCGGTCAGCACGCAGCCCGGTTCTCCGCTGCGCTGCCGGGCGTCACCTGGCAGCCCTCGGACGTGCCCGCGCATCTCCCGGGCATCGCGGCGTGGCGCGCGGAGGCCGGGCTTCCGAACCTGCATCCCCCGATCGCGCTCGACGTCGATCGCGACCCGTGGCCGGAAGCAGCGTTCGACGCCGTCTTCGCGGCGAACACCGCGCACATCATGTCGTGGCCGCAGGTCGAGCGCATGTTCGCGCGTGCGGCCGCGGCGCTGCCGCCGCAGGGGATGTTCTTCCTCTACGGGCCGTTCCACTACGACGGGCGTCCGACCGCGGCGTCGAACGCCGAGTTCGACGCCGCGCTTCGCGCACGGGACCCGGCAAGCGGTGTGCGCGAGATCGGCGCCGCGACCCGGGCGGCGCGCCGCGCGGGCTTCGAGCTCCGCGAGGACAACGCGCTTCCTGCGAACAACCGGCTGCTCGTGTTCCGCCGCTCGCGGCCGCCCGAGGACCCCGCGCCGACAATGGAGCCGGGGCGCATCGACGGCGAGCCGCTGGCGCAGCTCCGCGAGGTGCTCGACTTCTGGTTCGGTGCGCCCTGGGACGCCGGCTACGGCGAGCCGCGCGAGGACTGGTTCCGCAAGTCGCGCGGCTTCGATCGCGAGATCCTCGACCGCTTCGCCCGGCTCCACGCCGCCGCCGCGCGCGGCGAGCGGGAGCAGTGGCTCGCCGCGGCACGCCCGGCGCTCGCCCTCGCGATCCTGCTCGACCAGTTTCCGCGCAACATGTACCGCGGCACGCCGCACGCGTTCGCGTCCGACCCGCAGGCGCTCGCGGCCGCGCGCGCGATCGTCGCGCGTGGCCTCGACCGCGAGCTCCTGCCGGTGCAGCGCTGGTTCGTGTACCTGCCGTTCGAGCACGCCGAGGACATCGAGGCGCAACGCGAGTCGCTGCGCCTTTTCGCGTCCCTCGGCGACGGTCCCGACGCCGCAAGCGTGCAGGACTATGCGCAACGCCATCACGACGTCATCGCGCGGTTCGGCCGCTTCCCGCATCGGAACGCGATTCTCGGCCGCGAGTCGACGCCCGAGGAGGTCGAGCTCCTCGCGCAGCCCGGCTCGTCCTTCTGACGTTCCGCGGAATGGCCGCGCACGCAACCCTCGACGAACCCTCGGCCTGGGTCGCGCGCTGGGGCACGCTCGTCGCGCCCGGCGCCCGCGTGCTCGATCTCGCCTGCGGCAGCGGGCGGCACACCCGCTTCTTCGCGGCGCTGGGTGCGACGGTGACTGCCGTGGACCGCGACGTCGAGGCGGTCGCGGCGCTCGCCGCCCTGCCGGGCGTGGTGGCCCGCGTGGCGGACCTCGAAGGGGCGCCGTGGCCGTTCGCGGGCCTCTCCTTCGACGCGATCGTGGTGACGAACTACCTGCACCGGCCGCTCTTTCCCGCGATCGTTGCTGCGCTCGCGCCGGACGGCGTTCTCGTCTACGAGACGTTCATGGCGGGCAACGAGCGCTTCGGCCGGCCGAGCAACCCGGCCTTCCTGCTCGTGCCCGGCGAGCTGCTCGACGCAGTCGCGGGGCTCTCGGTCCTCGGTTTCGAGCAGGGCGAGGTGCAGCGGCCGAAGCCGGCAGTGATGCAGCGGGTGTGCGCGGTGCGCGGCGACTGCACGCGACGGCGCATCGAAGCGCCGTGAACCACGCGAGCGGCTTGCCGCACTGCATCGGGCGGCGGTCGCCCGGTGCTAGAATCGCGTGAACCTCTCGAAGGGCCCCCCGATGATCACAGGGAGTCTCGTTGCCATCGTCACGCCGATGCTCGAGGACGGTCGCCTCGACTTCGCGCGCTTCCGATCCCTGATCGACTTCCACGTCGCCGAAGGCACGGACGGTATCGTCGTCGTCGGCACCACCGGCGAGTCGCCGACCGTCGACTTCGACGAGCACAAGGAGCTGATCCGCGTCGCCGTCGAGCACGCCGCCGGTCGCGTGCCGGTGATTGCCGGCACCGGTGCCAACTCCACCGCCGAGGCGATCGAGCTGACCGAGTCGGCAAGAAAGGCGGGCGCGGCCGCCTGCCTGTCGGTGGTGCCGTACTACAACAAGCCGACCCAGGAAGGGCTGTATCGCCACTTCCGCGCGATCGCCGAGAAGGTCGACATACCGGTCATCCTCTACAACGTGCCGGGGCGGACGGTGGCCGATCTCGCGAACGACACCACGCTCCGCCTCGCGCAGATCCCCAACGTCGTCGGGATCAAGGACGCGACCGGCAGCATGGAGCGCTGCTCCGACCTGCTCGCGCGCGCGCCGCGCGATTTCGCCCTGTACAGCGGCGACGATGCGAGCGGCCTCGCGCTGCTGCTCCTCGGCGGGCACGGCGTCATCTCGGTGACGGCCAACGTCGCGCCGCGGCTGATGCGTGCGATGTGCGAGGCGGCGCGGGCCGGGCGCGTCGGCGAGGCGCGCGGGATCAACAACCGGCTGCTCGGCCTGCACACGAAGCTCTTCGTCGAAGCGAACCCGATCCCGGTGAAGTGGGCCGTGGCCGAGCTCGGGCTGATCGCGCACGGCATCCGGCTCCCCATGACGCCGCTTTCGCCGCAGTTCCAGGTGGTCGTCCGCGAAGCGATGCGCACCGCCGGCGTGCTGTCCTCGGCTGCGCCGCGACGCGTTGCCCAGGGAGGTGCCGCATGAGCCTGGAGACCCTCGGCCGGCTGGCGCGCGCGGGGCTCGCGCTGCTCGTCGCGGTCGGCGTTGCCGCCTGCAGCTTCGACCTCGGCAGCGGCAAGGGCGTGCAGTACAAGTCGGCGAGCAAGCTGCCGCCGCTCGAGATACCGCCGGACCTGACGCGCCCCGGACGCGACGAGCGTTACGCCGTGCCGGACACGACGCCCGGCGGCACTGCGACGCTCTCGACCTATCAGGCCGAGCGCTCCGGCCAGGCGCGCTCGGGCACCGGGGAGATCCTGCCCGACGCGGGCGGCCAGGTGCGCATGCAGCGCGCCGGCAGCGAGCGCTGGCTGGTGGTGCCGGAGCCGCCGGACAAGGTCTGGCCGATCGTGAAGGAGTTCTGGCAGGAGAACGGCTTCATCCTGAAGATCGACAATCCCGAGTCCGGGATCATGGAGACCGACTGGGCGGAGAACCGCGCCAAGATTCCGCAGGATCCGATCCGCAACACGCTCGGGCGCGTGCTCGATTCGCTCTACTCGAGCGGCGAGCGCGACAAGTTTCGCACCCGCCTCGACCGTTCCGCGGACGGCAGGGCGACCGAGATCTACATCACCCATCGCGGCATGGTCGAGGTGTTCGTCGGCCCCGCGAGCGACATCGACACGCGCTGGCAGCCACGGCCCCCGGATCCCGAGCTCGAGGCGGAGTTCATGCGCCGGCTCATGGTGCGCTTCGGCGTCGACGACGCGCGCGCGAAGGCACAGTTCGCGCAGGGCGGCAAGGGCGAAGAGCGCGCCCGACTCACGAAGGCTGCCGACGGCGGCCAGACGCTGGAGGTGCTGGAGCCGTTCGACCGCGCCTGGCGCCGCGTCGGCGTGGCGCTCGACCGCTCCGGCTTCACCGTCGAGGATCGCGACCGCGCGAACGGGCTGTACTTCGTGCGCTATGCCGACCCGAGCAAGGAGATGAACAAGCCCGGGATCCTCGACAAGCTCGCCTTCTGGAAGTCGACCGACGCCGCGAAGAAGGCCGAGCAGTACCGCGTGCAGGTGAGCGGGCTGAAGGAGCTCAGCGAAGTGCAGGTGCTCGGCAAGGACGGCGCGCCGGAGCGCTCCGACACCTCGCGGCGGATCCTCTCGCTCCTGTACGACCAGTTGAAGTAGTGCGCCGGCTCTCCGCGCTGCCGGCCGAGCGCGGCGTGCAGCCAGTAGTGCGAGGCGGGATCCAACCGGTGCGCGCGCCGCTGTCCTGATGCGCTTCGCCTCGCTCGGGAGCGGCAGCCGCGGCAACGCGCTCCTCGTCGAGGTCGAACGCACGCGCGTGCTCGTGGACTGCGGGTTCACCCCCCGTGACTGCGAGCGTCGGTTGCAGCGGCTCGGTCTCCAACCGGCGGACCTCGCCGGCGTTCTCGTCACCCACGAGCACGACGATCACATCGGCCACGCGCTGCCGTTCGCGGAGAAGCACGGCCTCGCGGTCTGGATGACGTGGGGCACGTGGCGCGCCATCCGCGGCGACGAGCCCGTGCCGGCGTGGGTGCGGCTCATCGACAGCCACGATCCGTTCGTGGTCGATGCGCTCGAAGTGCTGCCGTTCCCGGTGCCGCACGATGCGCGCGAGCCGGTGCAGTTCGTTCTCGGCGACGGCGACGTCCGGCTCGGCGTGCTCACCGACCTCGGCCAGCCGACGCGCCACGTGGCGCAGATGCTCTCCGGCTGCGAGGCGCTGGTGCTGGAGTGCAATCACGACCACGACCTCCTCGCGCGCGGCCCCTATCCCGGCTGGCTCAAGTCGCGCATCGGCGGGCCGTTCGGGCATCTCGGCAACGCTGCGGCGGCGGAGCTATTGCGGACCATCGACACGACGCGACTGCGCCATGTCGTCGCCGCGCATCTCTCCGAGGCGAACAATCATCCGGGGCTCGTGCGCGCCGCGCTTGCCGGGGCCCTCGGCTGCGAGCAGTCGTGGGTCGGGATTGCCGAGCAGGAAACAGGGTTCGACTGGCGCGACGTGTAGGCACGAGCTCGCGAAGCGCAACCTCGGCCGCGGTCGGCAGGGCCGCAAGGGAGTGGTCGCGAGGCGCCGGGCGGAGCGGGTGCGGTAAAAGCGCGGGACGCTCCCTTGACAGGGCGGCTCGACGAGCTCGGCCGGGTCCCCGGTCATGCCGACACGCCGTGGCATCGGAGCATGAGGCTCTTCAACCAGGCGCGGCCGGGCGACTGGGGCGGAGCGCGCGGGCGCGAGGCAAAAAGAAGAGGCCGGCACGAGGGCCGGCCCTGTCGACGCCGACGCCGCGGAGGGGCGGCTTACTTCTTCAGCTCTTCCTTCGCTGCTGCGGCGCCTGCTGCGGCCGCGTTCTCGGCCTTCTTCGCCGCCTCGGCCGTGTTCTGCGCAGCGGCGGTTACCGCTTCCTTCGTCGCGTCCTTCGCCTCCTTGGCGGCCTCGACCGTGGCCTTCGCGGCATCCTTGGCCGTTTCCGCGGCCGCGGTGCCCGCGGCCTTCGTCGCCTCGACGGCGGCCGTTCCGGCGGCCTTCGCCGCTTCGCCCGCCGCCTGCGCCGACTCCTTCGCGGCGGCGCCCGCCTCCTTCGCGGCCTCGGCAGCCTTCTGGGCTGCCGGCGCAGCGGCTTCCTGTTTGCCGCAACCGGCAAGCGCGAGCGCGGCGAGCGCGGCGACGACGAGAGTCTGCTTCATGTTCTTCCCCTTTCCGTAGTCCATGTTATCGGAAGTGCCCATGGCAGCAGGGAAAGCGCCCGACCACCAGACAGTCGATCTTATCACGCGACGCAGCACGGCCCCGGAAGGGCCCGAGCCGCGACGGGACGGGTCGCGTCCCTCGGAGCGGGATAGCGCGGCGCTAGAGCCCCAGCGTGGTCACCGGTGCGGCCGGCTCGGAAGACTCCCAGATCGCGTCGAACCGCTCGCGATACAGCGCCGCTTCCTGCGGCTCTCCGCACAGGAAAGCGCCCCGAGGCTGGCTCGCCATCGGCCTGCGCGCGAGGTGCTCGAGATCCGCGATCACAAAGCAGTCCTGCGCGCGTGCCGCCTCGCCGAAGGTCTGGCGGATCTCGATCTGGGGCGCGAACAGCGCGCAGAGCCGCCGCAGCCGCGGCATGCGCGAAAGCAGCGGCGCCGGATCGTGCAGCGCAATCATCAGACGGACGTCGGCGCCCTGGCCGAGAAACGCGGCGAGCTGCTCGGCTCGGGCGGGTGACTCGAGCTCGAGCTGCGCGAGCGTGGGATCGAAGATGCGGAGCTCGCGCGTCGCTAACGCGAGCAGGAGGTCGAAGCACTCGACGTACTCGGCGTGCGTCGCGAGCAGTTGCCGCGACGGTGCGCCGCTCGTCGGCAGGCTCATGGCCGGTTCCCCAGATGAAGGTAGCCCGCAACGTACCACTGGTGCAGCAGGTCGAGCAGCGGCGAAGTTGGCGTTTCGCCGCCGGGGAGCCCGCGTGCGTCGGCGAGCCTGACGAGCGCGCCGCGCACGGGCGCCGGCATGACCAGCTCCTCGCCGTTGACGAACAGCCGGCGGCCGCGGAACAGCATCGAGGTGCGTGCATCGAGTCGCACGCCGTGCTTCGCGAAAGCATGGGCGAAGCGTGCCGGCGCGAGCGGACGCTGCGGGCGCGAGAACGTCACGTCCGGCTTCGGCTCCGAAAGGTAAGCGCCCAGAAAGCGCGCGACCTCGCGTTCCGACCAGCGCACCTTGGCGAGCATGCCCGCTGCGCGCTTCACCATGTCGTCGCCGAGCTGCGCAGGATGGCGCTGGGGCCGCAGGTCGGGATCGGCATAGAGGCCGTCGAGCTCGCAGCGCTCGCCGAGCCAGGCGAGGAACTCCGTGGCGAGCTCGCGAGCCGCCGGCGCGCGAAAGCCGATCGAGCAGGTCGTGCACTCGTCGACGGCCTCGCCGTCGTGCGCGTACCCGGGCGGCAGGTAGAGCAGGTCCCCCGGACCGAGCACCCACTCGGCCTCGGGTGTGAAGCGCGCGAGGATGCGCAGCGGCGCGTGCGGGTCGAGGGTCCGGTCGCGCTGCGCGGAGATGCGCCAGCGCCGATGCCCCGTGCCCTGCAGCAGGAAGACGTCGTAGGAATCGAGGTGCGGTCCGACGCCGCCGCCCGGCACCGCGTAGCTCACCATCACGTCGTCGAGCCGCGCGTAGGGCAGGAAAGAGAAGCGGCGGAGCAGTGCTTCTGCTTCCGGCACGAACAGGTTCACGCCCTGCACGAGCAGCGTCGCGTTGCGCGCGGGAAAGAGCTGCAGCTCGCGTGCGCCGAACGGTCCGTGGGCAAGCGACCAGCGCCCGCGTGCGCGCGCGACGATGCGCGACTCGACATCCTCGCGGCGCGCGAGCGCGAAGAGCGTACGCTGGTCAGCGACGCCGCAGAAGCCGGGCAGGGCGTTGCGCACCAGGAGCGGTCGCTTCTGCCAGTGGCGGGCGAGGAACGCGCGCGGCGAGAGCGCGCCGAGAAGCGGCATCGGGTATCGCGGCAAAGCGGTACGCGCATGACTTCGTCATGCACGCACCTATGCAAGGGATTGCGATCGGCGCACCGCACGGGCCCGAATCGAGCTAACGTGAGGGTCACGGCGGCGGATTATAGGCACCGTCGCGGGGCGGCGCGCGTCCGTGAGCGGTGCCGCCGCGCGCTCGACACCGCGCGAAATCTTCTGGTTTAGAATCTCCGCGCTCGATCGGAACCGCCATGCCCGACGTTGGTCAACCGGCACCCGTCTTCTCCCTGCCCGACGCGGACATGGAGACGGTGAGCCTCGCGCAGTTCAAGGGCCGCAACAACGTCGTGCTCTACTTCTATCCGCGCGACGGTACCCCCGGGTGCACGCTGCAGGCGACCGACTTCAGCGATCACGAGAGCGACTTCCTGCGCTGCGACACGGTGATCCTCGGCGTGTCGCCGGACGACTGTCTGCGCCACGCCGAGTTCCGCGACGAGAACGGCCTGTCGGTGCGGCTGCTCGCCGACACCGACCGCGAGGTGTGCCGCAAGTACGGCGTGCTCGAGGACAAGGAGTACGAGGGCGTGCGCAAGACCTGCGTCGGCCGTGCCACCTTCATCATCGACAAGCGCGGCAAGGTGCGCCACGCGCTGCGCAACGTCAACCCGAAAGGCCACGCGGCGGAAGTGCTCGCGCTCGTGCGCGCGCTGGGATCGACGTGAACGTCGCACCCGACGCGGTCGTCACGGTAGACGTCGAGCTCTGGGACTTCTGGGGCAACCTGCTGCGCAAGACCGAGGACCCCCTGTCCTACCTGCACGGCGGCGACGACGGCATCCTCCCGGCGCTCGAGGCGGCGCTCGAAGGCAAGGCACCCGGCGCGATCGTCGAGCTGCGGCTCGAGCCCGAGGACGCCTTCGGCGACTACGACGAGCAGCGGCTGCGCGTCGAGCCGCGCGTGCAGTTCCCGGAAACCGTCGCGGCGGGCATGCAGTTCGAGGGCATCCCCGGCGGCGACGACCCGGAGGACGACACGATCTACACGGTGACCGACGTCGCCGACGACAAGGTGGTGCTCGACGCCAACCACCCGCTCGCGGGTATCGGCGTCAAGTTCGTGTGCAAGGTGGTCGACGTCCGTCCCGCAACCACCGATGAGCGCGGGAGCGGCATGGTGGCGGACGCGAGCTCGCTGATCCTGCGGCCGCTGCCGTAGCGGCGGCGACACCCGTCCGCGACGCGGCGGCCGACGGCTCGCTCGCCGTCGCCCGCAGCCTTGGTTCAGGCCGGCGCGCCCGCCAGTCCTCCGGCGACCGATGCGAGACGCATCCGGTCGCCGTCGGGCTCGAACGCGAGCCGGCGTCCGTGGTACTCCGCGAGATCGGGGTTGTGCGCGATGCTGACGATGGTCGCGCGCGGCAGTCGCTCGCCGAGCAGGCGATAGATGCGCCGCTCGCTTGGTTCGTCCATCGCCGCCGTCGCCTCGTCGAGGAACAGGAAGTCGGGGCGGTGCAACAGCGCGCGCACGATCGCGAGCTTCTGCTGCTCGCCGCCGGAGAGCGCCATCGACCAGTTCTGGCGCTCGTCGAGCCGCGTCGTGAGGCCTTCGAGACCCACCGCGGCCAGCGCTTCGCGTACCTCGTCGTCGGCGAAGGTGCCGGCATCGGCGGGATAGCTCACCGCGTCGCGCAACGGCGCGATCGGGATGTAGGGCTTCTGCGGCAGGAACAGCACGCTCGCGTTCGCCGGCACGGAGACCTTGCCGCGCCCGAAGGGCCAGATGCCGGCGAGCGCGCGGAACAGCGTGCTCTTGCCGCTGCCCGACGGGCCGGTGACGAGGACATGCTCGCCGGGCGCGATGGCGAGTGTCGCGTCGGCGAGGATCACCCGGCCGTTGGGCAGCACCAGGTCGAGATCCTCGGCGCGCAGCGTCTCGCCCGCCACCGATGCGCGGCCCACGCCGGCGTGCCGCTCCGCCTCCTGGGTCGCGTTGGTGACCGCGTCGTGGAACGTGAGCAGGCGGTCGACGCTCGCCTTCCAGTTGGCGATCACGTCGTAGTTGTTGACGAACCAGGAGAGCGCCCCCTGCACCGTGCCGAAGGCGGACGCGATCTGCATCAGGTCGCCGAGCGTGATCGCACCCGAGAAGTAGCGCGGGCTCGCGACGATGAAGGGAAAGATGACCGCGATCTGCCCGTAGCCGGCGGTGAAGCCGGTGAGGCGCTTGGTGTAGCGCATGATCTGCCACCAGTTGAGGCGGATGGCCTCGAACTTCGCCGAGAGGTTCGCGTTCTCCGACGGCTCGCCGCTGTAGAGCGCGACCCCTTCCGCGTTCTCGCGCAGGCGCACGAGGCCGAAGCGGAAGTCGGCCTCGACGCGCTCCTGGTGAAAGTTCAGGGAGATGAGCCGCCGGCCGACGTAGTGCGTGAGGATGCTGCCGATCACGGCGTACACGAGCGCTGCCCACAGCATGTACCCCGGGATGACGATGTCCCGCCCGAAGACCTGCACCTCCAGCGGCCCCGACACCTGCCACAGGATGACGATGAAGGAGAGCAGGGTGACCACCGACGTGAGCAGACCGAGCCCGAGCGAGAGCGTGCCGGTGGTGAACGAGCGCAGGTCGTCCGCGATGCGCTGGTCCGGGTTGTCCGTCCCGCGGTGCTCGAGCTCCATCCGGTAGTACACCTTGTTCGCGAGCCACTCGTCGAGATAGCGTCCGGTGAGCCACACGCGCCAGCGCATCTCCAGCATCTGGCGCAGGTAGAGCCGGTAGATCGCGACCGCGATGTAGACCGCCGCGATGAGCGAGAAGTAGGCGATGAGCGACTTGAAGTCGGCGAAGTTCTTCTGCTCGAGCGAATTGTAGAAGTCGCGGTTCCAGCGGTTGAGCACGACCTCGAGCGCGACCAGGCCGAGCGAAAGCGCGATCACCGCGACCAGCAGTGTCCAGGCGCGGCCCTTCTCCATCGAGCGCCAGTACGGCCGTGCGAGCGCCCAGAAGCGTGCGAGGAACGGTCGGTCCTCGGGGATGGGCAGGGTCTGGTCCATGGGGGTCCTTCCTCGTGACGGCTTCGTTCGCAACCGGTGCGCGACGCCGGGCATGCGCCGCCGGAGCGGGGGCTCGAACGCTTTGCGATCGGCGGGGCCGGTGGGGCGGCGTGCGCGCGCCCGGGACTGTACCGGTCTAGGCGCGGTCTAGGCGGCGCCTCGCGCTGCTTCCGGATCGGAGTCGACAGCCCTGCGATTCAAGATCGCACGCGCCGGCTCCACGAGGTCGCTCGCCGCGATGCCGAGGGGGCCGGCGCCGCGCTCGACCAGCGCATCGGCGGCTGCCCCGTGCAGCCAGACCGCGCCGAGCAACGCATCGCACGCGGGCGTGCGCTGCGCGAGCAGGCTGCCGACGATGCCGGTGAGCGTGTCCCCCATGCCGCCGCTCGCCATGCCCGGATTTCCGGAGGTGTTGATCCACCAGCGCCCGTCGGGCGACGCGACCACGCTGCCGTTGCCCTTGAGGACGACGTGCGCGTTGAACCGGCGCGCAAGCTCGAGCGCGTGGGCCACGCGATCGCCGAGAACCGCGGTCGTGTCGGAGGCGAGCAGCCGCGCCGCTTCGGCAGGATGCGGCGTGAGGATGGTCGGTGCCTTGCGGCCGGCCGCCGCGTGCTGGAGCACGCTGTACGCGGCGAGGAGGTTGAGCGCATCGGCATCGAGCACCAGCGGTCTGTCGGCGCGCAGCGCCTGCGCGACGAGCCGCTGCGCATTCGCGTCCTGGCCGAGACCGGGCCCTACGGCGAACGCGTCGATCGCGGCGTCGGTGACGAGCGCCTCCGGGCGGCGCAGCATCAGCTCGGGCTGCAACCAGTCCACCGGCGGAGCGTCGTCGTCGAGCATGCCGATGAACACCTTGCCGGCGCCGGTCTTGAGCGAAGCCCGGCCCGCGAGCATCGGGGCGCCCAGCATGCCGCTCGCGCCGCCGATGATGGCGAGACTCCCGGCGAGGCCCTTGTGGAAGTTCTGCGGGCGGTTTGTCGGCAGACGATCGAGGATCGCGCGGTCCAGCGTCCTTCCCTTCGCTTCGAGCAGGCGCTCGACGTCGAGCCCGATCGCATCCACGACCACCTCGCCGCAGTGGTCGGGACCGTCGAGCGTCATCAGCCCGGGCTTGGCCGCGATGAAGGTCACAGTGCGCGTCGCACGGACGCAGCAGCCCTTCACCGCGCCGGTGTCGGCGTCGAGGCCGCTCGGGATGTCGATCGCGAGGCGCGGGCAGGGCATGCCGTTCAGCGCCGCGACGAGCGTCGCGATGCGTCCCTCGAGTGGCCGCTGCAGCCCGATGCCGAACAGGCCGTCGACGGCGAGATCGAAGCGTGCCTGCGGCGGGATGTCGAGGAGCAGCTGTCCATCGACGGCGCGCCACTTCTCCAACGCTGCCGCCGCGTCGGCGGGGAGCTTCGCGGGATCGCCGGCGAAGACGACGCTGACGCGATGGAACGCGTGCTTGAGATGCGTGGCGACCTCCAGCGCATCGCCGCCGTTGTTGCCGGGACCAGCGACGACGAGCACGTGCCGGCCGCCGTCGCGGAGCAGCGCCTGCGCCTCGCGTGCGGCCGCTTGCCCGGCCCGCACCATGAGCGGCGGCTCGGGCTGTTCGGCGAACGCGCGCTGCTCGACCGTGCGGATCTCGGCAACGGTGTAGATGGGTTGAGCGAGCATGATGCAAGCCGCGCGCGAGGTGCCGATTCGCACCGGCGTCAGTCCTCCTCGAGAGCGAGAATTCTGCGGACGTTGCGCCCGAGCGGGACTAGGTCGTGGGCGACCATGTTCCAGACGAAACGCACATCGACTCGAAAGCAGCCGTGG
>Ga0209254_10000207_pt1 | contig 42463 bp, 41 predicted proteins | sample FrelakmetDIP11DI_FD_187148 | JGI IMG/M metagenome (GOLD analysis project Ga0209254, IMG submission 187148) | Freshwater lake sediment microbial communities from the University of Notre Dame, USA, for methane emissions studies - DIP11 DI (SPAdes)... | ecosystem: Environmental > Aquatic >... | reverse complement strand
AATTGAATAGGTGTAAAGTTGGTTATTTCACTCGGAGCGATAACAACACCCGCCGCATGAACACTGATGTGTCTGGCATTACCTTCAACATGTTTCGCCAAATCAATAATTTTTTTTGCGTCGCCGTCTTCGTCGTAGAGTCTTTTTAGATCGGAAGAAATCGAAATTGCTTTTTCAATACTCATCGGAAAACCCTGAGATCCCAAAGGTATTAATTTGGCAATTCTGTCACCCGTCGAATACGGATAGCCCAACACTCTGGCAATGTCCCTAATTGCAGCCTTGGCCAACATTCTTCCGAAAGTACAAATCTGGGCGACTTTATCCTGACCAAATTTTTGGGTCAGATAATGAATTACTTCCTCTCTTCTGTCATCCGCAATATCGAAATCAATATCCGGCGGCGAAGGCCTCCATGGGGTTAAAAACCTTTCAAAAGGCAGTTCATAATCGAGCGGATTGACATTGATAATGCCAAGCGCATAAGAAACCAAAGATCCGGCCGCGCTTCCCCTTGTATTAGTAATGATTCCATGTTCTGCCGCCCATAAAGCCATATCCGAAACAATTAAAAAATAGGTTGCATAACCTTTTTGCTTAATGGTATCTATTTCATGCTTTAGCCTGGCCTTAATTTCCGGAGTCATATTACTTACCCTCTTTTTTATCCCTGATTTTGCTCTTTTTTCCATTTCGATATCCGCGGTCGTTGATTCAGAAAGGGGGTATTGGGGGAAAAACCATTTATCTAAGGTCAGGCTGATATCGCATTTTTCGGCTATTTTTTGTGTGTTATCAACTGCCTCCGGAAGGTCTTCAAAAAGTTGAGCCATTTCATCTGCGTTGGTAATATAAAATGAAGGCGTATCGATAAATCTAAGTCTTTTTATATCGGATACGTTTTTCCCGGTCGCAATACAAACTAAAGCGTCTTGCGCTGTTGCGTCTTCTTTTTTAATATAATGGGCGTCGTTGGTAGCAACAATTGGTATCCCCAGTTCCCGACTTAGTTTTTTTACCCCCTCTATAATAATATTTTCATTGTCGGACATTTTAATAATTTCCTGTTTTATTTCTTCATTACTGGCTTTTGTTACAGAGTCCTTATAATTATGTCTTTGAATTTCCAGATAATAATCTTTTTTAAATATCTCCTGAAACCAAGTAGCCGTTTTTTTAGCTTCAAGATAGCTACCGCCGATTAAAGACTGGGCAATTTCACCCTGGGGGCAGGCAGAGGTACATATTAAACCCTGAGAATATTTGGCCAAGGTATCTCTGTCTACCCTGGGCCGATAATAATAACCTTCCAGATGGGCGATTGAGGTGAGTTTGAGCAAATTTTGGTAACCTTGGTTGTTTTTTGCCAGCAAAAGAAGATGATAATTTTGAAATTTCGACCTTTCCGGACGTTCTTTGTGGTTTAAATTGGTCGTATAACCTTCCATGCCGATTATCGGCTTTATGCCTTCTTTTAAAGCTTTTTTGTAAAACTCGACAACTCCGTACATTGCCCCGTGATCGGTCACCGCAATTGTGTCCATTCCGTTTTCTTTTATATGTTGGAATAGATCGCTTATTTTGGACAATCCGTCTAGAAGAGAATATTCGGTATGAACATGAAGATGAACAAACTTTTTTGCCATACCAATTAATATACTACCTTAACCTTTAAGTTTTGCTATTAAAATTCGTCTTATTACCTGGGGGTCTCCCTTGGCCTTTAGCTCACCTTGAACCTTGCCTAACAAAAATCCGATCACCTGACTTTTTCCTTGGGCAAAGTCCCTAACGGCTTTTTCTTCCTGAGATAGAATTTTCTTGACCGCCAAATCCACCTCCTCCTCGCTTGAATATTCAGCCCGGTTAATTTCTCTTAATTCGGTGATTAAACGCCCGGGTTCAGGATATTTTTCATTAAACTTCTTATTCACAATTAAATCGGCAATCGTGGTTGCGCTCAAACCTTCTTTTTCACCAAGCTCGACTGCCTTTTCGTAATAGTCCGCCAACGGCTGAGTTGAAGTTAAAATTGCGCAGTAAGGGGCGGGAATTTTATATTTCTTTATAAATCTGCTTTGCTTAATGTCAGGAAGTTCGGGCAGCGATTTTTTTAGCAAATCAATTTCCTCCTTGCTAAGTTTAATCGGGGGAATATCTGGCTCCGGAAAATAGCGATAGTCTTTAGCCTCTTCTTTTCCCCGTTGGGGTACGGTTGTTCCCGTAGCTTCATTAAATCCTCTCGTTTCTTGGGATATCACGACCTTATTATTCAGAAGTTCTTCTTGTCTGGCTATTTCCGAGTTTATGGCTTTATCAAGAAATTTGAAGGAATTGATATTTTTTATTTCGACTTTATAATCCGGAAGATTAATTTCTGCTGATTCTGTGCGCATATCTTTAGTCAACGAAATATTGGCTTCAAGCCTCATCGACCCCTTCTCCATATCAGCGCTTGATATTTTTAGGTAACGAACGATTTTTTGAACGTCTTTTAAGAAAGTGGATACTTCATCGGAATTCCTAAAATCAGGTTCGGTTACAATTTCAACCAGGGGTACGCCGCTACGGTTAAAATCAACCAGACTGACCTTTCTGTTATTTATCTCGGTATGGATAAGCTTGCCTGTATCTTCTTCCAGATGAATTCTTCTGATTCTGACTTGCTTACTCCCCGTCTTAGCCCAGATGCCGTCGACACAGAAAGGAATATCATACTGGCTTATTTGATATGATTTGGCCAAATCTGGGTAGAAATAATGTTTTCTGTCAAATTTTGAGAACGAATTCACCCGACAACCGAAAGCTAAACCCAAGGCAACTGTCGCTTGTATTGCCTCTTTATTGGCATAGGGAAGCGCGCCCGGAAGTCCAAGGCAGGTCGGGCAAGTTTGGCTATTTGGCTTAACAGCAAAATGATAAGCCGAGCAGGAACAAAACATTTTTGTTTTTGTAGCTAACTCGATATGAACTTCCAGACCGATAACCGGAAAGTAGTTATTCTTCATTTATCCCTCCATTAAAAATTTTTGGCCATAATTTTTTGATAGGAAAAAGCCAGTTACGGAAACAGACGCCAATAGAAATAAGAAGAACTTAATTCCCAAAAGCTCACTTATCGTACCTGAGAAGATTACCGGAAAGATTGTCGCTATCGTTGCCAAAAACCAAAAATTGCCGAAGACTCTCCCCCTTAAGCCACCTGGTGTTTTTTCCTGAAGAAAAGTCTGAGCTGGAATTACGATTCCAATAAATCCAACACCGGTTAAAAAGACAGCCACGCTACCGATTATAAATCTAACAAATCCTTCAACCATTGGGATAAGAAAAGCCAAGATTCCGAAAGCTAAACTTAAGGCTATAAAGCCTGCTTCAATTATTTTCTTTTTTCTTTTTCCCCTTTTTAGAATCTTATTTATGGCAAGTGATCCACCGGCTGCTCCCAGGCAAGCTGCCGTGACAACAAAAACAGCCCCGGTATTTACCGAGTAATCAAAGACGTTAGTAACGAGAATAGGCACATTGATAGCCACTATTGTCAACTCGATTTGACAAAATAAAAGAATTAGAAACGGAGCTAAAATTGACCGGTTTTCCTTTATGTAAGTATACCCGCTTAAGATATTTGCAAAAAAGCTCATTATTCCCGATTCAATGTTTTTGGGTAAATTGTTCTCAGGTTTTAATTTAGGCAAAGACCAAACACTTACACAAGCAAGAAAGAGTAAAGCCGAGGCAATATAGAGACTCGTTGAAAAGCCTACAAAATGATTTACCAAACCGGCCGTAGCATATCCGATAATTAAAGCCCCCTGCTGGGTAAGAAAAAAGATGCTATTTGCCTGAGTCAAATGCGCTCGGTCGACGACCGAAGGAAGCGAGGCCGCTTCGGCCGGAACATAAAATTGGTTTAGAAAGGCATAACTCATCGCAATTCCGTATATCAAAAATGGGCTGCTTCCCTGAGACACGGCAAAAAAGAAAATAATCAACGACTGGAACAGGTTGGTAATAATAAGGATTAGCCGCCGATCCAAAATATCCACAATTCCAGCTGCAATCGGACCAATCAAAATGGCAGGCAAGGCATAGGCTATCCAAAGAAGTGATGTGGCGATTGTTGAGCCCGTTGTCGAAAACAGCTTAATTAAAAAGACAAAGTTAACCATATGGATTGTAAGTTGTGAAAGAAGCTGCGACGTCCAAAGACGAACGAATCGCTTATTTGCTAAAACAGGTTGAAAATCAGCCAACATATCTTTAATTCAATTTTGCTTCCTTTGGCAAATAATTTGTTATTTTTTCAAATAATCTACCCAACCGAAAGAGGTTAGCTTCGGAAAAACGGGGACCTAAAAGCTGAAAGCCTAAGGGTAATCCTTTTTTCGTAAAACCACTAGGAATAGCCAATCCCGGAATTCCGGCTAAATTTCCTGCCACAGTAAGAACATCGGCCAGGTACATTTGTAAAGGATTACTGGCTTTTTCCCCGAGTCTAAAGGCCGGTGTCGGCGAAACAGGAGCAATGACCGCGTCAACCTCTTCAAAGGTAATTTCGAAGTCTTCAATAATTTTAGATCGTACTTTCATGGCTTTTAAGTAGTAGGCATCATAATAACCGGCCGAAAGAACGTATGTTCCCAGCATAATTCTTCTTTTTGCTTCCGCGCCAAAGACCGACCGGTCATGACCGTAGCGAATCCCGTCATATCTGCCCAAATTCGAAGATACTTCTGCCGGCTGAATAATATAATAAACAGAAATTGCATATTTTGTATGCGGTAAGGATATTTCGACGATTTCAATACCTTCATTTTCAAACAGTTGAGCCGCCTTTTTGACCTCTTGCTCAACTTCCTTATCAATTCCTTCGATAAAATATTCTTTTGGCAAACCGATTCTAATTTTATCTTTTAATCTTTGAGCCGGTGCATTTTTTAGCGTTGAATCCATTCCATCCTCTGAGGCCACAACCTGGTATATTTTTTCCAAGTCGTCAACGCATCTGGCAAAATGACCGACAGAATCCAAAGAAGAAGCCATGGCAATAATTCCATAGCGAGATACGGAACCATAAGTCGGTTTAAGTCCGCATACACCGCAGAAATTTGCCGGTTGCCGAATAGATCCGCCCGTATCGGTACCCGAAGACCAAAGTGCCAAGTTGGCAGCTACAGCAGCGGCTGACCCGCTTGAGGATCCGCCGGGAACAAATTCCTGATTCCACGGATTTTTGGTAGGACCAAAGTCTGAATTTTCCCCCGAAGCTCCGTGCGCCCAAGCGTCACAATTTGTTTTGCCTAAAATCAGGCTACCTGCCGCCTCGGCTCTGTTAACAAAAGTCGCAGAGTAGGCTGGAATATAATCAGCAAGAACTTTTGAAGCAGCTGTAGTCCGCACTCCTTTAGTTAAAAAAAGATCTTTATAGGCAACCGCCGTCCCCAACAGCGGATAATCCTTCAGAAGGCCCACGGAGGAATTGGCTATCAGTTTGTCAACTTTTTTGGCAGCTATATAAGCCTGGTCGTCTGATATTGTTAAATATACGTTTAAATCTTTATTATGTGCATTAATTCTGGCCAAATAAGCATCTACCAGCTCAACGGCGCTAAAATCTTTTTTTAAAAGACCTGCCTGTGTTTTGTTAATTGTCAGCGGTAATTTCATTCTTTAGTATCCTTGGAAATAATCTGGGGAACCAAAAAGTAATTATTATGAGTTTCTTTTGTCTCCGATAAGGCTTCCTCAGGGCTTAAGTGGAAAGCAGGTTTTGAATCCGGCCGGAAAACATTAACAAGTCCCGTGGTTTGGCTTGTTGGTTCGATATCCTCGGTATCGACTTGGTTAAGTTCGGAAACATAATTAACCACTTCGGAGAGCTGTTGACGGAATTTTTTTAATTCCTCTTGAGTCAAAGTCAGTCTGGCCAAATCGGCAACGTGTTTTACGTCTTTTTCTGATAGCTTCATTTTCCTTCGATAACTGTCCTATGATAACTCGAGGGGACTTTAGGCGCAAGACATTTATGTCATAGCCTCAAGCGCTTTTATTCTCTCGTCCAGGGGTGGATGGGTATTAAATAGATTGGCGAATATGCCCACGCTACCGTGTCCTTTTTCCTTAAAGGGATTGATTATATACAAGTGAGCCGTTGCTTTATTAGCAGCTTCTAAAGGTTCGTAATCAGCTGCTAATTTTTTTAACGCCGATATTAAACCGTCAGGCTGCCTGGTTACTTCCACGCTCCCGGCATCGGCCATAAATTCTCTTCTCCTGGAAATCGCGAGTTGAATAAGCTGTGCAATAAGCGGGGAAAGTATCGCAAACAATAGTCCGAGAATAATCATAATTGCCCCCAGGTTTCCTTCGCCTTTATCCCTTCTTCCGCGAAAGCTGACTCTTAAAAACCAGTCTCCTAAAAGGGCGACAACGCCAACCAGTACGGATACGACCGACATCAGCCTTGTGTCGTAGTCACGGATATGCGTAATCTCGTGCGCAATGACTCCTTCCAATTCTGTTCTGTTCAGCTTTTCTATAAGGCCTGTAGTTGCACAGATAACCGCATGTTCGGGGTCTCTCCCGGTAGCAAAGGCATTTGGAGCTGAATCCTCAATCAAATAGAGCTTGGGTTTAGGCAAGCCGGTCGCCAAAGAAAGGTTTTCGGCAATCGTATAGAAATTGAAGTCCTTTTTTCTATCAGCCTCCCTAGCCCCCGATATTGTCAGAATAATCCGGTCGCTAAAATAGTATCCTGTGAAGCTCATCATTCCTGAAATAACGAGGGCGATTCCGACAAAACCCAAGCCACCCGGTTCGTAACCTGTATAGATGGCAAAAGCCCTGCCCAAAATATAAATACACAGACCGACAAAAATAAAAAAGAAGACCACCACAACCAGACTTTTTTGCTGGTTTTTCGCCTTGGCTTCGTAAATATTTATCATCTCAAAGATCTACCTTTGGTGTTTTTAATTCTTCTTCCTTTGCTTCAATATGCTCCCCTTTTTCCGGAGTAATCAAGCCCGGTAGTTCTGAAAATTTGAATAAATTAGCCACTAGGCTGGCCGGTACGGACACCCTTTTAACGTTGTAATCTGCCGTTAAATCGATAACCAACCTTCTGGCGTACATAATTTTGTCGGCCGTGTCTCTGAGTTCTTCCATTAACTTGCCTACCACCTCCGAAGCTTTAAGTTCCGGGTTGTCTTCAACGGCCACTTTAATACCGGGTAAAAGACTGGAAATTTTATTTGCCGCATCTGCCATTTTTTGAACATCTCCGGATTCTACGGCGCCGGTGATTGCTTTTCTTGCATCAGTTAAATCTTCAAATATACCCTTTTCGTGTTTTATATATCCTTTAGTGGAAGCTTCGAGATTTGGTATCAAATCAGCCTGCCTTTTTAGCTGATTACCGATTTCCTGTACAGCTGCTTTAATTCTCGCCTTGGTCGAAACAAAAAAGTTATATGTTGTAACGACCCAAACAATTAAAACCGCAAGCAGTATCAGGAATAAATAACCTATCATTTATATCACCTCCTTAAAATAAAACTGTATTTTTCCTACAGCCCACATAAGCTTAGCATTTTAGAAAATTCTTTCAAGTTCAGGCAATTTACGATATCCCTTTTGGTTGCCCATCCCCTTCGGGCGACCGAAACACCAAAAATCATGTTATTCATTCCATCCCGGTGATGCGCATCGGTGCCTAAAGAAAACTTTACTCCTGATTTGATACCCTCTTTTACCAAAAAATCCGGCAAATCCAAACGCATAGGGTCTGCGTTGATTTCCAATATTTTATGGTTATTGAGGCAATATTCAAAAATAACAGGCCAATTAATATCCACGCTTTCACGCTCGTTTAACTTTCTGCCAGTCGGATGAGCGAAAATCAGGATTTTTTTATTTTGAAAAGCTCTGATAAGCCTTTTTGTCATATCTTCTCTGCTTAATGTAAAGCCTGAATGGATAGACATTAAAGCAAAATCCAGATATAACAAAGCTTTTTCAGGTACGGCCAGATCACCCGTCGGTAAAATGTCAATTTCAAGGCTATTGAACACATATTTTATTCGTGAAAATGGTTTTTTTACTAATGAGTAATTTATACCGTCGATTATTTCCTTTTTTCTCCTAAGAATATTTACAATTTCTTCATCGGTATGTTTACTCCGGCTTGGATTATGCTCTGTAAAGGCAATATATTCATATTTTAGTTCGTCTGCCTTTTTTATAATTTCCTGCATTGATGACTCTCCCAAGTCATGGCTTGTTTCGATATCGAAGCTTGAGTGAATTTGAAGATCAGCTTTTACCTCTTCCTGTCTAATCAATATGGGCAATTTACCATCCCTAGCTGCCTCAATTTCACCGCTATCCTCTCTTAATTCCGGCGAAATGAATTCCAAGCCCAAATAACCATAAAATTCGGCTTCGTCACGAAATCTGGTTAGCCCTTTTTTACCTCTTTTTCTTATGCCGTATTCCGAAAGACTATAATTTTTCTTAAGAGCGTAGTCCCTTAAGGCAATATTATGATGTTTCGAGCCTGTGAAATGCTGTAGAAGCGATCCGTAAGAGGCCGGTGGTTGGACCATCAAATCGACCTGAATATCACCAGGTATCAGTATCGAAGCGGTTTTTCCGCCTTTCTCAATTGCTCTTACTTTTTTAGGGTAGCTGGTAAAATGGTTAATTACTTTTTCGGGTTCATCTGAGGCTACGGCTATATCAATATCACCAACTGTCGTAGTTTGCCGCCTAAGGCTACCAAGAGGATCGGAGCGATGCACAGCTGGGCACTTAAGCATCCAATCGATTATTTCTGAAGCACGTAACATTGCATATGGTAAAAGGAGTCGTTTAGTTCTGCCTTTTATTTCTTTCAACGATTTAAGAATATCGGCCTGAGATTGCTCGCCAAAACCTTCAATTGTGGCAATTTTACCTGCGCATGCCGCTTTTTCCAGCTCAGCCAGATTTTTTATATTCAGGCTCATAACCAGTTTATAGGCAGATTTGACACCTATACCCGGAACCTCCATCATTTCAAAAATAGCCGGTGGTAAACCTTTCATAACCTCCTCGAAATGTTTTACCGTTCCCAGCCTGAATAACTCGTCAAGGTGTGTAGCAATCGATTCTCCTATTCCCGGAACATCTCTAAGCTTATCTTCATCCCAAAGGTCCTTTAATTCGCTTGAGGCATGTTCTACTGCATCGGCGGCTCTTTCATAGGCAATTATTTTAAACTTGTTCCGCCTGGCATCTTTGAGCTCATATGAGGCGGCAATTGCCCGTAAAAGTTCTGCAATCTGCATATTTGTCATGTTTTTATAAAGTTTCATAAAATCATTATATTACACAACAATAATTAACCATCCTTCAGGCGGCTCGCACAAGCTTTTAATAATTAATAAAAATGAAGTTGATGGTCTTATTGTCTATATTCCTAAAGTTGACAAGCTTTGTTATCTTCCAGCGAAAATATTTATCGGCAAAAGAAATTTATGTCTCAGAATAGTAAATCCTAGAAATAATCAGAAAAAAGGTGTAATATTTGCAAAAGATTATTACTGGTAACTTGGGGTCGTAGCGTAGCGGCCAACGCGCCTCCCTGTCACGGAGGAGATCGAGGGTTCGAATCCCTTCGACCCCGCCAACCAAAATATAATCCCCCCTTGACACGACTAGCCTCATAGTTTAAATTCCAGATACGATTTTTCTGCCTTGCTTCGCCGATGTCTTTGACAAAAGCAAGCCTTGCCCCTAAATATATAACTGCCTACTTTCGCTATAAGCTATAGCGGGAAAAAGGTGGTGATAAACTTGAACCTAAAATCTTTACTTAAAGCTTTAAAATTGAACGAATCCACAATAAGCATGATTCTTGGAGCCTTAGTTATTGTCGTAGTCGGTGTTTTGGTTATCAATTATTTCAAAGGACGCGAAACGGGGACGACCCTTCCGACGGGTATTTCCAGCGAAGAGCAGGCTAAAATAAGCCTACCAAAGAAACACACCGTTACCAAAGGAGAAAATCTTTGGAAAATCGCCGAAACCTATTATGAATCTGGCTATAACTGGGTAGATATTGCCAAGGAAAATAAATTGGCAAATCCGGGAGATATCGAGGCTGGACAAGTTCTAACTATACCTAATATAGAAGCAAAAACGGCAACCGTAACCGGAACGAAAACAGTTACCGGTGAAACCTCAATTAACGCGAGTACTTACGTCGTTGTTAAAGGCGATAATCTTTGGACGATCGCACTGAGAGCTTATGGAGACGGGTATAGGTGGGATGAAATTGCCAAAGAAAACAAATTAGAAAAGCCTAATATAATCCACCCTGGTAATGTTCTCATTTTACCCCGCTAAAAGCTTTGCAGTAAAAAAAGATCCCATCCGGGGATTTGGTGATTTATGTGCAAAGCTGCCTTTAAGTGCCCGCTGAAGGAGGAGGATTATCCATAATATCTTTGCAGATCTTTCTCCACTGCTCCATCCATTCAGGGCTCCGGTATGATATGTCTTCGGTTGGCATGCGCTTTCCTTCATTGCTTACGGAACAAGATATCACTACGTTTATTGGTAAGCTGACATCTTTACGTTCTTCCTTCACAAACTTATATGTTACTCGTCATAGCGTCTTTATCAAGAATGTATTTAATCCACTTCTTTTGCTAAAATATAAGTTTAATACCCCCTTTTTATAAATTATTGCGTGTGACGCAACTCAGATTCATACATTGCGCCTGCGGGATTAGTTGAGCGGTTCAACGCTACCTTCCCAAGGTAGAAAGACGGGTTCGACTCCCGTATCCCGCTCCATGGATTGTAAAATTGTCGATAAACGGCAAGAGGGAATCAACACAAAATCATTTTTTCTTGAGCCGCGAAAAAGATTTAACTTTCTCCCCGGCCAATACATTTATTGCACTCTACCAAAATTAATTTATCCCGATTCAAAAGGAGCCACCCGTCAGTTTACAATCTCTTCCTCGCCTGCCGAAGGTCCCCTGATCAGATTTACGACAAAGATAAGGCAAGTATCGGGATACAAAAATACACTCGATTCGTTGGTTATGGGAAGCACAATTAAGGTCGAAGGTCCTAGCGGTTCATTTATCCTCGACGAACATGAAAAAGGACCCCATGTCTTTATCGCCGGAGGTATCGGAATCACCCCTTTTCGAAGCATGCTTAGGTATGTACTTGATAAAAATCTGCCTTTTAAAATTCATTTAATCTATTCAAATTCGACCATCCAAGAAATTATTTTCCAAAATGAATTAGAACATTATGCGGATTTAGATCCAAATTTTAAACTGACTTTAACGATTACCAAGCCTCAAAATTCAAAACAACAATGGCTGGGAACGACCGGCAGAATTGATTCCAATCTGATAAATAATGCGGTTGGCGAATACATTCAACCTACCTATTGGATTTGTGGCCCTCCTTTATTTGTAGACAATATGAAAATGCACCTGGCGGACTTACACATAGCTAAGTCAAAAATCAGAACCGATACATTTACTGGATATTAACTTGATACCGGTTTCGCATTTATAAAAACTAGCTCATCCCCCTATTTTTACGAAATACTTTTTACCCTAAATGGGTGACTAATGGTATAATTCTGGTGCTCACCGAAATCGCATCTCGTTTTTTTAGAAGGTGTAGCTAAAGGCCAATTAAGTCGTAATGGCATTTAAAATAAAGAGTGCAGTTTGTTTAGCCGGGCCGATGTAGCTCAATGGTAGAGCAGTCCCTTCGTAAGGGAAAGGTTGGAGGTTCAAGCCCCCCCATCGGCTCAAAAAGATATGCAAAGTAATTCTCGATTGTCCAGGTTTGAGGAAAGAAAAAACCTTAAAAGCGCTGCTATTTTGGGAGTTATTACCGTTGTTTTGGTAGTTCTATTTATTTTCTTCGGTTTACCGGCTATGGCTAAATTTGCTGCTTTTTTAACAGACCTTAGAAAAAGCTCGCTACCGGTAGAAACTAACGACACCACTCCGCCTGCTCCGCCACGCTTAGAACCGCCACCCGATTCAACTAATGAAAATAGTATTGATCTAGCCGGCTCTACCGAACCGGGAGCTACTATCATACTTTCCTTAAACAACAATACCGAAGAGGTAATTGCCAATAACGACGGTCAGTTTATTTTTACCTTAAAACTTAATAAAGGCTCCAATACAATTTCTGTCTTGGCTAAAGATACGGCCGGAAATGAAAGTCAAAAAAGCGAAAGTGTAACCGTCCTTTATGATACCGACGCTCCATCCGTTGAAATAAGTACTCCTTACGACGGTCAAAAATTCTTCGGTCCAAAGCAGCGCCAAATTGTAATAACCGGCTCGACTGAAAGCACGGCGGCTCTTACAATTAATGAGAGATTTGTCTTGGTTGAAAATAACGGCGCATTTACTTTCACTACTTCATTATCCGAAGGCGAAAATATCTTTGATATAAAAGTTCAGGATAAAGCCGGCAATTCAACCCAAAAAGCAATTAAGGTGTCCTTTGCCTCTTAAGACTAATCCCCATTAGAATAGCCAAATAGCCCATCACCCATGGGTAAAATAAAGAGTTGACGAAAAGACTATGGACACAAACGGCAAGCGCGCTGGATCGAAACACAAGGCCGTATAAATCATCGGAAGCCTCAGTATAAGCGCCATAAAGAAATCTAAGAAAAACCACTGTTCCGACGACTCCGGAAGAAGCAAGCAAAAACAATAAACTTGAGTCGGATCCATTGCAGGCGTGCGACTGGGGATTTGCGTCATTTAAATAAATTAGCCTGGCCATGCAAATATTATTAAATCCCACACCAAAAAGGGGTTGTTTTTTAAATATCATTAGCGTTTCGGAATAATTCGTGAATTTAGCGATTATGCTATGGGTTCTTTCCAGTCTTACTCCATAACCTTCAGGCCGTGGCAGAATGGCGATTAAGATAAGAAATATAAAGCCAATTGTTATAATTTTATAAATTGATTTTTTTATTTTGGTCAAAACAAACAGCCCCGCCACCAGCGCCAAATAGGCCGCTCTTGCATAAGTAAAGGCTATACTTATCAAGAAAAATGCGGTCAAAATCAGATAAAGACTTGATTTCTTTTTTAAGTAATTGGCCAAAGAAATTATCAAGCCGAAAACAAGAATAAGGCTGGTAAAACCGGGGTCCAAGTATGTCCCGACCAAACGAAATAGATGGTCATCCCAACCTATATAATATAGCGATCTTAAATCCGGATAATTCAAATATTGGAGCCAGCCGAATACGGCAACCAAGCCACAGGCCGTTAAAAGAAATTTTAACAACAGCTTCTTGTCGTTTTCCTTAACCACCGACAAATAAACGGCATAAAAAAAGCCTAAATAGGCAATAAAACGGATCAGATAAAGGCTTCCCCTGGCCACAAGGGGAAAGCCGAAAAGAACCACCGATATTAAATACGTGAATGCAAAAACCAAGCAAACGGCAATAATTGAGTTTAATAGTTGAGACCGCTTTTTTATTCCCGCCAAAACGATTAGCCAAGCAGTACCCGCGACAAAATCAATCGGCAGAATATTTACGTCTATGCCGAATAATGTTTTTTTTAGACTTAATAATTGCCCAAAGGGAAAAAGAATAAGAAAAACAAGTATTAAAAGCTTGATTAGTTTCGGTTTTTTATAATCCATGCTTTGCTCCAGGCCAAAAATGAATGAAAGCTCATCATCACAGTGGTTATTACACCTTCCAAACCGTCTCTAAAGCTACATCTTATGAAAATGTTGTAAAGAAATTTTAAAATAGGCCAACATATTACCTTAAACATATCGGGGGTTTTCCCTTCTTGAATAACACTTTTTGCGTGAATGGTCGAAAAATAATTAAGATGGTCAACAAAATCCTTTATCGTTGGGTGGGGGAAATGTAACAATTCAAATCTCAAGGTTCCTATATCTCCGCGAATTTCCCAGTGCTCATGAACGGCTCTTTTCCATTTCCCCGTTCCCTTTTTTGCCAATCTTAATAATTTTTGATTGGCAAATGGCCCGCCGGAACTGTACTCCCCGAATCTAAGTTTTTTTCCAAATAAAATGGCCTGTCTGGTTAGATAAAAACCGTTCTTATTTGATTGGCTTATAACCCTGAGAATTTCTTCTTTTAAATCGGCTGTTACTCTCTCGTCCGCATCCAAAAATAAAATCCACTTCCCTGAGGCTTTATCTAAGGCAAAGTTACGTTGAGCCGAAAAGTCATCATTTAAGGAATTCGTATATACCGTCACCCCCAGCTTTTTTGCTTTCTCAACCGTCTCGTCTGTAGAATTATCATCAATTACGATAATTTCATCACAGAAGTTAAGACTATCGATACATTCCTCGATATTTATTTCTTCATTTTTACTTAAAATTACGGCTGAGATATTCATTTTATGGCTTTAAAAGCTTTATTAAGAGAATAGACAGCGACCGGAGCCGCAGTTAAAGTTCCGATAAAAGCCGACAGTCCGGCTCCGACTATGCCGTAACGATTAACAAGCGGGACAATCGTTATCCCCAGTCCTAAAATTCCAAAAAGAGTGATAAATGTTACGTATTTTTGTTTCTTCAATGATAACAAAAGGGAAAATACCGTGTTTGATATAGCCTTTATAACGCCGAAAACGGCCAGTATTTTCAAAACGTCTACCGCAGCCAGCCATTTTGCTCCTAATAATATAAGAATTATACTTTTTGAAAATAAAAGAATCACAATGCCAAAAGGAACGGTTATCAAGACAACCGAAAAAAGCGTCCGGTAAAATGTTTTTGTTAATCTGTTTTTATCTTCCGATATCTTTACATAAACCGGAAAGGTAACTTTACCGAAAACGTCCGATACTTCGGTTATCGGTAGCGTGGAAATTCGATAAGCCACCTGGTATACACCCAAAAGACCCGTCCCCAATAGTCGTCCGACAACAATATCGTCCAAATTATAGAAAAAATAATCGAAAATTCCCGCTCCGGTAATCCATTTTCCACGACGAATAATCTCTTTAAATTTCGCTTTATCGAAAACAATTTTAGGTTTGGGACTAATCAGGTAATGCGACAATAAGACCTCAACCAAAGCACCCGCAATCAGCCCGTAGATTAAGCTGGCTGCAGACTGGGTAATAAAAGCCATACATACGGCAACTATGGTATCGATAATATATATTGAGAACCTAAAAAGGAATTCCTTTTTAAAGGTTAACTCTTTAATTAATTTAATTTCCGCCGGATTGATAAATCCTCTGATTAAAGGAACGGCTGACATTAATAATAGAAGTCTGTAAGATTCGGGTGAGTTAAAAAAATGAATAATAAGCGGAGATACCGCTAAGATAACCAGACAAATAATTAAGCCCCGAATTATTGAGACTATCCAGGCTGTATTGATTAAAGCAGTGGTGTTCTTTTTTTCCTGAATTAAGACCATATTTATGCCTGTTTCAGTTAAAATCTCCAGAAATTCCAAAACTAATGAGGTAATGCCGAATAGGCCGAATTGGGCAGGCGCCAAAATTCTGGCCAGTATGGCTGTTTTTACAAAAGCAATAACACGGGAGGCTATCTTTAACCCGCCAAGCCAACGAACACCTTTAATAATATCTTTAAAATAAGCCATTATTTAGATTTTATCTTATTCTCTGTTATGCCCGATATAAAGCCGGCCATAACGGCAAAATCTGACAAAATTTGAATTAATATTCCCCAAGAGCCGGCGGAAGCGTCTTTGGTTTGCCGATAAATTTTGCCAAAAGCCCAAATAAAATACATTAGTAAACCAAATATTAAAACATAAGCTGTCTTCGGTTGAGAAGATAAACCGACTAATAAAAGCAGTCCCAGTAAATACCTGACAAAAACCAAAACAACTTTTATATTGTGCGACGAAAGCTGTTTGGTAGGGTGCCACCATATTCCGGCCTGAGCATCGCCTTTGGCATATTGATAAAATTTCTTTAGAGAATCTTCTAGGCCAAATGACTTTGTTTCCTGCCAAATCACTCTCGCCTTCCCTACTCTGGCTATTTTCACACCATTTTTCACAATTTTATAAAAGAAATCTGTATCTTCGCCTGCTTTACTTAGATTTTCATTAAATCCGCCGACCTCTTCCCAAGCCTTTTTTCTGAATGCAACCGATCGGGCTGAAGGCAAAAAACGTTTAGGATCAAATTGTTTGGGAAGTACGCCATGATAAATATTCATCGCCCTCTGAAGGGAATTTTTATAAGGCATCTCATAAAATCCCGCCACCAGACCAATCTCTTCCGATTTAAATGGTTCACAAATATTGGCCAACCAATCCGGCTTGGCAATACAACCGGCATCCGTTAAAGCTACGACGGCGTTATCAGCCAGTTCAATGGATACATTTCTCCCGTGCGCGACACAACCGGATTCGATAACCAGTTTTATCCGGCGGTCTTTTTTTTGATAATGTTTTATCACTTCAACGGTTCGGTCGTAAGATTTTCCGTCAACGATAACAATTTCGTCCGGTTTTTTCGTTTGTTCTAAAAGCGAATCCAAAAGATCTCCAATTGAGTTCTCTTCATTAAAAACAGTTATACAAACTGAGACTTTTATATTCGCCATAAAGTCAGATATTCTTCAGCTATTTTATCCCATGTCTGCGTCCTTGCCCAAATATAGGCAGCTTCCGTATTGTTGTTTTTAATCCAGCCATAAAACGGCGCTGTCTGCCAATAATCCTTTTTAAGCGGGTTGTGCCAAAAAACCAGGATTTTACATTTACATACCATCGCCTCAAGAGCTGACAAATATCCCCCGGGAGCGCAATACTCACTTCTTTTTAGGAATAAAGTCGGATCAGAAAAACCCTTTACTTTGCCAAATTTCTCGCATTCATTTCTTAAACTTCCGTCACCGCAAAACTCGATATTATATTTATGATTATTTTTCAGCCAGCCCAAAAATGGCCTCAGACCGGTACCCTTTTCCAACCGACCGACATAAACAATCGAATTTTTCACTTTTTTTAAGACGTCCCTTTCTGTGTTAACCCCCCCGAAAGTAACAATATCAGACTTGATACCATAATATTTGGAAATGTAATTTCCCACACAAATATTTCCTTCGGTCAGTTTCCAAGCCATTCTTTTTTGAATAATACTAATTTTGGGAATAGGGTATTTGCCCTCCCAGCCATGAAAAGTAATAAAAACCTTTTTCTTCGCGAAAATAAATCTTAACGGCAGGTACCAAATAAAAACATCATGGATATGAATAATGTCTGCCTGTTGAATCAAATGACGATTTTTTATGATATTTAGCCAGATGATTAATAATCCTACGAACTTGATTTTTGGATATTTTATTCGAAAGACCGATATATTTTCGATGTTTTCCCTTTTTTTTAATTCCTCAGAATAATCTTCAGTCAAAACAGTAACCTTATTCCCCTTTTTTACCAATCTTTTGGAAACTTCCATGACGTGCTTCTCCACCCCGCCAACGTGGGGTGAAAAATACCGGGAAATAAAGAGAATTCTCATGAGAACAATTGTAGCTTAACTTACAAAAATAATTAGTGAGAATAATGATAACTTAAGCGGATATTTTACGAAGATTGACAATCCTGTATATAACTAATCCCGCAACAAGGCCGATTGATAACCAATATAGCCAAAAGAAGGGGGGCTTTGAAGAATCGGTACCCAAGAGATAAGTGTGTAAAGCAATGGCCGTAAAAGCTGCATAATTTAGGAAATGTAATTTTTTCCAAATTTTCCTAAACACCGGTTTATCCCTATAAAAACCCGACACCACGGCTATTGTAATAAAAATAAAGGCCAATTTTCCCAAACTGTATAATATTTCCGAATAAGTACTTATCCTCGGAACAATTACAGATAGGGTCCCACTTAATCCAAATTGAAAAAAGTTGGCTATTATGAACAATAAAGGATGAATAAAAATAAGTCCCCAAACGATGAAACCTTCGACTTTATGAAAATTGAAAATCCAGCCGCCTAATTTTTCAATTAACTTGTGCATCAGTATCCCCACAACTATTTGCGAAATAAGCAGGCTAAAGGCCATTAGCCCGATGACCCTTTGCAATAAATTAATCAGAACAATTTTATTTCCTACCGCCCCGATTAAAGAAGTATTATGTATAACAGTAAAAGGCCCTATTATTAAAACTATTACCCAGACGAATAAAAAAAGGTATTTTTTTAGGCTGGCGGTCATAAATAAATTATATCAAAAAGAAAGTGCAGGGGTCCGACGTTTGGCTTTTGGCCTTAGTCGGACCCCGTGTCCTAGAGTTCCAGTTCAGAATGCAGCGTCATGCAGGGAACCACGTGCGTATGTATCCTCCCGTTTCCCAGATCCAGACCGAGGTAAAGGCCAGGCATATAGCATGATTCTGGTAGGAACTTACCCCAAAGATGGGCATCGAGTACGAGAAAGTTACCTTCTGCCTCATCTGGAAATCCCGACATCCAGATATCCCAACGGCTATATTGGATATCGATCGAAGCGAAATCCGGATACCGATCGCCCCACTCGGGCAAAACTGCTAGGTAGAATCCACGGTAGGGAGAGTTACTGGCTGTCAGATCGACACGGACAAGAGCATCCTTTGGTGAGGTAATCCGCCACCCAAACAGAGTGCTGAGTCTGTCAAAACAAAGCCATTCCGTTTCAGTATCGGATCCAGGGCCACAGTCCTTTTCCCACCAATAGGTCCATAGCGTTCCGGAGTACGTTCCTCCTTCAGGGTATGGCCTACCGTCATCGGGATACTTTGCAAGTCCCGGAAAGATGATTTTTTGCCCCATATTGTGGGCAAAGGTATTTGACGGCCAAAGCGCGAAAAGGACAAGGACAACGGCTAGAACGAGCCAGAGCAGTTTCTTGTTCATAATCTCCTTCTTCGCCTTGAGCACAAGCCGGTTCCGAGTAATCATTCAGTCCTCCTTTTATGATGTTAGAGTGCGACTCTAGGATGCCTGTATTATATCATTTACGTGAGATAATCTTAATTATGGGTCATATATGATATACTAGTCACACTCGGATTCACCGGGAACTTGCACTTTTCCATCTATCCCAAAAGGAGGGACAAATGAAAGTCACGGAGAGGACAATAGCCGTCAGTCTTGTCATCATCGTCGGCGCCTACCTGGCCATTATTCTCCAACCGTGGGCAACCGCCAAGGAGAAAACCTACGTGGTGCCAGTACCCGAAGGGTACTTCGAACAGAACCCTGAAGGACAGATTGAGCTGCTGCACCGCTGGAATCTCTTCCAATCCTCTGCTCTCGAGTTCACAGTGAACGATTTGCTCTATCACGGCTTTCAGTTTGACCACTCGCTCATCCTGATGCGAAAGACCGTATCAACCTATGCCACCATCACGTGGGTGGGCCAGACCGGTGGAGCCATCATGTTTGCCGAGGCGTTCTATGGGGTCCCCCTCAACCAGCTTTTCATGAACAACCGCTTTTCCTTGTCCGAGGGCGAGGGACGGCTGACCATTTTTGGGGAAAAATCCAACCTAGAGGCCATCTCCCTATGCGTGTGCTATTTGGTGATCTGGTGGTTTCTGATCTGGATTAACAAGTTCCTTTTTAAGTAAGTGTGCAAGAAGCGCCCTTGACCTATACGGTCACGTCGAGAAATCGATGATAAAAAGGGCGCTTGTTTTTTGACTATAGACAGGCTATAGGGTATAATAATGTCATCCGCTCAGGCGGAAATTCGCACTTTTCAATACTCTAAAGGAGGAAATATGGCCACCCGTGAAGGACGCTGGAACTGCCGCGCCTGCGGCACGAAAGGCGTGAGGGGGCGCTTTAAATACTGTTCGCAGTGCGGAAGCCCTCGTCCCGCCAATGTCAAGTTCTACCTACCGCAAGGAGAACCGGAGGTAACCGATCCGAAACTCCTGGCTTTGGCAGGCGCCGGTCCAGACTGGACTTGCGAGCGCTGCGGCCAGGACAATGCCGGCTCGTCCGCTTTTTGCGGACAGTGCGGTGCCAAAAAAAACGGGAGCCCTTCCCGTAAAACCAAGGCCTACGGTCTTGGAAGTATTCCCCGCACGGGTGATGAATCTCCCGAAGAGAAAACACCTGCGTCTGAGGTTTCACCCCAACGCATAAGCGTTCCGCAGAAGAGTATCTTCACCAAGTTGAAGATACCTGCGACTATTTGTGCAGGGTCGGCGCTACTGGCTCTCTTGGGATTTCTGCTCTTGGGTAGCCACGACGTGAATTTGACCGTCTCGGGCTTTGCCTGGGAAAGAACGGTCACCGTTCAGGAGTACCGCACCGTCGTGGAAGAGGATTGGTCTATCCCCGCCGGAGGCAGATACCAAAGCGAGGGTCAGGCCATCCATCACTACGACAGCGTCGCGGTGGGATCCCATCAGGAACCGTATCAAGACTGTCATCAGGAAGTTTCCGGCTCGCATCAGGAGTGCAGCCAGCAGGTAACGGGCTACGATTCCTATGTCTGCGGAAGCAGCGACGACGGTAACGGTTTCTTTTCGGACGTTTACTGCGACCGGCCCGAGTATTCTACGGTTTGCGACACAGTCACCGACTACTCGACCGTCTGCGACACCTTGTACCGAACGGTCACGGACTACGAGCAGGTACCCGTCTATGCGACGAGGTATACCTACGAGATAGAACGTTGGGTCTTTGACCGAACCGAAGCTTCGAAGGGTACGGACCACGGGGCTTTCTGGCCTCCCTTTACCCTTGAGAATAACGAGAGGGAGTCAGGGAAGAACGAAGCCTACGAAGTTCTCTTCGTCGACGACGAGGAGAAAACCTATTCCTTGGTAGTTGATTTAGCCGCTTGGCAAACCTTCGAGGTCGGCCAGAACTATACCGGTAAGGTCAACACGCCGGGAGTACTGACAGAAGTATCCGATGAGTAAGACTAGAGGCGCCCCGAATCCGCAAGGATTCCGACACGAAAGTGTTGAAAAAGGGGCGCTTGTTTTTTTGAAGTGGTCGCCGAGGGATTCGAACCCCCGGCCTTCGCAATGTGAATATAACACTCTACCGCAACCGGCTAGAAGCTGACCGTCATAGGTTTGTTATAACACTGACTTTTTATTACAATAACTTATGAAAGAAAGAAAATCTGGTAATCCTCAAGCACCAATCAGGCATCCTGATAATGGTAGGCCTCTCTCTACTGCCGATACAACATGTTTTAATAAAATATATGCAGGCATGATGCGGTCTCCGGAAATCGGACGCTCTAGGATTGCTCAGGCAGGAGAAATACCCTCATTTTTGGATGAAACCCCTCTTCCTGATGAAGCTAAAAATGCCTACCGCTTACCTCTTGCACCTGAAGTCCTAAAATACACGAAAGAATAGCTCTGTCTCTTGCCGGTGGTCGCGGAAGGGTTCGAACCTTCGACCTTACGGATGTGAACCGTACGCTCTAACCGACTGAGCTACGCGACCTTAGTCTGTTATTATATCATTCTGCTTCTTTTCACTGCCAGTTGACAAGTCTTTTCACAATACTTTAAAGTTAAATGTAATGATTCATTCATTACTTCTTTTGTGAATCAGAAATTTAAATTGGGTCTTTCTTACGACGATGTCTTATTAATACCCTCCTATTCCAAAGTAAGTTCTCGTAAAGAGGTTGATCTAACCGTTAATCTAACTCCACGCCTAACTTTAAAGTTGCCTGTGATAAGCGCCAATATGACCGATGTAACCGGAAAAGAAATGGCCATCACTTTGGGAAAGTTGGGTGGCCTGGGAGTAATACCCAGGTTCATGAGAGCAGAAGACGAAGCTAAAATGGTTGGTGAAGTCAAAAATACTGGCGTGATAGTTGCCGCCTCGGTAGGTCTTAGAAATGGTATGTTCGCACGGGCTGAAATGTTAGTTAAGGCCGGTGCTGATGTTTTGTTTTTGGATGTAGCGCATGGGCATATGCATAATGCCATCGTCGCAACCCAATCGCTTAGACAAAAATTCGGTCGCAGTGTTGATATAATTTCCGGAAATATAGCTACATATGAAGGAGCCGTCGCTCTTTATAAGTCAGGTGCCGACTGTGTAAAGGTGGGTGTGGGACCCGGGTCGATTTGTATTACCCGTCAAGAAACAGGTGTGGGTGTTCCCCAGTTAACGGCAGTCTTAGATACTGCCCGAGCCGCGAAAAAATTCAAAAAAACGATAATTGCCGATGGCGGAATTAAAAATTCCGGAGATATTGTCAAAGCCCTGGCAGCCGGAGCTTCAGCTGTAATGGCGGGCAATCTATTTGCCGGATTTGATGAATCTCCAGGTGAAAAGGTAAATATAAAGGGAAAGCCATATAGAAATTATTACGCATCAACTTCGTTTGAAGAAAAGAAAAATCATATTCGGGATAACGGCGATAATTTGGATGCCCAATATGTAAAACACATTGAAGGCGTGGCCGGCCTTGTTCCGTATAAGGGATCAGTCATACGCTTCTTAGAAAGATTATCAGCAAACATCCGTTCAGGTTTCTCTTACTGTGGGGCGAAAGACATTGATATGCTCCGAAAAAATGCGAAATTTATCCAAATTACTTCCATGGGTTTAAGAGAATCCGGCCCACATGATGTCATTACCTCCGATAAATAGATTTTTCATTAATAACAGTTTATCTGTAAAACCACTTGTATCTTACCAATTCATAACAATATAATTACCTAATGTTTGCTAAGCGGCTTTTCGGGTTTTTATTGGATATTCTTGAAGTTATTGTTTTTGCAGTAGCTATTTTTCTGTTTTTCTATCTACTGGTTGTCCAACCACACAAAATTAAGGGCGAGTCTATGGAACCTAATTATCATAACGGTGAATACTTGTTAACGGATAAAGTTACTTACCGCTTTGGTTTACCGAAACGGGGAGACGTCATTGTTTTTGAGGCTCCGACGAATAACTCAGAAGAATTTATAAAAAGAATTATGGGTCTGCCGGGCGAAAAGGTTTCTTTACAAAACGGCTCTTTTTATATTAACGGCAAACAAGTTGATGAATCGTATTTGTCACCGAATACGCCGACCTTTGGCGGAAATTTTTTAATAGAAGGGTCTGAAAAAGTTGTGCCCGAGGGCGAATATTTCGTCATGGGTGACAATCGTAATCATTCGTCAGACTCTAGAACGTGGGGTTTTGTGCCTAAGGCAAAAATTACCGGTCGGGCTTGGTTTATTTATTGGCCACCGTCAAATTTCGGTACTGTCGAAATATATCAATATTCTTTTTGATACCACCCGCCTAAAAAGGTCAGGTTATGATTTATGAAGTGATAGCTTTGTAGACCTTTTGTAGCCGTTCTTCTGTCTCTTCCAAACCGCCCTTAAAGACCAAGCTGATTTTTGTTTCCCGCCGTGAGCGTACCAAACGAACGGTTGATTTTCGGGTATTTTCTTCGATTCCTTCATTAAGTTTACCTTCCATTTCTTCCTGCATCTTATCCAGTTCCTCGGAAACAACTCTTAATTGATCCTGCCTGACGCCTTGCTTTTTCATTGACTGCTGCGATTTTGCTTTCATTCTTCTGGCTAATTCCTCGGCACGCCTGACCGAACCGCTCTCCCTTAAAATAATTTTGTAGGCTTCAAGCATCAGGCCTTGGTCGTCAACGGCGGCTAAGGCTCTTGCATGACCTTCCGAAATAAGGCCCGATAATAAACCGTCCTTAAGCGCGTCCGGAAGCGAAAGCAACCTAATTGAATTTGAGACATAAGCTACCGATTTTCCAATCCTAACCGCTATTTCCGAAGTTGTAAGAGAAAATTCATTGATTAATCTTTCAAAACCTTTTGCTCTATCCAGAGGATTTAAATCGATTCTTTGTACATTTTCGACCAGTGCCATTTCCAACATTCCTCTCGGCGATGTTTTCCTGATTATGGCTGGAACGAAAGGTAAACCGGCCAGTTTTGAAGCGCGCCACCTTCTTTCCCCGGCAATTATCTGAAATCCAGCCGGAGTTTCCGCCACAACCAAAGGCTCCAATATGCCGTGTTCTTTAATAGAATCAACTAAATCAACCAAGCTTTCGGGCGTGATTGCTCCTCTCGGTTGAAGAGGATTCGGCTGGAGTTGATTGACATCGATTTGGACGATTTCTTCTGCCATATTATTTAACGCTGATTACTTTTTTGCCTAATTTCCGGCTTATTTGCACTTTTCCCTTTATTTTCGAATAAATCGTATGGTCTCTTCCCCGATTGGCTCCCTCACCTGAATGAAAAGCCGTTCCTCTTTGTCTGACCAATATGGCTCCTGTGTCTACATCCTGCCCGTTACTGACTTTCATACCCAATCGTTTGCCAGCCGGGGAAACGTGTTGTGAGCCTTTACTACCTTGTTTATGTTTCGCCATATTCTCTTATTTTGAAATCGAAATAAATATAAATGATATTTTCACAGCTGTCAAGATATCAGAAGTTTACGATTTGATACAGATATAATCTAGGCGGATATTTTTTCTATCAGAATTTTAGAAAGTTTAGAGCGATGACCGATTTTTTTTCGGTACCTGGATTTGGCTTTATATTTTAAAACAGACAATTTTTCACCTTTTATATCCTCCTGGACGACAATTTTTACTTTTACCTTTTCACACACAGGCCTACCGATATCGACTTTATTATCGTCGACCAATAACAGTACCTCTGGAGTTTCGTCAGCACTGGCTTTGTCCACGATGAGCGTTTCTTTCTCTTTTACCCGATATTGATGGCCTTTCAGGCGTATAACGGCATATTGTCCCATAAGTCTTTCCGTATTCTATCTTTTTGTACTCCGAAACTCAAGCTCGAATTTGTTGGCTGCAGCGGCTAATCATTGCCAAAGCTATGCTGGTCGCAAGGAGTGATGAGCCGCCTCCTGAGACTAACGGTAAGGGAACCCCGGTTATCGGTAAAAGGCCCATGTTCATGCCTACATGAACGGACGTTTGAACAAACAACGATAAAAATATGCCTGAGGAAAACGCCCTGGCCGCAAAACTCTTGGGCTTCTCTATAGCTATGGCAATCCGCCAAAAAATCAGAAATTCACCCAAGAGAATAATAAAAGCTCCCAAAAAGCCAAATTCTTCGGCAATCGATGCAAAAACAAAATCCGTATGTCTCTCCGGTAAAAAGGCTAATTGTGTTTGGACGCCTTTGCCCAATCCTCTACCCAATAGTTTTCCTGAGCCAACGGAAATCATCGATTGTAAACTGTTATACCCGGCACCGAAAGGATCTTTTCCCGGATTTATAAAAGTTTCAATTCTGGTTTTTTGATAAGGCGCCATAATTTGCCAAATAATAGGAAGCGAAAATAAAATTACTATTAAACCGATTAGTAAATATTTTTTTCTTATTTCACTGGCAGCCAACACACCGACAAAGCCTACCAAAATTAATATGGCAACACCCAAAGAAGGTTGGATAAAAACCAGAACAACCGGCAGAAGCAATAAAAATATAGCCTTAAAAAGACGTCTCAGATCCGGTTTTTTTTCGGTTAAATAGTTGGCGAAAAATATCATTAAAAAAGGCCTGACAATTTCCGCCGGCTGAATTGTTAATGCCCCGATAGGAATCCACCTGATAGCACCCCTGGTTACTTGTCCTATAAAAAGCGGTGCAAGTAATAATATTATGCTCAAGACATAAAAATGTTTTGAAAAGAGGAGCAGTATGTCAAAATCAATTTGGATAAGAATTACAAAAGCAATAACGGCCAGTAAAATATACAGATAATTAAGCGGAAAAAGGCTTGGCGCTAAGGATTTAAGGGCAATTGTGCCGAAAATAACTAAAAATATGATCGACCCGAGTAATAAGTAATCCAAACTCAGATCCGAAGGTCGTTTTTTCATTAATTATCGGCTTTCTGAACTTTGAAGATTCCTTTTTCAATTTTGACAATAACTGTTTTCTTCTTTAATCTTTGTACAAGTTCTTTGTTCATGGGTAGCCAGGGCAAGCTTACATTTATTGCCTGGGTAAGATTTAAGCCCATATTTCTTCTTTCTTCCTGGATATTCCTAATTAAGTCCCGTGTTTTTGCTTCTTCTTCCAACTCGGGCGTAATAGTCTCATTAAGAGATATCTTTAGGTTTGCCCCCTTCTTTACAATCCATTTTTTTATGTTCAGCTCTTCCAAAAGATAGGGGAAAAGTTCTTTTGGCGGTATTTGAAAAGGTACAAGCGTCGTTAAAGAGCCCAACGGCATTTTAACCGGAATCTTCTTTATTTTTCTTATCGCGTGAACTTTTTCCACCAAATCACGGATATTTTGCATATTCTCGATCAATACTGCGTCCTCTTCGTAGGTTACTTCGGGCCAAGTGGCCAAATGAACGGACTTTTCTTTGCTTAGATTTCGAAAAATAATTTCTGAAATAAATGGATTAAACGGTGCCAATATTTTTGATAATTCAACCAAAACTTGAAAACACGTTTGATAAAAGGCATCTTTATCGTAATCATTCTCGGCAACTGGCCCGACTCTCTCTCTGGAGCGTCTGATATACCAAAGCGAAAGGTCATCGACAAAACGGGCAATCGCCATACTTGCATGATTGGCATTATATTTTTCAAGTTCACTTGAGACAGTCCCGATTGTCTGCCCTAATCTAACGAGAATCCATTTATCTAAAGGGGATTGTCTACATTTATTATCCAATTTTCTCTGCCCTACCCAGTTGTCCAAATTGGCGTATGTAACAAAAAAATTATAGATATTCCATAATTTGAGATGGAAGCTTCTTCTTGTTTCATCAGCCAAGTGGTAGCCAAAAAGTAAGTTTTCGGCAGGATCTTGGCGAAGATACATCCAACGCATCACATCGACGCCGATTTTGTCCGCTCCCTCATTAAATTCCAATGAATTCCCCCAGCTTTTGTGCATTGGTCTTGCGTCCTCGCCTAGTAGAGTTCCAAATCCGAGGATAGTTTTGGCCGGCTCTTTATTCTCAAGAACCGTGCTCATGGCAATAAGTGAGTAAAACCAATTTTTAAATTGCCCCGGGAAACTCTCGGTTATGAAGTCCGCAGGATACCATTTTTCAAACTCTTTCCTGTCGGTCAAATAAAGGGGTGTACTTTTATTGTCAGCCGAGACGGTAGAAAAGGAAACGATTCCTGCATCCAGCCAGGGATTTCCCACATCAGGAATTCTTTCCATAAGAGCTTTGCATTTTTCGCATTTGATTTTTATTTCGTCAATCCAGGGCCGATGGGGAGTACTTCCCTCAAAATCTTCCCATCCTTCGGCTGCTTTTTCTTTTAGTTCCTCTTTGGAACCCACTACTTCGAAATGTTTGCAGCCGGTACATTCCCAAATAGGCAGGGCCAGTCCCCAATACCTTTTTTTTGAAATCAGCCAGTCATGCATATTTTCCAACCAATCAAGCTCCCGTTTAAGTCCAAACTTGGGAATCCAATTAATCTTTTTTGTAACCTCCTTAAGAGGTCTCCTTAAAGGATCCATGGCGATATACCATTCATCAACAACCCGCCAAACAAGTTCGGTTTTACACCGCCAGCAAGCCGGATAGCGATGGGTATAGGAAACAATGTCAAATAGGTATTCCGGTTTCGTTTTGAGGTAATCAAGTATTATTTCCGGATGCTTCTTGGCGTTTTTACCCGTAAATTCACCCAATTCAGAAAGATAGGTTGCCTCTTCATCAATAAGTTCCACTACCGGAAGGTTTAGTTTTTTGCCCAGCTGATAGTCTTCCGTTCCTGCCCCCGGCGCAACGTGTACTAGTCCTGTCCCCTCCTCTTCCGATATGGGCAAAATTATCTCATCAGTTGCGATAATCCTATGTTTGTACTTCCCAAAAGAATTTTTAACTCTGGGCTGTTCGTCAAAGGGGGACGTATACGTTAGTCCCTCCAGTTCTTTTGCCTTAATCTTTGTTTCGATTTTGAGTCCGAGTCGCTTAGCCGCATATTCATTTAGGTAGTAGGTATTCCCCGAAAACTTTCCTGTTGCCGCTACATAATCCCGTTCAATATCCAAAGCCACGGCAACATTCCCGGGAAGGGTCCATGGTGTTGTTGTCCAGACAAGTAGAAATTCGTTTTTCCTACCGCTTAGCGGATATTGAATATAGACGGAATCATGGGTTGCTTCTTTGTAATCTTCGGTCAGCATCTCGTGCTGGGAAATTGCGGTTCCGCAGCGGGGGCACCAGGGAACCGAATCATGCCCCTTATAAATAAGTCCTTTTTCGTGGCATTTTTTTAGAAAATGCCAGATCATATAATTATTATCGTCGGAAAGGGTGTAGTAAGAATTATCCCAGTCCATAAAATAACCCAATCTTTTGGACTGTAATGTCTGAACTGAAGCATATTTATTGGCCCGTTCTTTACAAAGCTCGACAAACTTGGCAATTGAGGCTTTTTTGTCTCCGGGTATAAGATTTTCGATGTCTTTCTTGCTTTTTAGTCCCAATTCTTTTTCCACCTCCACCTCAACCCAAAGACCTTGGCAATCAAATCCGTTCTGGAATCTCTGTTTATAGCCTCGCATGTTGTAAAACCTTTGCCAAAGGTCTTTATAGGATCTTCCCCAAGCATGGTGAACACCCATTGGATTATTGGCAGTAATCGGCCCGTCTAAAAAGGAGAAGTATTTTTTGGAGTCAGCGTTTTTATGAAGATATTTATCAACCGTCCCCTCTTTGTACCACTTTTCAATTAGCTCCTTTTCCATTTTCGGAAAGTCGGGCTTGGGGTCTACCTCATCGAAATAAGGTCTCTTCTTAGCCTTGTCGAAAGACTTTTTGGTCGCCATATTGGACTAATTTTACAACAAACTTAGTGGATTTTGCGAAGGAAAGCCGGAATTTCAAATTTCTCGCCAAACATATCTTCTTCCTCCTCGGGTGGCTCCATAGGTGGTCTTTCTTCTTCATCATCTTTATCCTCTTCATCCTCCGCTGATACTTCCGAAGGTTTTTCGCTAACGACACCTTGGATAACCGGAATTTCCGACTTAGGCTGAGAAATCTGAGCCAAACGAGCCCGAGTTTCATCAAATCCGGTTGCGATAACCGTAATTCTGACTTGATCCATTAGCTCATCTTTAATAACCGCTCCGAAAATAATATTTGAATCGGCATCGGCCGAACCGGAAATAATTCTGGCTGCCTCATCAACCTCAAACATAGTTAAGTCGCTCCCTCCGGCCACATTGAAAAGGACACCCCTTGCCCCTTCGATAGAAAGGTCCAATAGAGGGGATGAAACCGCAGCCCGCGCTGCCATCTGGGCACGATTTTCACCAACCCCGGTCCCAATACCAAGAAGGGCCGTCCCGGCATTCTGCATAATCGTTCGCACATCAGCAAAGTCAACGTTAATAAGACCCGGGGTGGTTATTATATCGGCAATTCCGCCAACGGCTTGCCCCAAAACCGAATCAACGACTTTAAAAGCCTCAAGAAGGGTCATTTTTCTATCAATTACATCCATTAATCTCTGGTTGGGAATAACAATCAGCGTATCAACCGAGTCTCTTAATTTTTCCACTCCGTCTTCGGCAATAACCATCCGCCTGGTCCCCTCGAAAGCAAAGGGTTTGGTAACAATACCGACCGTTAAAGCACCTGCATCCTTCGCAAGCTTGGCAATAACCGGAGCAGCCCCCGTACCCGTACCTCCCCCCATACCGGCGGTAACAAAAACCATATCCGAATCCAGTAGCAATTCTTTCATTTTTTCGCTGGATTCCATAGCTGCCTCTTCCCCCATATTGGGATCTCCGCCGACACCTAAACCTTTCGTTAGTTTTTCGCCTATCTGAAGTTTTGTCGGAGCTTTATTGGCCAAAAGAACTTGGGCATCGGTATTTACGGCAATAAATTCGACCCCATTTATGCTATTGGTCTCAAGCATTGAAGATACGGCGTTGCCTCCGCCTCCGCCGATACCGATGACTTTTATTTTCGCAATTCTAGCCGAATCTGGTTTTACTAAAGCCATTTTGTTGTTGTAATTTTTCCTTTTACAAAGGTTTGTCGCATATTATAGCCAAAACTTTAGTCACACGATTGTATCTAAGGCAGAAGACATTTACAAGTGCCTAGGGCAGAAGATTTCTGACAATATTTACCAATTTCCCCGCTATCCCTTTTCCCGGTAGTTTTATCTTTTTCCCGAAACTTGTCAAGGACTCTTTCGGTTCCGTTTTTGCTCCATATAATATCAATCCGACACAGGTCGAAAAAGAAGGATTTATAACATCATCGATTAATCCCGCTACTCCCTTTGGCTTCCCCAATCTGACAGGAAGTGAAAGCATTCGCCTCGCCGAATCTTCAACATCGGCCGTTTGGGCACCACCGCCGGTTATAATCGCACCCGAAGGAATGCTATTTGTTATCCCGGCCTTATCAAGCTCTATACGTACCATGGTAAATATTTCATTCAATCTCGGCCTGATTATCCCATCGACAAGGGTCCGTCTTGAAACTTTTTTCACCTCAGGGATACCCAAACTCTCAAGATCTAAACTATCGACGGCTTCTTCTTTGCTCTTTTTTACCTTTCCATCGTTTGACAGAAATATTTTTATCTTTTCGGCCGACTCCAGGGAAACCCTCAGCCCTATCGCTAAATCATTGGTTACGTTTTTTGCTCCGATCGGAACAACACCGGAATAGCTGATTGAACCGTCCTTAAAAGCGGCAATCGAGGTTGTCCCGCCCCCGATATCAATCACAACACAACCCAGTTCCTTTTCGGTATTTGATAAAACAGCTTCTGCTGAAGCTAATCCGGAAAAGACCAACCCTTCGATGTCGACTCCAATTTCGTTAACGGCTTTTTTAAGATTTTTTATCGCTGCGACTGATGCGGTAATGATATGTGTATCTACTTCCAGGCGCACGCCGCTCATACCAACGGCATCTTTTACTCCGGCTTCGCCGTCAACAATAAATTCCCTCGGTACGACATGAACAACTTCCCGGGACGAAGGTAGGGAAACCGCCGAAGCTCCCTCGATTACCCTTTCAATATCATCAAGGTTTATTTCACCTTCAGGGTCGGATACGGCGACTACGCCATGAGAATTCTGAGATATAATATGTCCTCCGCCTAAAGAGACATACGCACTGTCCAAGTTATAACCCGCCATCCGCTCTGCCGCTTCTACCGAGGCAATGGCTGCTTCAACAGCCTCTTCAATATCAACAATCTGTCCTTTTTTTACACCTTTCGATTCAGTTGAAGAAACTCCGACAATATTTATTCCAGTCTCATAAGTAACCGGGTCTTGGGTTACCTGAGCGATTAAAGTAGACACCTTAGAAGAGCCCAGCTCTATACCTGCAACAATTCTCATTTTAGCCATATTCATTATTCTACTGGATTTTTCACTCAGATATAACAGGATTTTTGAATCTTAAATCTATTACTTTAGGTTGAATTTTACCAGACTCAAATTTTTTCAGAATTAAAGAAAAAGAAGAAACAAGAAAATCCGGATCGCCGCTTAGGGGAAATATTACGCTAGTTTTTTGATTATATTCGACTTTTAAAGAATCATTCTCGATTGTGCCTTCTTTAATTTGATAAGAATTAAAAAGATTATTAATGATAATTAAGGCGAATAATTCTTTTTCGGATACCTTTTCCCCGATACTATTTAAATCGCCGTTTTTTATTACAGTCGGCAGATTTGAGCTCTCCTCAATACTTATAATAAATCCATTTTCATCAACAACTGCCAAATTGGCCTGTGAAAGGTTCCCCAAAGCGTATTTGGCTTTTCGTTCTATGACATTAACCCTTAGTTTGTCGGGAATTATGTAATGGATTGAGTAATTTTTTGTCATCAAATCTGCACCTAAAACACTTTTAACTGCCCGCTTGGCATCTCGGATATTTATTCCCTCGAATTTATCCAAGGAATTTTGCAGATTCAAATTACAGGGGCCAAACTGGCTTAAACAGCTTATTTCTTTTACCTTTATCAAAATTGGGAAAAAATAAACTGAAAAACCCATTGCCAAAAAGATAATAAAGTATAAAACCAACTTTAGTTTCAAGTTCAATTAAAGAAAAGTAATCAGTAGGGCTGCCATTTTTTTGGATGCGTAAATGTCCGGGCTTTCTTTTCTTTTGACTTTAGACGAATAATATTGCCAGTTATTGGCCATAAAGTTGATTTCTTTATACAAGGCAGTTGCGTCAAGCGAGTCCTGATGACATACTTTTACGATACCGTATTGACTGGCAAAAAGGGCATTTTTGTTTTGCTCATCTTCATACGACCAAGGAATCGGGATTAATATCGAGGGAATCTTTAGGCACATGATCTCCGCAACCGTATTGGCTCCGGCTCTTGAAATGATTAAATCGGCCCGCCGGTAATATTTATCCATCTGCATGGGATCTATCATATCGTAGACCTCATACCTTTCCCGTAATTCGCTTGGCAATCGGGAACGTAAATTACTATATTTGTTAAAATCAAGCAACCCGCTTTGATGAATAACCTTAAATTTACTCAAAAGTTTCGGCAATATTTCTCCTATTAAAGTATTAATAAACACCGCCCCGCGCGATCCCCCGGTCACAAAAAGAGTGTAGGGAATTTGGGGTTTAGTTTTTTTGGGAATATCCAAAATCCGTCTCATAATAGGATTTCCGATAACAACACATTTCTTGTTAGGAAAATATTTTAAGCTTTCTTTTCTGGCTAAGGTGATTTTATTGGCAAAGTATGCCGAATATTTATTAGCCCTGCCCGCGGCAACCGTTTGTTCATGGATAATAATTGGAATACGCAACAAATATCCGGCAATAACGACCGGAAATGCCGCATAACCGCCAAAAGACAAAATTACCTTGGGTTTTATCTTTATCAGTTCCCAAAAGGCCATAATGAATCCGACGGGGATTTTCGCAAGGGCTGGAATTGTCCAAGGCGATAGTCTTCGTTGTAATCTGCCTGCAATAATCGGCCGAAAATTAACGCCCAATTTCGGAAAAACCTGCTTTTCTAAGGTTGGTATTTTTCGGCCTTCAATCGAGGTTTGGACACCTATCCAATAGATGTCTAAAACCATATTTTTCGAAGCCTGTCTGTGCAATTCTTCAATAAGGGAGACCGCGGTTGTAGCCGCGTGCCCTCCCGTTAAAACAATTCTGGTAATCTTAACTTTTCTATGATTTGGCATATTTTGAGATATTAAGTAGTATACCAGCCCCTATCAAGACCATCGTTAAGGCGCTTCCGCCATAAGAGAAAAATGGCAAAGGTATTCCCGTCAGCGGAACGAGAGCGACCATTGAGGCAACATTTAAAAATATTTGACCGCCTATCCAGACTGTTATACCTAAACCCAGCAATTTTGCAAAAGAATTCGGAGCGTTTTTTGAAATCTTAAAAGCATGAAAGATAAAAGCGGCAAAAAGCGATAAAATAAACATTGCTCCGATAAAGCCTATTTCCTCGGCGATAACGGCAAATATCGAATCTGTTGCGGCTTCGGGTAAAAATAGATATTTCTGTCTTGAAGCGCCTAATCCGACGCCTAATAAGCCGCCTGATCCCAAAGCGAGAAGTATTTGTCGAATATGATACGATTTGCCCAGAGGATCATTAGTCTGCGTGAAAAAAGTTATTAATCTTTCTCTCCGATAATCCGAGGTAATTGTCAGGAGAAAGGTTAATAATCCGCCTGCCAATAACGCCTGAATAAAAGTAAACATTCCTATGCCGGAAATAAATATCTGAACCATACCGGTCACGGCCACAATTAAGGCAGTTCCCAAATCGGGTTGTAGCATAATGAGCCCCAGCACGATAAGAAGCGGGATAAAGTAGGACAGTGTAGACTTTTTTTTAGCAAATAACTTCGCGAAATAGATGACTAAAGTCAGTTTTACTATTTCGGACGGTTGAACGGAGATCGGGCCGATAATTATCCACCTTCTGGCTCCTAAAGCCGAAAGGCCTATACCCGGTATAAGCACGATTACCAGGCCGATTAAGCTGACAATAAAAAGAGGCAGCGCCAATTTTTCCCAAAACGAATAATGGATGTTTGCCGCAACCATTAAACCAAAAAGGCCTATCCCGCCCCAAACTATCTGCTGTTTAACGAAATAATATTTATCGCCAAAGGAATTAAGAGCTTGCGGGGCTGAGGCATCGGCTACCGCCACCAGCCCAAGAAGTGTTAAAACCAAAGTTAATATGAAAAGAGTCCTATCCCATGCCCTTTTTTGTTTGGCAAGTTTTACTTTCTTCACCTCAGATTGTCGCCAACCAAAGTCCAAATATGGCAAGCATGATTCCGGCTAACCAAGCTCTGACAACAATTTTCGGTTCTTCCCACCCCATCGCCAAAAAAGTATGGTGAATCGGCGCCAACGGAAATATTCGCTTGTGAAGGACCTTAAAACCATAAATCTGAATCGCTGAAGAGGCGAGTTCTATAACGAAAATGCCTCCGACGACAACCAAAGCAATAATATTTCCGGTTAAAAGACCAATCAAAGCCAGTGTAGCCCCGAAAGAAAGTGCCCCGGCATCACCAAGAAATAACCTGGCCGGCCAGACATTAAAATACAAAAAAGCCATTAAAGCCCCTATCCAAACATAAATAAACAACCAAAGCGGCGTATCCAAGTTGCCGGCGGCAATGATTCCAAAAACGATTAAGCAAATAAGCAGTAGTCCCGTGGCCAACCCGTCAAGTCCGTCCGTAATGTTAAAGGCATTCGAAAAAGCAACAATTACAAAGGCCGAAAAAGGAACAAACCAAAAGCCCAAGTTTAAGGTTGTTTCGAATAAAGGAATATGGACAATTTGAATTCCCAGCTTTGAATACATAAGATACCCGACAATAAGCGCCAGTATCCACTGGGCAATAAATTTCTGTTTTTTGCTTAAGCCCCATGACAGACCCAGCATTTCTTTCCTCGGTTTTCCGAATATTTTTATTACATCGTCGGACAAACCCAAGATGCCGAAAGAAATAAAAGTAAAATATATTAATAGAAGTTCGGTCTTTAAACTGTATGAGCTTTGAATATACATTCCCATATGGTTAAAGATAGGAAAAAGAATAAAAAGGGTAATTGAGACGATGATGATCAGTAAAATTCCTCCACCTACCGGAGTACCGGCTTTAATGTCATGAAGCTTATCAAAGAGGGGTATTTTGCCTTTTTGCGGAGCCTCTATTCTTCTCGTTAATTTAAGTTTATAAAGCAGGTTAATAAAAGGGATAACCAAAAGACTGGTAATCGTAAATGAAAAGATAAGAAGTCCTAAGGCAAGCGGAAAAATATTCGGCGAATTCATTGTGTGGGTCAATTATAACAGCTGTGAAACTATCTTATCCAGGCCCCGTTGATATTAAACTCCCGTCAGTTGCTGCAACTAATCCTTCGGTTGAATGCCATAGTGTAAAAAAAGATCTTTGGCTATGGAATACCAAAGCGGAGCTGCCGTTTCGGAAGCCCACGGGGAGCTGGTCGGTTCTCTCAAAGTAACCAGCATTAAAAACTTTGGATTATTAGCCGGTGCAAAACCGATAAAAGAGGCTATTGTTTTCTCCGCATCATAGTGTCCGGCGATAGGAATTTGGGCTGTTCCGGTTTTTCCGGCAACATTAAAACCCCGAAGGTAGGTCCATTTCGACTCTCCGCTCCTTGCCGCTTCTACCATCATCGCCGTAATTTTATTTGCGGCATCCTCAGAAATTATCCTTTCACCTTTGGCCGGTTTAATTTCCTGATCCCAACCGTCACTTTCCAATTTATCAACAACCTGGGGTATTAAGATTACACCTTGATTGGCAATTGCACCTACTGCTCTGACCATCTGAATAGGCGTAACGGCAACACCCTGACCAAAAGATATCGTCGCCACATCAACAACGCTCCAGCTATTTTTATCTCTTAATTTCGCAAAAGCTTCGCCCTGCAAATCGATACCGGTTTTTTCTCCAACTCCAAATTTTTCCAGATAGTCAAACAGTTTTTCTGCTCCGAGTTTCTGTCCGACAAAGGTCATTCCCACATTATCGGAATGAACAATCACATCAACCATTGTGGAATCAGGACGGTACTCTTTGTTCCAAGTTTCTATGAGATATTTATCAACTCTTAATGGGCCCTGACAAATGTCGCATTTTGTTTGGGGTTCGACAACGCCTGCGTCTAAAGCGGCCGCCATAATAATTACTTTAAAAACCGATCCGGGTTCGAATACGTCGGCCACGACGGGATCTCTAAACAAATCATTTGTGAAATCAGAATATTTTCCGGGGTCATAAGCGGGATACGAGCTGGAAGCAATAATCGCGCCGTTTTTAGGGTCGGTTATGATAACCGATCCTCCCTTGGCTCCATATTTCTCTATTCCCTCCTTTAATTTTTGCTCTGCCAAAATGGCAATACCCTTGTCAATATGCGTAACCAGATTTATACCCCCTACGGCTGAAGCCTGTCTATCTTTTCCCAGAAAAATCGGCGCTCCCCGGGCATCTTTTTCACTGCTTAAAAAGCCGGGTTTTCCGGCCAAGGCAAGATCATAATAACCTTCAAGACCGAAATACCCCGTATCCTCCCCTTCTTTGTTTTTTCCTACAAAACCCAAAAGATGGGCGGCTGTCGAAGCTTCAGGATATGAACGGCTTTCTTCCTCCTCAAACCCTATTCCTGGCAATTGCAGAGCATCAATATTCTTTTTTGCTTCATCAGCCACTTTATGTTTCAAGGGAATCCAGACGGCATCTTTTTTCGATAACAACTCTTTTAGACGAAGTTCTTCCGTTTCCACCTTTTCGTCTTGGGTTATTAACAAAGGTGCCAGTTTATTGGCAACCTCGGTTGGATCTTTTTTTATTTCCGCCTGATTGGCTGTGACCAGCCAACTTTTACTTTTGGCTACAAGATAAGTTTTATCGCTGGCCATAATACTTCCCCTATTTGCTTCCAGTTTGGTACCGACTTCATACTGTCCCCTGGCTTGAGCAGCCAACTGTTTTCCCTTTACAATTTGCCATGAAAACAATCTGATGACTAAAAGTAAGAAAGCTAAAATGAAGAATATCCCCACCAGTCTTAGCCGCAATTCGGACAACATCTTTTAAAATTAGGGTGCCTTTGCCACGCTTCCGGGCTCAAGGATATAAATGATATCCGAAGGTTTAACATATCCCAATTCAAGAGCCTTCACTTCCAGGGCCGATAATGATGAAGCCGTAACGAATCTTGTTGATAATTCCTGATTTTCATCCCTTAGCTTCTCTTCTTCTTTGATAATTTTGGTTAAGGTAGCCCCTTGGGTCGCTGTTTCGATTGTCAAAAATATATAGGCAATAATAAAAACCGAAACCGAAATCCACCAAATTGGGTGGCTCGTCTTCGTCTTAAAGTCCTTTTTTATTTTTATTGTATTTATATATTTCATATTTTTTCAACTACCCGCATCTTGGCACTCCTGGCTCGGGGATTATTGGCAATTTCTTCCGAACTTGGAACAATCGGCAAAGACCCGATTGTCATACTCTCAGGCAAATCTTTAAAATAATCTTTGACCAGCCTGTCCTCACCGGAATGAAAACTGATTACGGCCAGTCTTCCTCCTTTTTTGAGCAATTTGAAAGCTTTGGGCAGAGCTTCGGATATGTTATCAAGCTCGCTGTTAACGGCTATTCTTAAGGCCAAAAAGGCTCTGGTAGCCTGGTTGAGTTTTCCACGCTTAGGTAATATTGCACAAACCGCCAGCAAATCTTCCACCTTTTCGAATAATTGGTTGCTTCGATAATCAATAATCTTCTTGGCCAAACGGCGTGCCAAATAGGGCTCAATTGTTTGGCTGAAAAGTTCAGTTAATTGGCCGATATTTAATACGTTCAATAAGTCTTTGGCGGCAATAGCCTGTGTTTTGGAATTCAACCTCATATCTAAAGGGGCTTCGGAATTTGAAAAAGAAATCCCTATTGGCAACGAGGTAAGATGCAAGTTAGATACGCCCAAATCAAAGATAATTCCGTCGGCATCGGTATACCCGTTTTCTTCGGCAATTAGGTCGATGTCTTTGAAATTCGCCTGAATTAGAGTATAGAGGTCTCCAATCTTTGGATTGGAAACTGGGCAGGCATCTAATCTAATTCTGGCAATCTCTAACATCCTCGCGTCCAAATCAATTCCCAAAAGCCTAAACCCTCTTTTAATAATCTCCAAACCGTGTCCGGCTGTTCCGATCGTCGCATCGATAAACTTTGCCTGAGTATTTAAATGTGCTAATTGATCAAGCTTCAGAGCTTCTACTATTTCGTCAACTAAAACAGGCTCATGAATGTTTTTCCCGCTTAATTTTTCCTCCATTCTCCAGCCTTTCTGTATATTCAGGATATTTTTCCAGAAAATCTAAAGTTTCATCCAACCTCTTCCGCATTTGTTGGCCATTTAGCCTAATCAAGAATTACCCACCTCTTTTCTAATTTCCTTAGCCAGTTCTTCAACCATCTGGCTTGCCTTTTCTTGAACTTCTTTTTCCTTCCTCATCCAATCCTCTTTATTCCAAATCTCAACCCTATCCCCAAGGCCGACAAAAACTATATCTTGGCCCAATTTGGCGTATTCCCTTAAGATTTTCGGTATTACGAATCTGCCCTGCGAATCAAAATCGATTTCGAATGCCGAACCCAAAATAAACCTGTCGGTATCCCTGACCGGCCCGGTAAAAACCTGTAGTGATCCGGTTAGCCTTTCTACCAGGGCTTCCCAAGCATTTTCCGCGACCACAACCAAACAACTTTCATACCATTTGGCGCAGATTCCCCGATTTCCTATCCGATCCCGGAACTTTTTAGGAAAGGCTGTACGACTTTTATCGGTGAGTATCGAATAATAATGGCCGATGAGTTTCCCGTGTTTAATGTTTTTCGAATCGGTCGTCTTTGGGTTTTGTACTTCTTTGGCCATCTTATTCGTCAGGCAAACGAATTTTTAATTAATAATGTAAAAAGTATCAGTATTCACCACTTTTCACCACTATAAACCATTCTGATATCTTTTCACACACGTGTCAAGAGCAAAATAGCCACAAATAAAATAATTCCCTCTTCAGTTAAGTTAAACAGCTCAGGGCTTAATTTGTGCCTACGAAGATGTGAGTATCGGAGTCATTGATATTATCGTTATCCTGATGAATCGCCCAACGGGATCCGGTGATGTGTCTATAGGCCTTGTAAGATTCCATTTTAACTAAAGCAGGTATCTTGCCAGTATCCGATGAAAATAGCCCATAAGGCCCCGATAAGACTTCTGAAGGCGGGTTGTCTGTCACTCCAAACGTTTGCATTACGACAAAGAAAGCCGTTGCTTTGCCGGAAAGGGTGGCCGTGAATTTACCATCTGCCGAAGTCAGAAGTAATGCCTCAGATAAAAGTATGAAATCGGTTGAAAATTTGGCTGCCAACTTGCCTTTTTCATTGCGGAATCTTAAGGTTAACGAGCCCTCTTTAACTCCCTCGTCATATCTAAACTTTCCCGACGACTCGGAACCCAAAAGTAAATCCCTTTCTAGCTCAGTTTTTCCCTCAAGATTTACCGTACCGGGAACACCTTGTGTCCTTCCGTCAGGTAATCTGTATAAAAGTTCATAATCCACAGTAGCCGCCTCAATTTGAATTTTTTGAATTTTAAGTTTTAACCAGTGTCCGTCTTCGGAAGGGGTCAAAGAAGCAACCGGCCTTAAGTCAAAGGCAACTTCCGGTACCGTTTCGGTTTCTTCCGGAGGGATATCTTTCTTGCCCTTAAGAAAAACCAGAACCACGACAACAACCACGATTCCCAAAACAAGCAGAATAAAGGGTAAATATTTTTTCATTGGCTTAGTTTATTCTGAAAATACTCGGGTAGTTTGTCAACACCGATTCTCTCCTGCTCTTTTGTATCCCTGGTTCTTACAGTCACGGCAGCATCTTCGAGGGATTGAAAATCGACCGTCACGCACCAGGGTGTGCCGATTTCATCCTGAGCGAAATAACGCTTTCCGATGTTGCCGCGGTCATCCCAAATAACAACGAAGTCTTTTTTGAGGTTTTGATAAATCTCTTTTGCTTTTTCGATCAACTTTTCTTTATTGGCCAGAAGAGGAAAAACGGCAATTTTATACGGCGCCAGTTTTGGCAACAGGCGTAAGACTACTCGTTCACCTTCTTCATAGTAGGCATCCAGAAGAATTGGCAAAAGGCTTCTTTCCACGCCAAAAGAAGGTTCAATTACATGGGGAATGAATTCTTCGCCCGTTCTTTGATCTTTATAGGCAAGTTTTTGACCGGAGTGTTTGGCATGAACGGACAAATCATAATCACCCCTATAAGCCAGACCATAGATCTCCTTAAATCCGGTCGGAAAGTTATATTCCAAATCAACGGTTTTTTTCGAATAGTGCGACCTTTCTTTGTCCGAATGCTCTCTGAACTTTAAATTTGTTTCCTTAATCCCGACACTTTTTGCCCAGTTCAGCATCTCCGCCTGCCATACTTCGAAAGCTTTTTCCCACTCCTGGGGTTTTATAAAATATTCAATTTCCATTTGTTCAAACTCCAAAGTTCGAAAGATAAACTGGCCGGTTGTAATCTCATTCCTGAAAGCTTTCCCGATTTGGGCAATACCGAAAGGAAAATCCGGCGAAAAGGAGTTTAGAATATTGGCAAAATTAACGAAAATAGCCTGTGCGGTCTCCGGCCGTAAGTAGGCCAACGAACCTTCATTCTCAGTCGCACCTATAAATGTCTTAAACATTCCGTTAAACATTTTTGGCGGGGTTAGTTCTCCCCCACATTCCTGGCATTTGGATTTATCCTTAAGTTGGTCTTCCCGAAAACGCTTGTGACATTTCTTACACTCAACCAAGGGGTCGGTAAAAGATTCAATATGACCCGAAGCCTGCCAAATTTTCGGGTTAAGAAGAATTCCCCCGTCTATTCCGTATATGTCGTCTCTGTTTTCAACAAATCTCTTCCACCATTCTCTTTTAAGATTATTTTTTAGGGCTACTCCTAAAGGTCCGAAATCATATGTGTTAGCCAGTCCACCGTAAATCTCACTGCCGGGAAAAACGAATCCCCTTCTTTTGGCCAGGGCTATAATTTTTTCGTTTAAGTCCATAAGCAAATTATAACCTCGAGGCTAGACAATATCCAGAGGAGTAAAGTACACTTATCTTATAAATAATGAACCTGCCGTCTCAATATTTAAAAAAGCCGGCTTTTATCGTCCTTCTTGTCGGAATATTTATTGTCGGGGTTTTTCTTGGTTACTTTTCCCTTAAATTATCCCGAATATTTCTTAAGAATAACAAAACAAATGATATAGGCGAACAAGTCTCTCCCCCACCCGATTTTGACCCAAATGCCCCCTTTAACGTTCTTCTTTTGGGATACGGCGGCGCCGGGCATGACGGAGGAACTCTGTCAGATACGCTTATCGTGGCGCGTATTTCGCCGAAAGAAAAGCAAATCGCTTTAATTTCTGTGCCCAGGGATCTTTGGGTAGCCATTCCCTATGACTGGGAAAATACGAAAAACTATAAAATAAACATGGCTTATGCCATCGGCCTGGATAATAACCGCTACGCCAATAAAAAGCCCGAATTCAGAGGAGAAGTCGGCGGGGGAAACATGTCAAAACATGTTGTCGGGCAAATAACCGGTCTGCCGATAAAATATTTCGTAGCCGTAAATTTTGACGGCTTTAAATCGGTAATCGATACCTTGGGAGGAATAGACGTGGCAATTCCCAAAACATTTGACGACTCCTTTTATCCTGTTAAGGGTCTTGAAAATGAAACGTGCGGACTAACATCCGAAAAGATCGCTGAATTTCATGCCAAGTATTCCGGCTTTGATTTGGAAAAACAATTTACCTGCCGCTACGAACACCTCCATTTCGAGCAAGGAATTAGCCACCTGGACGGAGAAACTGCGCTCAAATTCGTAAGGTCGCGTCACTCCGATACTTATGGCGGAGATTTCTCCAGATCCGAAAGGCAATACGCTCTTTTAACGGCTATAAAAGACAAGATTGTATCTTTAGAAGGCGCGAAAAAGTTCAATCCTCTTCTTGATGGACTAATTGAAAGCGTACGGACAGATTTGGATGCAAACGGGGTTAAGGGCATATTCGACCTCATCGGAAATCCAAAAGACTACAAATTCTCACAAATCCATTTGACCGAGGATAACGTACTCATACAATCTACCAGTTCGGACGGTCAGTATATATTGATACCGAAAGAGGGAATTAACAAATGGGAGCAAATAAAGAAATATATATCCGAGCAGTTAGCTACTGTGAAGGAGTAGGCGTCGTCTCCGCTTTGGAAGATCCGATTATTATTTGAACATCGACCTTGCTTGT
>Ga0209254_10000206_pt1 | contig 42484 bp, 35 predicted proteins | sample FrelakmetDIP11DI_FD_187148 | JGI IMG/M metagenome (GOLD analysis project Ga0209254, IMG submission 187148) | Freshwater lake sediment microbial communities from the University of Notre Dame, USA, for methane emissions studies - DIP11 DI (SPAdes)... | ecosystem: Environmental > Aquatic >... | reverse complement strand
GGCATACGTTCCGGCACTTGACGGAAGAGGCCAAACCTAGCCGCTATGTCGATCCGCTAAGTCCTGAATCGATTCTGTCCGACCACGACATTTTGTCAGATATGCCGACTGTCCGCTCTTGTTAAGGCTTGTGCGACGCCTGCCCGCCAGCGCCTGTCGTGGCCCGATACCGCTTTGGATCAGGGCAGGCATCCCACAACCCTTAACATTTTCTGCCAGTTAAGGACAGAACATCATCCGGCCATGGCCTACCGCCGACCCTGGTAGGCCAGGCTGAAATGATTTCCATCGTGCGGGATCATCGGTGCCCCGCCGATTGACTGCCACCACTCGTGCAGCGCCTGGTAGTCGGCACTGTCGGTGAGATACTCCCCGTCCCTGAACAAAGCGATGTCGATCGCCAACTTGGCGGTGTGCAGGCTGTTCCGAATGCCCTTGCCTTGTTTTGCATAAAGCTCCCCCAACACCGGCGGCCGGTAAAGCTCAACGAGGGTGATCTGATACCCGCGCCGCTGCGATTCCTCGATCAGTTTGGCGACCATCCCTGCGAATTTACATTGCAGACACACGAAGCCGAGCGGTTCGCTAGGTTCGCCACCGGCGAGTTGGCTGACGCGGGAAGAAGCTCGCCGACTGATCGACGAGTGCCCGCCTCACCTGGCCGCGATGGTGCGATTTGCGCGACCGGACTCCGCGAGGCGAACATCACCAAGCTCGAATGGTCGCAACTGGACCTTGAGCGCCGCGTGATGTGGGTCCACCCGGACCAGGCCAAGGGCAAGAAAGCGATCGGCATCCCGCGAGAAAGCGAACGGGAGCGCGCTCCCCAAAGCCTGCAAGCGTGCTGGGCTTGGGGACATCTTCTGGCATACGTTACGGCATACCTGGGCATCCTGGATGGCCCTGGCGGGCGTGCCCCTCGACAAGATCCAGCAGCTTGGCGGATGGGTTGCTGCACGGGAACAGCGCGGAGCTCGGCAAAGGCCAAGAAAAAAGCCGCGAAACCTCAAGGTGTCGCGGCTTTGGATGGATTAGATGGCGATAGGATTGGTCACGGTCGATTACGGGTGTTCCTCTTCCGGTCCCCGACATGAAGAATCATATTGCCGTCTTTGCCGTGACGGCTACTCCAGAGCGGTGATAGCTACTCGGCCCACGCCGCGGAGTCCGATGGCTCGTGCGGCAGCCTGCGAAAGGTCGATAAGACGCCCGCGGACGAAAGGGCCGCGGTCGTTGATCTTGACGACCACCGACTCGTTGTTGGTCAGGTTGGTGACCATAACGCGCGAGTGCAGGGGCAGGGTTTTATGGGCTGCGGTGTATGCATGCCTGCTGAATCGTTCGCCCGATGCGGTCCTGCGACCGTCGAAACCGGGACCATACCAGGAAGCGTGTCCGCGTGCCTGATAAGCCATAGCTTGTCCGCTGGCAAGGAACGCCGAACTTAACATGAGTGCTTTGATCATTATTTACCTCGATCACGGTTTTGTGAATCCCGAGCGGGTGCTCTGCGGAGTCACGGGTTGGTGCCGTCATGCCGACAACAGAGTCATGTCGGGGCCTTGGCCTGGAGGCCACCCCGAAGGTAATGCTGTCGTAGACTGCTCTAAGCTCAGCCGTGCGGCTGATTGGGGTTGGTGAACGCCGGATTCGATACGCCTTGGGGCTTATCGAGCCTTGGATCACCCTATTTCGCGGGTTTTTGAGGCCCCGAAATTCGTTGAACAGCGTGTTCCGCTTGTGAGAAGAATTTTGATAGTACCTGAGCTCTAGCGGAAAGGCAATCCCGAGTCTCTTCTTCCAACATGGAATGAGTTTGAACGGGGGATCGTGTTTCCAACATGACAGGATTCTGAAGCAGCGGAAATGGGTCGATCATCGGTATGGTGATCGACATGAACGACGCACAAACACAAACCATCGCCTTCACCGGGCCGACAAAGGCATTGTGCTGCGCTATGTGACGCAGGTGACGGGCTACTCGCGGCAACAACTTTGCCGTCTGGTGCGGCGTCACCCAGTGGCAACTGGTGGCCGCCTGCGAGCGGATCTCCAGAGCCTACCTGCTGCCGGTCTTGGCCGAACTGCTGGCCCGGTTTCCCGGCCCGCGCCAGCTTATGCGCCACCGTCTTGTTGCGCTTGCCATTGCTGATCTTTCGCCCGATCGACCGCCTTCACCAACGCTTTTCGCTCGAACTCGAATTCACCCATCAGGTGAGCCGCCTCATCAGCCGCAATCCCGCACCAGCGTTCAGTTTGTCAGATTTTGGCGGCGTTCAACTGAGGAAAATAGGTTGAACAATGTGATCAGCAGAAGTCAGTCTTGCCATGGCGAAGTCATGGCAGGAGAATGTGCGTTAGCAGGACTAAGGCCGGGTAAATAGTGACCCATTCCCCAGTTCGAGGCGATGAACCAACCCTCGCCGGAAGTGATGGTGGTCGCCCCTGCGGTGATTGAGGACTTGTTGCTCGAAAACGTCCCCCCGGCGCTGGATCAAGCCTGACGAACCCAAGCACAGCGGGACCCCCGCACTTAACAGCGGTTAAAGGGAAAACCTGTGAGCCGACTGATTTATCAGTTCGCGTGGGACGCCTCTAAAGGGCGCAGCAACGAAGCCAAGCATGGCGTGACGTTCAAGCAGGCTATGCGCGTGCTGCATGATCCCCTGGCGCTGACGATCTTCGATGAGGAACATAGCGATCAGGAAGAACGCTGGATCACCTTGGGACGAGTAGAGGACGGACCATACCTGGTGGTGGTCCATACCTTCCAGCATATCGGCCCGGTCGATGTGTCGGTGCGGATCATCTCGGCCCGCGAGGCGAATCGGGATGAGATCAACGACTATCTGAATACACCGCGCTAGCGCGGCAAAAACATAGGGTGACGCGATGAAAGACAAATACGATTTCAGCCAGGGCAAACGCGGCCAGTTTTACAACCCGGACGCCGTTTTCAAAGAGCCGGTGTATCTGGATGAGGAAGTTCAGGACTACCTGAGCGCCCGTGCCGATTCCAAAGGCATTGCCCTATCCGATTTGGTCAACAGTCTGCTGCGCAAGGATATCGAGCTGATCGAAGCGGCTACATAGGACTCAACTCTAGACATCCGCCTCGTCTTTGCCGGGGCGGTGGGCGATGACGGGAGGGACCAGGTGTGGTGGTCCGGATCGGAGAACTCGCACCACACGGCAGACACGGGTGTGGCCTTGAGGAAACGCGCCAAGGCGACGACCGAGCGCAAGCGCACGGTCTGCTCCTTGCCGTAGAGGAACAGCGCTAGGGTGGTGGCGGGAAGTGTCGCGATTATCTTGGGGTGGCCTTGGTCCGCGCCTGCAGTCGCAGGCAAGGTTCCGGGGCGAATGGCCACACCGCCAGATCGGCGGCAGAATGGCGACATCTCTTTCCTGGAGCACGCCATACCCGGCGCTGCTCCGAAGAGAATCCCGGAATCACTGCATCAGAGCTGAGTCACTGGATCGGGCGGCTCAGGTGATCGCTTTCTCCGATAACGCCAACCCTTGGGCCTGTTCACCCTCGCGAGCGTGGGCGCGTCAGCACCGATGATTGCGCGTTCGTGCGGCTTTCTGCCGGGCTGAATGCTTTCTTAGTAACACGAAACAAAATGCTGGCGGCCTTTGGCGAAATTGCGCGTTCGGCGTCCGATTTCGTCGAGAAGACAGAAGCTGGCACCGGTTAGATCGAGACTAAGCGACAAGGGGAGGGGACGGCGGTGAATGTTGAGCCAAGACTCTACGAACGGCTGGTCGAATCAGGTGACGACAATACTCGCGCCAAAATCATCGCGGAAGCTTTCGCGCAGCTGGGCGACCACACCACCCAAAGAGAATTGATGGAACTCGAATACAAGCTGAGGCAGGTCGTCATGGAAACAGAGTTCCGGCTCGAGAAGAAGATCGCCGAGAGCAAGTTTGATCAGTTGCGTTGGCTGGCCCTGGTCGCGTGCGTACTCGAGACCTTCGTGATCGTTACATTGCTGGTCGTCTTAATTGGGAAGTGACGTCCCCCGGACTATCCCGGAGCTAGCGGACAAGGCAGACACACCCTGCCCGGGGGCGGGTACGAGGTTCGCCCCAAGCCCCACGCCGACACGAGGCGTAACAGGATCTTGTGATCCACTGGTCCATCGCACAGCGGCGTATGTCCCGCGCCGTCTGACTGACCCGAGGTCCAATCCGGGGGAAGGCGACGCAGACCAAAAAGCGCGCCAGGGTTGAAAAGCGCCCGAGCCAACGGGACCGTGCGCAAGCTGCCGCGTTCGATCAGCTTGTAGTAGGTGGTTCCAGTGCCGCCGCCGGTAAATGGCGGTGATGGCACGCGTTACCCAGCCCTCTGGAGAAAGCAGGCAGGCGGAGAGCAACTCCACGAAGGTGGCGCGGGAGCGGATCGGGACGGCGGCGAGGAGTCCCCAACCCGTCCTTCAGGTGAATCGAGGCCGTTGGAGTATCGAGGACAGTTGCCATTACATCCTCATTGCAACTATGACGACGACCTCGTTCCACTGCCGGTCGTTGGATTATTGCCCGGTTGATGGTCCATCCGGTCGTGTTCCTGCCGGATTCGGTATTTGGGGGCCGGCCATTTCGTTCTCCGACTGCCATCCACCCCCCAATGCCTTGAACAAGCCGATGACGGACGATGCGAATGCCAGGTCGGTCTGTGCGCGTTCGTCACGGGTGTCGTACCACGCGCGCTGAGCATCCAGCAAGGCGTCGAGTTCCGCTTCTCCCTCGACGTAAAGGGCCTGAGCCGACTCGGCGGTGCGCTGGGCAGATTTCTCGGCATCGGCGACGCTCGCTTTGCGGCGGGATTCGCCGTTGATCGACGCCAGCGCATCTTCCACTTCGCGGAAAGCGGTGAGACAGGTCTTCTGATAAGCGTTCAACACTTCGTTCAGTTTGGCTTCCTGCAGACTGATATTCGCGCTCAGGCGCCCTGCCTGGAAAACGGGTAGAGACAGCCGAGGTCCAAAACCGTAGAAGCCGCTGGAAAGGCTGGTGAAGTTGCTCAGCTCCTGGCTTTGAAAGCCGACGGATCCGGTCAGGGACAGCTTTGGAAACAGTTCGGCTATCGCGACGCCGAGCGTTGCCGTGGCCGCTGCGACCTCGCGCTCGGCGCGTCGAATGTCGGGTCGGCGGCGTAGAACCTCGGACGGCAGTCCGGCCGGAATGACGGGTGGCTCTGGAAGTTCTGAGGCGAAGTTTCCGAGACGCTGGTTCAGTGCCGAGGGTTGCAAACCCAGCAAGGTTGCCAGGGCGTGCCGCGTGTGTTTGATCTGCATTTCCAGGGCCGGCGGCGTAGCCGCGCTCACCTCCCACTCGGTGCGTGCGCGTTTCGGGTCGAGAGCTCCCGCGAAGCCCTCGTGATAGGAATATTCGGCGAGCTCCAGCAATTTGCGCCGGTTCTCCAGGCGCAGGTTCGCAATGGACAGCCGCCGTTGCAACGCGTTCAGCGTGAAATAGGCCCGGACCACTTCGGCAGTCAAGCTGACCAGTGCGTCCCTGCGCCCCTCGACCCGCGCCGCGTATTCGGCTTCGGTGGCTTCCTGCCGCCTCTGAATGCCTCCGAACAGGTCCAGTTCCCAGGACGAATCGAAACCCGTTTGGAACATATTGAAGGGCCTCCCGATCGGACCGAGCCGCGAGAATAGACTCGACGCGCCATTGCCACTTTCCTCGTTGCTTTCGAACGCTCCGAACAGGCCCTTGATGGCATTAGGACTGATGCGCATGCGCTGGTAGCCGCCCGAAGCGTTGAGGTCGGGCCAGAATGCCGCGCCGGCCGACTGGAGTTCCGCGCGGGCGGCGCTGATGCGCGCATCAGCCATGTGCACGTCTGGGTTGGCGTTGGTCGCCTGCTCCACCAGCCAGTTCAAACGTTGATCCCGGAAGCCGTGCCACCACCTGGAGAGATCGGAGCGAACCGGCGTCGCTCCGCCGGGTGCGGAGGGGGAGGGCAGTGATTCACCCCACGTCTCGGGTATCGCCAGCGGGGGAGGGTGGTAATCGGGGCCCACCGCACAGGCACTGATGAGCGTGCTGCTGGCCATGACGCAGGCATACCGCGCTTTTCGATGGGACGCACGGTTACCGGGGGCGTGGGCCCCTTGTCCCCGGTTTGTCGTCACGCGGCAAAACACGGTGTGCCCTCGACGGATCACACGCCGGGTTCCGAGTGTGGTGTGACTCTGAACCACGCGGCGTAGAGCGCTGGCAAGAAGAACAGCGTCAGCACGGTCGCCACCAGCAACCCACCCATGATCGCCACTGCCATGGGCCCCCAGAAATCGCTCTGCGTCAGCGGGATCATGGCCAGGACCGCAGCCGCAGCGGTCAGCAGGATCGGCCGGAGCCGCCGGACGGTCGCTTCGATGACCGCGTTCCAGGGAACCAGCCCCGAGGCGATATCATGGTCGATCTGATCGACCAAAATCACCGAGTTGCGCATGATCATGCCCGCCAGGGCAATGATGCCCAGCGTCGCGACAAAGCCGAAGGGTACGTCGAAGATCAACAGGAACGCCGTCACGCCGATCAAACCGAGGGGGGCCGTCAACAGTACGATCAGCGTTCGTTGTACGCTCTGCAGCTGCAACATCAGCAAGGTGACGACCGTGCATAACATCACCGGCATCACTGCATTGATCGAGGCTTGTGCCTTGGAACTGGCTTCGACGGCGCCACCCAGTTCGATCCGGTAGCCGTCGGTCAAACGGGACCGTATGGGTGCCAGCAGTGGCTCGATCTGCGCGGTGACGTCCGGCGCCTGCGCGTCATCGCGGATATCGCTGCGCACGGTAAAGGTCGGAAAACGGTCCCGCCGCCAGATGATGCCCTCTTCGAAGCCGCACCGCGTATACACCAATTGGCCCAAGGGAATGGACTTGCCCTGTCGCGCTTGTAGGTTGATTTCATCGACCAGGGCCGGATTCTTGCGCTCGTCCGCTTCGGCGCGCCCCAGAACCTCGATGAGCTTGTTGCCTTCCCGGTAGTCGGTGATGCGCAGTCCTGACAGGATGGTGTGCAGCATGAACGAAATATCCTGGGAACTGACGCCCAGCGCTCGCGTCTTGTCCTGATCGACGTCGAGATGAACGATCTTGCTCGGCTCGCCCCAGTCCAGGTGCACGTCGAGCGTGTGCGGGTTGGCACGCATCACACCGGCAACTTCTTCGGCGATCCGCCGGGTTTGTTCGACCGTTCGTCCGGTCACGCGGAACTGGACCGGGAAGCCGACCGGCGGACCATTTTCAAGTCGATTCAGTCGGGCACGAAGTAAGGTGAAATCGTTCTCGAACAACGGCCGGAGGCGCGACATGACCCGCTCGCGTGCCTCTAAATCGCGCGTCAGAACGACGATTTGGGCAAAATTGTCGTGGTCGAGTTGCTGATCGAGCGGGAGGTAGAACCGCGGGGAGCCCGCCCCGACGTAACTGACGTAGTTCACGATGTCCGGGTCGCCCTCCAGCAGGGCTTCGGCCTTTTTCGTCTCGCGTTCGGCAGCCAGGATCGAAGACCCTTGAGGCAACCACAGGTCGATCAACAGCTCGGGCCGATTGGAGAACGGGAAGAATTGCTGTTCGACCAGCCGGAACAGGCCCAATGAAAGGCCGAACAGGCACACGGTGATCACGATGACCGTTGTGCGATGAATCAGACACCATTCGACCATGCTGCGAAAATGCGGGTAGAACCCGGAGCGGTAGACTGCGGATTCATCATGCCCGGCTTCAAGCTTAACCTCCGGGAGGATCCGGTAACCGATGTAAGGAGTGAAGATGACGGCCACGACCCAGGAGGTTAGCAGCGCGATCGCGACGACGGCGAAAATCGTGAAGCAATACTCGCCGGCGGACGACTTCGCAAACCCCACCGGCATGAACGCTGCCGCGGTCACGAGTGTTCCGGTCAACATCGGAAAGGCGGTGGAGGTGTAGGCAAAACTCGCGGCCTTGAAGCGGTCCCATCCCTGTTCCATCTTCACCATCATCATTTCCACGGAGATGATGGCATCATCGACCAGCAGTCCGAGCGCAATGATCAGAGCGCCGAGGGAGATGCGCTGCAGATCGATACCGAGCAGCGTCATGATCAGGAATGTGATGGCCAACACGAGCGGAATCGACAGGGCGACGACCAGGCCGGTGCGCAATCCCAGCGACAGGAAGCTCACGCCGAGCACGATCACTACGGCTTCAGACAACGTTTTCATGAACTCGTCGATCGATCGCCGCACCACATGGGGTTGGTCGGATACCTGGTGAATGTCGACGCCGACCGGCAGGTTGGCAGTGAGGCGATCGGTTTCTTCGTGCAATTTGCGACCCAGGTCCAGGATATCGCCGCCCTTGACCATCGAAATCGCCAGGCCGATCGCCTCTACGCCTCTGAAGCGCAGCTTGGGTGTCGGCGGGTCGGCGTAGGCGCGATAAATTCGGGCAATGTCTCCGAGGCGGAACTGACGGCCATTGGCTTCGATGCCGATCTCACCGATCGCGTCCACCGATTTCAGGTCCCCGCTGACGCGCATGTAGATGCGGTCGCTCTCCGTTTCGATGCTGCCCGCCGGGTTCATACTGTTCTGTTGCTGCAAGGTGCGCACGATGATCAGCGGATCGATGCCCAGTGTGGCCAGCTTGCGGTGTGAGATCTCGATGTAGATCTTCTCCTGCTGAACGCCGATCAGATCGACCTTGGCCACATCGGGAATGCGCAGCAGCTCCTGGCGGACGTCGTCGACGTAATCCTTCAGTTCGGCATGCGTGAAGCCATCGGCTGTGAACGCGAAGATGGTGCCGTAGGTGTCGCCGAACTCGTCATTGAAGTACGGTCCTTCGACACCCTCGGGTAGATCGCCCCGAATATCGCCTAGCTTCTTGCGTACCTGGTACCAGGCCTCCGGTACTTCGCTCGGCGGTGCATAGTCCTTCAGATTGACGAAAATGAAGCACTTTCCCGGCTTCGAGTAGCTTTGCACGAAGTCTAGCCAGGGTGTTTCCTGCAGCTTTTTTTCCAGACGGTCGGTGACCTGCAATTCCATTTCCCTCGCGGTGGCACCCTTCCAGTCGGCACTGACCACCATCGTCTTGATCGTGAAATCGGGGTCCTCCGCCCGTCCAAGCTTGAAATAGGCAAACAGGCCGGCCAGCATGAGCACCGTCATCAGGTAAGCCACCAGCGAGGGGTGCCGGAGCGCCCAGGACGAGAGGTTCACGGCGCAGAGTGCTCCCCGAGAATGCGCACGGTCTCGCCTGGCAACAGTTTGTGTACGCCCGCTGTGACGATCTGCTCACCCTCTGTGACGCCGCCCAGAATCGTGGCGTTCCGATCGCCGTAACGGCCCAGCATGACGGGGCTCAGTCGGACCTTTTGGGTGGCGCTGTCAATGACCCACACCGCCGCGCGGTCGCCATCCCGATGCAGCGCAGTCAGCGGAATCTCGGCGATGGGTTGGGGTACCTGGCGTTGCACGCGAACGGTCGCGGTCAGACCCATGCGCACCCGATCATCGGGCTTGATCAGGGTCACCTTTACCGTGTACGTGCGGATAACGGCATCCACACCGGGTGAAATCTCCCTGACTCTCCCTTGATAAACCACACCGGGCTCTGCCCACAGGCTAATGGTCACATCCGACGCTGCGCGGAGATCGTCCAGACGGTTCTCCGGTACGTTGATGACGACTTCTTTCTCTCCCGGCCGGGCCAGCCGAAACACGGTCTGTCCGGAACTCACCACTTGTCCGGCTTCCGCTTCCACTGCGGTGATCACGCCGGACTGTTCGGCCCGGAGGGCGGTATATCCGGACTTGCGGGCATTCAGTTGCAAGGCCGAACGGGCCTCCGCGACGCGGGCTTCGGCGGCCTGGACGGCGTCGCGTCGGCGCTCCACGGCGGCCTCGCTGGACAAGTTCTTGTCCATCAGATTTTCGAGATGCAGTAGGTCGCTGCGTGCGCGGTGCAGTTCGGCCTGGGCAGCCGCCAACTGCGCGCGGGCGCCGGCCTGATTCAGGTCGTAATCGGCCGGGTCCAGCGTTGCGAGCAACTGGCCGCGCTGGACCCTGGCGCCGACGTCGACAGCGCGTTTGGCGATCTTGCCGCTCACCTGAAAGGCGAGCATCGTTTCGTAGCGGGCCCTGACCTCGCCCGAATACCTTGCCGTGGGGGAGAATGCGCCGTAATGCACGGTCGTGACCCGCACCGGACGCGGCAGGGACTCGACGGGCACCGTATCGGAGCACGCGGACAGCAGCGCGATCAACAGTCCGCCGAAGCCGAGGTGGAGCCGTCCGGCGGGCGAACCGGGCGCGTTGGGGCGCCGTGTCGCGACAACGCACGCTTGAGGCGATACCGCCCGGCGCCGACATGTTAGCTGTCCGCGAGTGATCGAACCGGGGCGGGTGGCGGGCTCGGAGCGTTTTCCGATCCTGGTGACCCGTGCCGGTTCAGGCATCGGAACGGTGCTCCGCAGTCAGTCCGCTCAACAAGGTGTCTATCAATACGGTCGCGGTGCCGTGAACCGGGCGCCACTGTACCCAGGGATCGCCGGCCTTAGCCAGGTGTAGCGAGACGATGCCATGGACGCCGGCCCAAAAGACCTGCGCGATCAGATGAGGATCGTCGATTTCGGGCTTTAGCTTTCCATTTGCGATCGCGTCTTCCAGCGTGGCGATCAGGAAGGCATAGCCGTCCTTTTCGGGGTTGCCGTGTCCCAACTCCGCCAGGTCATCGGCTTCCAGCCGGTGACGGGTCATGAACATCAGCCGATAGTGATTGGGATGCTCGAGGCCGAATTCGACGTAGGACACACCGATCGCGCGCAAGCGGTGCACGGGGTTCGGTTCTTTGGCAATCCGCTGGAAGGCCTTGGCTAGCGCCATCGAGTCCTCGCGACACAGTTCGAGGATCAACCGTTCCTTGTCCCTGAAATGGAGGTAGATCGCAGTCGGCGAATATTCGATCGCGTCAGCAATGCGCCGCATCGTGACCGCTTCATAGCCCTCGGCGGCGAAGAGCACCCGCGCGGCGTCGAGTATCTTGGTCCTTATCGCCAGGCGTTCACGCTCGCGTCGCTCGGCAATCCCCATGTAAACACAAACCTTAAACTTAACGTCGTTAACTTTCTGTCATTTGTTCGGTAATGTCAAGAAAGCACTACCGACCGGATCGCCGTCGGGGTTTTGGGCGCGCGTTTGCTCTAACCAGAGTCCTGCATGCCCGATATCGCGCTGAGAGGAGTTGAAACTAGCTGATTTACAAGAAGGCCTGGGCGTGAGCCGGTTGGTTCGGCTCCGCACCGTGGACATTCGTCGCTGGAGTGGGCGGACCGGTACAATGCCGTTGTCGCAGTGGGCTAGATGTTGCAGGAAATGCTCTGTTGAGTCAGCGTTATCCCTAATCGACAGACCAAGTTCAGCAAGAAAACGGGGTCTGTCTTTCGGCTCGGCCTCAGCCGTTGTTGCAGCGAGGCACTCAGCGCCTTTAATTATGGAGCGCGGTGCCCGCTGCCACAGTCAACGCGCAGGTAAGAGCTTCCGTCTGACTGTTGGGGGTTCAACTTCTAAAGTGCGGTCACCGGTTCTGGCCGGTTGCGCCCTTTGGCGCGAGGCTGACGGTATTACGTCAAGATCTCACCTGGCTCTCCTTCATCCGTGATTTCACTTTCCACGATTTCTTTTACCCCGCTTAACTCAATGTAATACGTCTTTGTGCCGAGTGGCAGCTCAAGATAATTGCTGTGTATTCGCACTTTGTCGGAGGTGCGGTATTCAGTGTTCTTGCCTTGTCTTCTCACGATGGAGACGTGGTACATGGTGATTTTCTCCTTCACCCGCTTGTTCATCTGTCGAATGTGTGTCGAAAACAAACAGGGATAGTTCGTCGGAACAGACAGCGATTTATGCCTTATTCCGAATCGAGGAAGGTTCTCAGGGGATCGGATTGGGTGGCGTGACGCAGTTTTCCTATCGCCTTAGCCTCAATTTGCCGGATGCGTTCACGAGTCACATCAAACTGCTTGCCAACCTCTTCCAAGGTATGATCTGTAGACATGTCAATACCAAAGCGCATGCGCAATACTTTGGACTCACGCTCGGTCAAGCACGACAAAGCCTGTTGGGTGGCTTCTCGCAATCCGGAAACGGTCGCCGACTCGATGGGTGACATAGCCTGCGTGTCCTCGAGCATATCCCCCAGATATTTATCTCCGTCCTCACCGACAGGGGTTGCCATTGAAATGGGTTGTTTGCCCAGCTTCAGCACTTTACGGACTTTATGTTCCGGCATCTCCATACGGTCGGCAATCTCTTCCGGGGTTGCCGTGCGGCCGGTCTGCTGGAAAATTTGGTGTGAAGTTCTGTTGACCTTGGTGATGGCCTCAATCATATGTACAGGCACACGAATAGTGCGCGCCTGATCTGCAAGCGCACGGGAAACCGCCTGACGAATCCACCAGGTGGCATAGGTCGAAAACTTATAGCCGCGCCGATATTCGAACTTATCAACCGCCCGCATCAGTCCAATGTTTCCTTCCTGGATCAAATCAAGGAATGGCATGCCGCGGTTTGTGTATTTCTTGGCGATTGAAACAACCAGCCGCAAGTTGGCCTCAATCATTTCCTGCTTCGCCAGGGTGGCCTGGCGGTTCCCCGCCGCCCAGCGGCGATGGACCTCTTTGATTTCAGAAACGCTAAGACCATTTTCCTTCTCAATCCGCGCAAGGCTGTCCTGTGCGCGGCGAATCTCACTGGCATGGCCGGTTAAGGCGACGGCGTATCCTTTATCTGATAGCAACTGGGCATCCATCCACCCGCTATTGGCTTCATTTCCAGAAAACGTCTTAACGAACTCGTTTCTCGGCATCTTGGACTGGTTGACCGCCAAGTTCATGATGATACGTTCCTGCTCACGAATCCGCCCTATCGAAACACTCAGCAATTCGGTCAGTTCCTTGAAGAACTGGGGGGTTGTCTTGAATTCGAGAAAGCTCTCCGCAAGACTGTCAAACGCCGCCTGGGTGCGCTCGTCGTGACGGCCGTAAGCGTTCTGCGCTTCGATCGTGCTCGTGTATTGAACTTTGAAGGCTGCCAACTTTTCTCTGACCAACTTCAGATCAGGGCCGCTGTCAGGAAGGTCAGACTCCGATTCTTCGTCAACGGGCGCGTCAACGCCTGCCATCGGGGCGACTGGTTGATTGGGGTCAACCAGGCCAGTGATCAAATCAGAGAGGACGGCGTCGCCGGACTCCAAGCGATCGACTGACCGGATGAAATGGTCCATGGAGGCGGCAAACCGAACTAACACCCGAGCAGCCTGATTGAGGCCCTCTTCGATGCGCTTGGCGATCGCTAATTCACCCGCGCGGCTCAACAATTCAACCGATCCCATTTCCCGCATGTACATGCGGACAGGATCGGCGCTTGCAATTTTGCCGGCGTCCGTGAGCATCATAGCGGCTGCTTCAGCCACCTCCTCCGCGGCATCTTCGACATCGCGGTCAGTTCCCACCACAGTCTCGGTAAGGATTTCGAGGTCCGGTACCTCTTCATGCACGTCAATGCCCATGTCATTGATCATGCGGATAATTTCGTCCATCTGCTCCGAATCAACAACGTTACCGGGCAGATGGTCATTCACTTCAGAATAAGTGAGAAAGCCTTGGGCCTTGCCTTTGGCAAAGAGTTCTTTAAACAGAGACGTGCTGGTGTTCAAGATTCGTTGCGGGGGTCTGTGTTTAGTGAATTCCTCAGTTCTCGGATAAGACGGCGCTCCGTCGCGGCCTTATGAACCTTACTCGAGCTGTCACCAGTTCGGTTTCATGAGGGGGACAGTTCCTAGCGATCGCCCATGTGCCGGCGATTCCGACAAAGCTCGCTGGGCGGGCTTCGGGCATTAGCGGGCCTGGTGCTTGGACTTTGTGCACTTTTCCTGTCGCGCAAACGTCTGAGTAAGATGACCGCGATACTGAGGACTTCCACACTTCCGTCTTTTTCCCAGTCCGTGGCTGACGCAAGTATACGCTTCTTTACCCATCGCGAAGGCGCGTGGCCCTGACCGAAATGGCTGCGTTTCACAGCAACAAAATCGGAGCGGGTAGTGGGTGCATTCTCAGCGACTCGCTCGTGCTCGATGAGACCGGTCAAAGGTCACTGCGAATAGGCGGCGAGTCGGCGCTTACTGTGTTGCTTGGAGCTTTTTGCCACGCGCTGGCCAGCCACGCCAAACTGTGCGGCACCGTGAAGGGCCGATCAATGACCAATCGTCCAAGGCTGGTCTGGACCGTGCAGAACGCGCCTCGAAGCATCCGCTCGCTGGGTCGATCGCGCTGTGAACGCGCCTACTTTGCGCCCTTTTTCTCCTTCTTACCGGCCTTCTTTTCCTTCACGGTCTTGGCCGGCTTCTTCTTGGTTTCCTTTCTGGGATCTGTGCCTTTGCTCACTTTCTTCTCCATCTGGGGAGTTTGATGCGCTCAGTATACGCCTTGACCAGTTCGTTGTACCGGTCGTTGTGCCTGTCGGTGCCGAAAACTTATCAGTAACCGTTCAAGCTATAGGGTGATCTACCGAGCGGTAATGGGACTACCTGGATGTCAATGGAGGACGCGACATGCAGTCGCTGCTGGCAAGGCGTCTTGCCGGCGCGTAGATAGCCTCCGACCGTTTGACCGCTGTTCTGGCTGGAAGGCGCCGGCTCCCAGCGGGGCGGCTCCGGCCGGGAAGCTACTCCCGCACGCCGGCTGCTTCAGGAGGAGTCGCGGGAGTTGCAGAATCCGCCGTTTTCAGGAACGACTCGGCCTGCCGCTCGCCATGCGTAATCAGCTCCTCTATAAAGGCCGGTGAACGGTTGAGCTTCGATGCGTAGTCCAAGGATGCGGCCACCTCGGGACTCATGTCGATCCATTGCACCGTGACTTTCTTGAACTTTTGGGCAGCCTTATCGGCGAGATAGCCTTTTTCTATCCATTGATTCACCACTTCGATGAAGTGAAGTTCCTGGTTGAGGGAAAGATTGCCCGACAGTTCGTTCCGGCGATCCAAGATATCTTCTGTTGTTTTCGGAACAGTCGTGCGGGCCAGTGGATTGATCCGTACAATCCAGATTTCGTCAGGGCGTTCCTCGACCTCATCCACCATGAAGTCGGCAACTGGAGGATTTTCGGAGAACAGGCCATCCCAATAAGCCGTATTGCCAATTTGCACCGCCTTGAACAGTGTTGGAATCGCCGTAGTCGCTAGCAACATGTCGACGCAGATGTTCTCTCGGGCGGAGTCGAAGGTCTGGAACGTGCCCGACAGGATATCGACCGCCCCTAAGAGTAACCGGGGGCTCGTTGCCTGCTTCAACATCGGGAGTTCCTGGAAGGGAATGTGCTTCTCCAGGAGTGTTTTGAGATCGAAATACTCTTGCCGAGGAGCCACCGCTTTTCCTAAACCGACCATCCACTCCACGGCATACGGACTGGCTTCGAAGGTGGGAACAATTCCGGCGTCTTGTCCGCGAACCAGCTGCAGGGACCAGTAGTTGAGGTAGCGTTCCCACAGCAGTATCGCGGAATTATCCGCCCAGAAGTCCAAGAGCCACTGGTAGGCAGGTTCTTTCGAGCCCTGAGCCACCTTCAAGAGTCCGTACCACACTGCGGTTGCGCAAATGCCCCCGCCCGACGTGCCACTGAGTGCAACCAAGCGGTACGGTTTGGGAATGCCGCGTTGCAGCAGTCCTTTCAACACGCCCGCCGTGAAGGCGGTATGGCTGCCGCCTCCCTGGCAAGCAATCGCCAATTTTCGTTCGTTCATGACAAAGACATCCGTGGGGCGCCTAATCTCATGGCAGAAGATGCTGCAGTCGCTCGGGATCGGTAGCCACAATGCGCGTTCGGTGGATACATGTTGGCCGCTCCGGAGACCCAGACGCAACGACTCTGCTTTCCATTTGGTCTAGCGGGCAACCGGGAGATAGTCTGCGCCGTGGACGAATCTCGATTCGGAATCTGCCGAGCGCGCGGGGGTGGGCTTGATGTCGTTGAGTTCGCTCATGACTTTTCCACGTGACCGCCGAACTGATAGCGCATGGCCGAAAGCAATTTGCACGCGAAGTCATCTTCGCCGCGGGAGGCGAAGCGTTGGTAAAGCGCGGCGCTGAGAACCGGGGCCGGAGTGCCTTCGTCGATCGCGGCTGCGACCGTCCAACGGCCTTCGCCGGAATCGGCGACCTGGCCGGAGAACTCAGCGAGATCGGCACTCTGCGCCAGACTCGCGGCAGTGAGATCGAGCAGCCAGGAAGAGACGACGCTCCCACGCCGCCAGAGCTCGGCGATCGCACCGAGGTCGAGATCGTACTGATAATGCTCCGGATACCGCAAGGGGCTCGTCTCGGCATTCGATTCATTATCCTGCTTGCCAATGTTGGCACGGTGGAGGATGTTGAAGCCCTCTGCATACGCGGCCATCATGCCGTATTCGATGCCGTTGTGCACCATTTTAACAAAATGTCCCGCGCCCGGGGGGCCGCAGTGCAGATAACCCTGCGGGGCGGTGCTTTGACCACCCTGTCGTCCGGGCGTTTCGGGGATGGAACCCTGCCCCGGCGCCAGTGCCCGGAACAGGGGGTCCAGGTGGCCAACGATTGCGCTCTCGCCCCCGATCATCAAACAGTACCCCCGTTCGAGACCCCAGACGCCGCCGCTGGTACCGACATCCACATAGTGCAGACCCGCCGGCGCGAGTTCTTGGGCGCGGCGGATATCATCGATGTAATGGGTATTACCGCCGTCGATCAAAATATCGCCTCTTTCGAGATGCACGCTTAGTCGGCCAATCATCGAATCCACGATCGCCGCCGGAAGCATTACCCAGATCGCGCGCGGAGGGTGTAGCGCCGTGACGAATTGCTGCACTGTGGCGGCGGCCTGCGCCCCTTCGCTGGCCAACGACTTCACCGCTTCCGGATTGACGTCGTAGACAACGCAGTCGTGTCCTGCCCTAAGCAAGCGCCGCACCATGTTGGCGCCCATTCTGCCCAGTCCAATCATGCCGAGTTGCATACAGTATCCTCGTGGGTCGCGTTATCTGAATGTTCCATGGATCACCTAGCCGAAAGTGAACCCCTGTGGCTCCCGAGCGATGCGCCCAGGTGAGCCTGTGCAGGCTGCCGCACACCGGTTTAACCGTGATGAAAAGCTGTCTGCAATTCCCGCACCAGGCCATGATGTCGCTTAAACCGGGCGGGCGAAGACAAAGTATTCCTGATAGCGCTTGCCAAGTCGATCGAATCGCGGGGACAATCGGATCCTCAATCCCCCTGGACCACAGGAGCCACCATGGAATTTCTCCGCCGACTCGATCGAATGCTCGCCGAACTCGTATCCGCACCCGCTACAGCAAATGCGATGGGCTGGATCGCTAGAAGTCTCGTGGGACTGATTTTTGTCGTGGCCGGATATCACAAGCTGGGGGCCGGGTATGCCGGTACCTCCGCCTACATGGAGTCCATGGGGGTACCGGGGGTGTTGTTACCGCTGGTTATCCTGCTGGAATTAGGCGGCGGTTTGGCGCTGATCGCCGGCTTCCAGACCCGGTTGGTCGCTCTTCTGTTGGCGCTCTTCTGCGTGGCCGCCGCGTTTCTCTTCCACACCAATCTCGCCGACAAGATGCAGCAAATCATGTTCATGAAGAACCTGGCCATTGCTGGCGGGTTGCTGGCATTCACGTTGTACGGCGGTAAGTCCGAGGCCGGATGATGCCGCGGAAAGGCTGTCAGTATTCGAACTGGTAGATGACGCCGACGCTGCTGGTTCCGGTGCTGGTCGACGAGGGCGAGCCGGCACCGACCGTTCCCTCCAGCTTCAGACCCTCGGTCACGTCGAGTTGCACTGCGGCCTGGGGTATGGCGGTGCCAGTGAAACCCTGCCGGGCGCCGACATAGACTCCCGGTGCCACATAGCGTCCGGCTTCCAGGGTAGGACCGCCGCCCTTGGCGCTGCCCACGGACAAGCGATCGAGGCCCAGACCTTTGCGGACGCTCTCGAGCGGGTTGCCGATTCCAGAGGTCACGCCGGTCAGCGAAGCGAGGGCGCCGGCGATCTGCGCCAGCTCGAAGGGACTGAGCGTATTGGAGCTGCGGCCGAACAGCAGTTGGGCGAGGACCTCGTCCTGCGGCAGGTCCGGACTGCTGCTGAGCGTGATTCTTGGCTTGTTCGCGGTGCCGCTGACAGCCAGAGTCGCGGTGATATTGCCGCTGGTGGTGTTGGCGACGAAATCCAGCGTGGGGTTCGTGAGGGTGCCGCCGTCGAAGCCTACTTCGCCTTTTCTGAAGGTGAACGTTTTCCCTGCCAGAGTATATTGGCCGTGGCGCATCGCGAAGCTGCCGTCCGGCTGCGGGTTGTTGGCAGTGCCTCGGAGATGGATTTTGCCGCCCAGTTCGGCGTCGAGCCCGCGGCCTCGAACAAAGATCTCGCGCTGGGCCTCGAGGGTCAGGTCAATGCCGAGGTCCCGGCCGGGCTTCGGGAGCGGGGGTGGCGGCGCGCCGGGTTCACGGACGTCCAGCACGGCGATACGGGCAGGGATGCGCTCGGGAATCCGGATTTCTGCGCGTCGGATGTTGATGGTGCCGGCAGCGGTCAGCTGCTGATGGGCTTCTCCCTTAACCGTCACGTTGGAGTCCAAGGTGACCGTGAGCCGGTCGCTGGAGAGGGGGCGGGCATTTCGGGCGGTAAGGGTCAGCTCGACCGGTAGGTTTGGCTTCAGCACGCCGATGTTGCCTTTGACGGTAATGCGGCCTTGTCCGGCCCGGGCTTCGAGCCGATCAATGCGGAGGGTGTCGTTTTCCGCCTCGAGGAGCGCCGTGACGTCGGAGATGCGCGCACCCAGCCCGTAATCCTGCAGTTCGCCGCCCGCAAGCTGCAGACTGCCGCTGATCCGGGGATCGGAGAGCATGCCGCCAATCCCGGCATTCAGCGTGATTCGCCCGCGCGCGCGCTGGCCTTGGGCGGTCAACACCGGATCCAACATCTTGAGATCGACCAAACCCTCGGCCCGCAGATCGAGCGATTGGGAAGGGTCGAGTGGTGCCTCGCCGAAAAGAGTCAGTCTTGCATTCGGGCCGGCGGTCAAGCGGCTGTCGATCCGCGCGGTCCCGCCCGCGAGTTGCACATTGCCGCTCAGGTCGACCGGGGGGAGAACTCGCATGTTGCCGCTGCGGGCGTGCAGTCCGGCAAGTTCGAGAGTGATCGTGCCGTGCGGTTGGCTGGGGTCGCCGGTGAGCCGCGCGTCGCCTCTGAGCTTGCCGTCCAAGGCCAGCTCAGGAACGATGATCCCGGCAATATCTGCCGGCAGGTCTCGCACTTGCAGGTCGAGGTTGAGCGTGGGATCGATCTGCCCATGCGCCTCCAAGATACCCTGGCGGAGACCGAGGCGTAAGCGATGCAGCGTCATGCCGTCGGCGAAGCCGATCTGGGTTGGGGATAAAAGACGCAGCTTTTCACCTTTCCACAAAGTCTCCAGCGACGACAGGTCGAGCCGTTTAGCCCGCAAATCGACCGCGGCGACTGCCATCAATCGCGCTTCTGCATTCAGCACCTCAGGTAGTTTGGCCGACAAGCGGAGGCTGATTGCGTCCTCGGGTCCGGCGAAGTCGAGCCGCGCAGAGCCCCTCCTGATCGTGCCGGTTGAGATGTCCTCCAGGAACAGTTGTCCGTTGATCACCGGGTGCGTGATCGGATCATTGACCGCGGTTGTCAGCGTCAGATGGCCCACGGAGTCGATGCCGGCGAAGCCGACTCCACGCCCGTCGACCTGAAGGTGCATCTGCCGGCTAGAGCCGCGCTGCAACGTTTCCACGGTCATGGCAGCAGTCCCGGACAAAGGCTGGCCGACAAGCTGCTGCAGATCCTCGAGTCGGCCTATTCGCAGTTCCAGCTTGCCGAGGGGCAGGGGACTTGGCAGCATCACCGTTCCCGATGCGTGGGCACTTTTCCAGTCGGCGCGTTCGATGGTGACAAGGAGGGCTCCGGCCGTCCCTTGTCCAGCGGTGAGCGAGAGTCCGACAGGAGATCCGTCGAGTATCCCTTGGGCCGTCATCTGGCCGGAGGGGGCGCTGGGTAGGCCGTGGACGTCCAGCTTAGCGGCGATCGGCCCGCCCTTGAGACCCTTGGCCGCAAGGGCGCCGGACAAGGATGCTGTCAACGCCAGATTGCCCTGGGGTCCGGAAAGCTTGCCGGCCAAATAGAGCTGGCCGGCTACATCTGCGGCGAGCGCTGCCAGGTCCGATAGTCCGAGCTTCCAGTTCAGGTCCGCGCCGCTCTTGGCGAGACGGCCGTCGGCCGACAGGGTTATCGTCTTGCCGTCGAATTGCAGGCGCGAGATAGTGATTTCCGGGCCCTTCACCGTCGCAGATGCGGCGATCTTCGCCGCGTTACCGACCAAGGCGGGTAAGGGTGCCTCACCGCCAATAATTCCGAGCTTTCCGTCGATGTCCAATCGCGTCGCGTTGCCTTTCTGCAACGCCCGGACCTTCAGTTCCGTCGCGCCCTGCACGTCGAAACCGCCGATCGCACCCAGCGGTGCCAGCTTCGGCAGATGCAGAAAAATGTCGCCCCGCATGTCACCCGCTGTGTCGAGCTTGCCCTCACCGACGACCAGCGGATGCTTCAAGGTAAACGTGACCGGTCTCCGGGGAATATCAAGCCTGGCGCTGGCTTGGAGGATCACGGGCTCGTTCTGGAACAGGTCCGGTTTCGGGCCGGGAATGGCCAACCCGGCGAATTCTGCACCAAGCTGCACCCGTCCGGCGTCTCCGTCAAGATCGGCGGCGATGTGCCGGACCACGGCACCGGCGGCGCGCAGGTCCTCGACGCGGAGCGTTCCGACCAAGCGGGGTTTGGTAAACGGTCCTCGCAGCTTCGCATTCAGCGAGAGCCCTTGCCACGAAAGGTCGGGTCGTAGGCTCATGGCGGGGGCGGATGCGGTGACGGCCACGTCCCCGGAATTCTTCTCGAGATTTAAGGTACCTTGGGCCGCGGCGCGCAGCGGGCCAGCCGTCAGCATCAGCTTAGCCTTGGCGGACGACCAAGGGCCTTCCAGCGATAGATTCCCCGAGAGCGTGCCCAACTCCGGCAAGCCGGCGAGCGAGGCCAGGAGGCCCCGCTCCGGCTCCTGGACGATCAAATTCGCTCGGAGTTGGGCCGGGCTGATCCCGCCTTTCAATCGGTAGGTACCCTGCGAGTCCAGTCGCCGTATCGCAAGGTTCATGTCTCCTTCCTCCAAGGAAGCGAGAGTCGCCTCACCGTCCACTGCGAGTACCGCAGAACGGCCAAGCACGGGTTCGCCGAGCACGGCCCGTTCCACAGATAGCTTCTTGAACGCAACGCGAACCGGGAGAGCGAAAGGGGATTCCTCCGTGTCGCTGGGATAATCGGGTAAACGGGCAAGAGCGACCTGCGCGGCCTCCAGGCGGTCAATCAGCGCCAAGCCGTTTAACAGGCGAGAAGGCGACCAGTCCAAGACAAACTGATCGATCGCGAGCCAGGTGCCGCGCGGGTCGCTGATTTCGATTCGCGCGATGCGCAGCGAATCGGGAAAGCGACCGGAAATTCCGGAAATAGATACGATTCCATCGGTGAGTTGCGGCAGCCTTCTCTCGATCTGCTGGCGCCCCGCTCGGAGGTTCAAGGCGATCATGGCCCCGGCGAGGAGAAACGCGACGAGGGCCAGCCCGGTGGCCAGGCCAGAGGCGATCCATCGAACGATCCGCCACATCAGAAAGCCTGCCCCAGGCCGATGTAAAGCTGGAACGAGCCACTGCCCGGAAAGCGGCTCAAAGGAAGGGCGACGTCCAGACGGATCGGCCCAAGCGCCGTGTAGTACCGGGCGCCGATGCCGCTGCCCAGGCGCCAGTCGCCCACGAATGGCGCTCCGTTCGCAGTAACCTGGCCGGCGTCAATGAATAAGACGGCGCCGTAGTCTTCCCAAAAGCGTTGGCGAAACTCTATCGTTCCGGCGACCACCGCCGTGCCCCCTTGAGGCTTGCCGTCCGGGAAGCGTGGCCCTATGGACTGGAACTTGTATCCGCGCACCGTCGCGCTGCTGCCCGCGTAAAGACGTTTGTCCGCGGGCAGTTGAAACTGTCCCACGCCGGCAGCGTAGCCGAGAAGACTGCGCAGCGCGAGTACGCTGCGGCCCGGTTCGTGAAGATCGAAATAGGTGGAACCGGAAGCCTGGGTCAACACGAACGGGGAAGGCGCCGGCCCGGCCAAAGGCTGGGTGGGTGTCAGTAGGACCGCCGCGCGCATGCCCTTGGTGGGATCCAGCACACTGTCGGTGTCGTCGTACTTCATGGTTGCCGGCAGACTGAACAGGGTGTAGTCCTGGCTCACGCCCTGCTGCCTGATCTCTGCCTGCTCGGCAGCGAGCCCCAGGCTGCCACTCCAGGCGTTCGAAAAGCGCCGGTTGACCAGAAGTCCGGCTGTGACCGCCTTTTGGTCGAATGCATTTAGGCTCTGCTTGATAGCGCCCAGGTTGGTTTGGAGCGACTGATCACGCAGCAGCCAATCCGGTTTCAGAAGCGAAGCAGCGGCGTTGTAACCGATCCCGGTCGTGCTGTTGCCACCGATTTGTGCGACGCCACCGGTCAAGTTCAGCTGCTCTGCGCTGCCGAACAGGTTGCGGTGCCGCCATGACAGGGATACGCTGCCGCCGATGTCGGTCGAGTAGGCGCCGCTGACGCTCGCCGATCGCTGCGGACGTTCGGTCACGTAGAATTCGACTGGAAGGCGTCCCTGATCATCCAGTTCTTCGGCGGTCCGCGCACGAACGGTGGAGAACACGCCGAGGGAGGCGAGGTCTTGGCGCGCCTTTTCGATATCGGTAGCGTTGAACTGCTCACCGGGGCGAATGGTCAGGCGGCGATCGATGAAGGATTCGTCTACTCGAGCCGAGCCCTTGACCGAGATGTCTCCCAGTTTGACCCGTGGGCCGGCGTCGACCGTGTAGGTCAGATCCAGCGCGTTGGCGTCGGTCTGCAGAATGGCGACAGGCGGGTCGACCTTTGCCAACGCGTAACCCTGGTCACGCAGGGCACCGAGCAGTCTGTCGCCTGCTGCGAGCACGTCGGAGGCGACAGCAGGCGCTCCGGGCTTCAGGTCGAGCTTTGCCCGGATTTCCGGGGGCACGTTGCCCTGGAGTTCTACCGCCCGCAGGCGGAACAAGGGTCCGCGGTCCAGCGCAACGGTGACGGCCACCGGCGGTTCACGCGGCATGCGATCGAGCCGCTCGAGGAGCCTCGGATCGTCGAGTGGTCGCCCGCTGATGCGCACCTCGGCTTTACCCTTGTAGTAGCCGAAGCTGCGCAATGCACTGACGAAGCGGTCCCGATCCTGCTGAGCGCGTGCGACCAACGCGAAAGGCCCTGCCGGTGCGCTTTCGCGCAGGCTGATCAGCGTGGATACGTCGTTCAATGCGAGATCCAGCTCAACTACGCCGGTTGGGTCGATGGTGACGGAGTAGGGCTGGGGATCGGCTGCGCGAGTTGCTGCAGCAATGAGAAGCAGGGTAGTAGCGGTGAGCGTGGCCGCCGCGCTGCGGAGCTCTCGAGCCGAGATCCGAACCGCGGTTCGTCGACCCGCTGTCGATAGCAATGGTGAGCCGGGAATGGTCCTTCGGATGCGGGCACAGAGCATCCAAGTCTTCCTGCTACGCCGTCGCAGCAGGAACGGGAATCCTTTCGGGGCGGCTGACTGAATATTGTCCGGAGTCACGTTGCCTCTGAGCAGGGGACGGCGGACTCGTGCTGGTGAGCCGAAGCGAGAGCCACCGGTGACGCAGTGTACCAGCTCTAGTGAGCTCAGTTTGATGGTGCGGCAGTAGATCAGGCGCGTCTGCGACGCCATCGCCCAGGCGGCGACCCACGCCGTTAAAGGAGCCAGCGGGCAGAGTAGCTGGACGGATCGCCCAGCGGCGGAGTCACTCGGTCAGTACCCATCGACAGTCTGACGGCATTCGGGAGATATCGATACTGCGCGGTGCTTTGGGGCCGGGACTGGGCAGCGTAGATGGGAGGCGGAACCACCAGTCCAAGGAACTGTCGCACCCGTCCCCGGAAGGCAAAGGCTCTTGCGACTGACAGTCGGGGCTGTCGGGCGGACAGGTAAGCCGGGCATGAAAGTGATCGTCGTGGCCCCACCAGGGGCGAATCTTGCGGAGCCAGGATCGATCGCCGGTTGTCGACCGACATAATTCGCGCTTGATATGGGGGTTCACGAAAATCCGATCGACGCGAGGGAAACGCGAGACGAACTCCAGAACCCTGCCGTGGCGGTCCTCCCACAGGAAACGATTGAGCCCGGTGTGGCTCTCGTTCAGCAACGACGGGGCGGGAATATTCGAACGCATAGAGTCAGCGCGCCCGACGAGACCGGAGTCGAGGGCGAACCAGACATCCACGTCGAGGCCGGTCTGATGGCTGCGATGTCCGAAGGGTGTCGGACCACCCCGCGGCTGCGACAAATCGCCGATATGCAGCATGCCCAGTCTTTCGCGATCGGTAGATCGACCGAGCGACTGAATCAGCTCCACCAGCTGGGGATGGCCGAAGTTCCGACGCCGCTCCAGGTGCATGACCTGATAGCCGGGGCCATCTTTGGGAAGCGTTGCAGCACCGGCTATGCAGCCGTTACTTACTTGACCGATGGCCTGGGCAGGACCGGGCGTGGGCGAGGAGATGTGGGGCCAATCTTTCGCTGCCGCTAGGCCGGCTGCCAGTACCAGGATACCGGCCAGCAGCCCGCACAGCGCTAGTCTAGCCAGGGGAAGTCGATGATCTTGGGGCACGGGACTATTCTTCGTTGTCTGGCGGCTCCCGGAGTTCCGCATCGTGTGTGTTTCGTTGCTCGTTGCTTCGGCCCAGCGGGAAGCGCCGCTTGGCGTTAATCACCCAGCCTTTCGCTTTGGCGAGCTTGATCTCACGGATCTCTTCCTCGAGCAAGAGGCGCTGACGCTCCATCGCCAGCAGTTCGATTTCACGTCTCAATCGAGACTCGGTGTCATCCGTCAGCTGTGCACGACGTTCTTGTTCCTGGAGGTCGATATCTAGCTCAAGTTGCCGCAGCCGCGCTTCATGTCGGATCTGCTCTTCGCGGAGCCGCGCCTCGCTGAGGCGTTGTTCGGCCTGGCGCTGCTCTTCGGCTGCCAGTTGGGCCTTAAGGTGATCGACCTCCCGACTCTCTCGCGTGCGCTGAAGCCATTGTTCGCGCTCTTCCAGATCCAGTAACGATTTCTGGATTTCGAAGCGCTTTTCACGTTCCAGTTGCTCTTCTTCGCAGCGCTGACGTTCCATTTCTTCGGCCAACGCGCGCTGGCGGCGCAGCAGCTCTGCCTGCAGCGTGCGGTACCTTGACCAGCCTTCAGCAGAGTCCAGCGAAGCCTCAGTTAGCCCGCTGAGGTCTGGTTGCAGCACACAGCGCGCTCGGCTCTGGATTTCCCGCAGGGCGAGAAGTTCGTGAACTGCGGTTTCGATGTTTCGTTCGATCTCTCCGCAGCCCTCGGTCAGCCAGTTGGGGTCTTCCAGCGACCTCAGTTGTTCCTCGATAGTCTCCAATAGCGGCGCCAGGTAGCTGCGTCGGATGTGGGTCCCGAGGTCGGGCAGACGTTCGACGTTGCGTCGCGCGTACCTGACGGTGGGCTGAAAACGCACGGTGAGCAGCGCCTCGATGCAGCATCCGGGTCCGAGCTCTCGACGCGGAACCGGAATCGTCCAGTCCTCGATCGGAAGCTCCATCACCTCATGATAGAAGCGTCTCGTGTAGCGCAGCGGTTTGGGAAAAAGTCGCCGGGAGAGACCGAGACGGGAGACGATCACCGTGCGGTCGGCCTCGAATCCGGCGTCCCAGATCGAATTGCCCTTCCGCTCGTCAGCCATGGCGCCTCTTTTCGAAGTCTATAGGCACCAGCCTGTCGGAAGCCTCCGTCTGGTCAACATTTGGGGCCTGAGACCTCAGGCGCTCGGCGATGATCGGATAAAGGGTTGGGGCGAATTCGACCGAGCGCTCGTCGACCTTCCGCAGAAAACCACGATTAAGCAAGAACGCTACGACAAAGGTGCGCTTTCGATCAGAGTAGCGCCGCGCCCGCTCGAGCTCGGACTTTTCGATCGTGAATTCCAACTCGTCGTTGCCGTTGATGGTGAACTCAGTGAACTCGCTGATGCCTTGGTAGGCCAGGTCGCGTTCGTCCTCGGTGAGAGGACCGGGTGCGGTGAATTCCAAGCGGTAGGAGAGGACCAGCGTAAAGAAGTCGACCATCGCCGCGCAAGCGAGAGCGAACCAGGACAGGTTTTCCCACATCGCGAAGGAGGGCGTCATCCCCCGCGAGAAGTCAGCAAAGCTGGCGATCTGCGGTCCAGGTATGAAGTCGCCGCCGCGACCGGCGATCAAGCGATCGGCTTCGCCGCGGGCACTGTTCAAACTGCCAATGAGCCGCTCATAAGCTGTCGCATTGCCGAGATCCATCGAGAAGTTCTGAAGCGCGGTCCGAGTGTCGCGTGTCTGTGTATCGAGAGTCTGAAACTGCGCCTCGAGATCCTTCAGTTTCGTCTGCTCGGTGAGAAGAATTTCATTGTAATGATTCCAGATCCGGCCTCTCCCGATTTTCTTCCCAGGATCGGCCTGGATGTTCGGTAAGGCACCGAGAAAGGCTCGGTTGGCCTCGGTCGCAGCGGCATCCACTCGCTTCTTCTGCTTCGCCATGAGTGCGCTCCTCTGGCGGTTTACCTGGTCCAGATACCGGCTGATTTGGCCCTCCAGCGCGCTCCGGCGTTCTAGCAGGATCGTATCCTCCTGGGAGAGTTCATAGAACTTGAAGTAGGAGAACGATATGGACACGAATAGGGCTACGACTAAGGTCGCCACCACCGCCACGAACCGAACGATGTTGGCACGCCAGTGGACACTGGCGAGTTCCAGCGAGCAGATCACGATGACCGACTGCACAGCGACTGTGATGATCAGCGCGATCCAGTCGGTGATGAAGTGGGAGAGGCCGTAGTAGGTCGTGTAACCTGACGCTAGGCTCAACAGAAGGACCAGCGGAATGGACCAAATCTGCAGTAGCCCGACGAAGCTGCTCTGCACCGAGTTGAGAAGTTGGCCAATACGCCAGATCGATGTACTCATGACGGGAGGTGACCGCTGAATCCGGAGGAACGTATGTTACATTAACCCCGCAGTTACGCTGCGCAAAGGCCCTTTTCGAGGGTCTGGCCGGCCAACTGGCAGACGAACCCGTTTTCGTGCGCATTTGATCTTGGGTAAGCAGGGTTGCAACTGCCCGACCAAGACAGCACGAAGATAACAAATTTCATGGCACTGTTCCTCATTTTTCTCATCTTGGCGCTGTCGGTGGTCGTCGGTAAAGCCTCCGCCGGATGCGCGGGGGGATGAGTTCGGAACAACTGCGGTTTTTTTTGCCGGGCACTAGGAAGCCCCGAGCGTTCGCTGTTATTGCAATTCAGGTTCACACCGTTCCTTCCCCGCCTCGATCTGTGGTTCGTCGAGGCACGTTCTCGTATTGACGGCAGCGCCACGGACTGCAGAGCCAATCCGTCGCACCAGGTTGCCGTCCAAGGAGTGCGTCCGCTTGTGGCCGCGGCACAGGGCGCCGCGAAAGCCCAGGTAATCAGGGTGTAACTCGAGCAGCGCAGGGATGTCGCCAAGCGTTAGAGATCCAGCCAGTCCGCAAAGGAGGTCGCTTCTTTGTACCTCGGCGACGAAACGGCGGAGAAAATCCACAGCGCGCACCTGGGTTAACGAACCGTGAGTCTTGTCCATGGTATCGAGCATACAACCCACGAATCCCGCCTCGGCCAAGCGAGCAGGCCAGCCCAGATCGGGATTGAGGTCGCCGAATAGTACGGCAACGAGGCGACATCCTCGTTCCGCTAAGGGCGCCAGTGCTCGAACCGTAGCCCATGGATCGCCGTCAGGAAAAAATCCGATTTTCACGTAATCGACGCCGGTGTCGAAGGTGGCCGCCGCCGCCGCGGTCACGGCACGGGGCTCCATCGGGAGATCGCCGACGGTGGCGCTGATCGGCCGCCGCCTCTCAAGGCTCGCGACGATACCGCGAAGTTCCCGGGTTGGAAGGGCGCCCAGGCTGCCACGCTCGGGCGACTTGAGATCGATGATGTCGGCGCCGGCTTTGAGCGCGACTTGCGCCTCGCGCAGATTCTGTACGCTGACGAGAACTCGCGTCATTCCGGGATAGCCTCCGTGGTTGTTCGTTGTCTGTGCTGCTCCACCACTTCCATCAACCAGTCCCAGGCTTGTGACTCGCGCGGACCCGCGGTCTTCTCCACGCCAATGCGCAGATAGGCGAGCTCGCGGTCGATCTTTTCCCAGGGTATACGCTGCAAGCGGCTAACCAGGATCGCCGCTTCCAATACTGAAAACTGCGCTCGGTTAAAGCCTCGAAAGGGCATATGGGTCACCTCGTGCACGGGGCGGCACAACAGCTTCGGGCGCAGCGCATCCTCGTCCACCCGCACCAACTGCAATTCGGTATGGGCGAGGGTCTCGCTCAACCGGGAGCACTCAACCCGCTCAGCCGGTTCCAGCGGCCAGTCGCGGTGGCCTGTGAGGCAACCCGCAAAGATCCGAACATCATCCGTGAAATTGATGACAGCGCATCTCGTCTCGAGCACATTTTCCAGTGTCTTCGACGGTCGGAACGGCATGATCAGATACTCCCGCCCCACCAGGTGCACTCCCATGGGTGCGATGTGCGAGCCGCCGCTCGTCGAGTGCGTGGTCACAATTGTTTCGAGGATCATTCGTTTCCCTGTGGTTTCCTTGGTAGGGTCACCCCAGCGGGCTTGTACGCATGGAGATCCACGGTGGCCGGTTCGGCCTCGATCGCACAGCCCCAATGCAAAGGTTCGTCCTGGGTGTACCGTTTGCCCAGTTGCCAGGCGATCTGGGCGCGCCCCAGTTCGACGCCGAGATAGAAGGCGTGGCCCCCATCGTGTTCCACACCCAACGCGGGGAACAAGGCAAAGGGGTCGGTCGCGGTGTGCAGACCGTCACGGTTGAAGATATGAACGCCTTCAGCGCTGACCTGGATGCGGTAGCTCGGGTCACGAATGTCTGAGGCGAGTTCACGGATTTCCTCCGCCGTGTAGGGAAACGGCGAGCGTTCGTGCAGCACCATGAGACCGTCGTCGATATGTTTGGGCAGGGTCTTGAGCTCTGCAGCAGCGAGCATGATGCGGCGGGCAAGATCCGCTTCTCTTACGGCTCGTCGGGCATGCTTGCTGACCTGTGTCGTTAGGATATGCCTGATTCCGAGCTCCGAACAGATTCCGAGGAGGGTGGCATTAATGCCTATCGTATCGGCGTGAGTCAGTTCGGTCAGGTTTCCTACCCCCATCATGATCTCGACCTCAGGGTGACGCTGACGAACCTCGTGGTAACGAACGAGCGAATCGCTGAAACCGAAGTGAATCGGGTCGAGGATAGGATCGGCGATGAAGTTCCGATCGCGCCTCGTCATTGTCGCGATCGCCCGATCCAGTGAGTCGAGATCGCCGCGTCTCGCCGGTATCAGGATCGGCACAGCGGTGACTTCATCGGCAATCCACAGGGACTCCTCGTGCAGACTTAGCAAGTAATCCGCTCCTGCACGGCCGCCTCGCAATAAGTCAGCGTTCTCTAGCGAATCGACGCTGACCGCGAACCCGTCCGCCTTGAGCGCTTGAATCGATTCCTCCAGATGCGGAAACGGCGTAGCCGGAAGGCAACCGAGATCGATCACGTTCGCCCCCTCGCTCCGATAGTTCCGGGCTTGTCGCAATATCTCATCTACCGTGAGTTGCGGGGCATCCGTGATCTCGGCGAAGATCTGCACGGCGTAGCGGGTGAGGTCCGGCCGATTGGCCTGTTTGCCGAAGAATTCGGGCAGATCGCGCAGTTCTTCGGGACCGCGCTCGAACGAGATGCCCATGTGTTGCGATAGTTCGTCTAAGTCGCCTCGGCAACGGCCAGGCACTAGCACCCGGGTCGCACCGAAGGTATCCTTCAAGCGTCGTCGTATCATGTCGGCGGTCATCAGCGCGGCGACGCTAAGACCCAGCTGATGAACGGTATACGTAAACTCGGGCTCGATCTCCACCAGCACTCGGCGCAACTGATGTTCCGCCAACTTGCCGGTAAGAAACAGGATGTGATCAGCCATCGGCTAGTCCGGCGCGTTGGCATCGTGTTGGCGAGGCGTCGCGGAAGGTGCCCGTCTGCGCCCAACGGCTGTAAACAAGCGACCCTTTCATCCAACTGTAACCTCCCGACATTACCTATTGCCACCCATGGCAACGGATTTTTCTTCGGCATGGCAGGATGGGAGCTGTTGCCCGGGCGATGGTATCAGAAGATGTATCGGTGTGCGGAAGGCGCCCTTTGAACCGGCTGGCAACTGTAACCAATGCGTTTTCTCGTCCGTATCTGGTTTCGATACATTTTCTGCTCTATTCTTGGCGTTTTACGCCCGCAACTGAGGTTTCTCTATGGCGAAAATTGATGAGCTGATTAAGAGCGACGTCGCCCTCGGCGTCGCATTGGGTATCGGCGCAGCAGCAGCTGCCGCATTTCTCCTGCCCGCCGTGCGGCCTGTAGCGCGGACGGTCCTGAAATCGGGGATCCTCTGCTTAGAGAAGGGACGGGAGTTGGTGGCGGAAGCCGGGGAAACATTCGAAGATATTCTCGCCGAAGTCAAGGCCGAGCTGGCGGCTGAACGCCTTAACGTAGAGAGCGCCGAGCAAGTGATGGAGGCAGCTTCCGAGCCCGTGAAACCGAATGCCTGAGTCTCTCGTCTCGGCCTATGTCGTTCATTGGCTGCCGGGCAGGCTACGTTTACGCATCCCCGACAAGCGCGGTGACCAAGAGTACTTCGCGGATCTGTGTCAGGTCCTGACCAATCGGCGCGAGGTGGTGAGTGCGTCCGTAAACCCATTTACCGGAAGCGTGCTGCTTTGCTTAACCGCCGGCGTGGAGATAGCGGAGGTGGCGGCGCGGGCAAAAGAGCTGTCTCTGTTCGCGCTCAAGAGATCAAGATCTGCAGCGAAGAAAACTCTGGCAACCGCATCGCTCGGTCTCAAGGGCATCGACAACTTCATTGCGCGGGCCAGCGACGGCTACCTGGACATGAAGTCCAGTTTATTCCTCTTGCTCCTGATTTTGGCAATTCACCAGATCATCAAAGGCCGCTTCGTGGTCCCAGGCGGGTTCACGCTTCTCTGGTATGCGCTGACCATGACGATGGAGTGACGAGGTTCTGCGGTCTTTGAGCCCATGATGGACGATGGAGCGGCCGTGGCGCTCATTGCGAATCGGTTCCGCCCGACGGGATGTCCGCAAGCAACCGGCCGAATGCCTCGACCTGTTGCCAATCGGTGAATTCCACCACCGCGTTGGGGTCTGTCGGCCCTTTGGTCACCCACATGATCAGCCGTATCATCATGCGGTCGAAGGCGTTGTAGCGCGGATAGTCGAGCTTGCCGGCAAAAACGGCAAGGGTCTTCGGCTTCCAGGCGATCTGCCGAAGGAACTTTTTCACATACGGATTGGTGGCTGGCTGGCTTTTCTCGGGCTTGCGCGCAACCAAATTGACGGAAAAGAAGGCGCTGGGCATGGCTTCAAGAGTCCTAACGTTGCGATTGATGAAGTCGATGATCTGCCGGCTGTGCCTGCCGTAGCGGATGCTCGCCCCGATGACGATCTTGTCGAACGGTTCCAGATCGAACTGGGACCGATCCTGGATGGAGACCAGCGTCACCTCGTTGGCCTGCTGCTCCAGTACTTGTTTAAGGCGAACACAGATCTCCCGGGTATGTCCGTCGGTTGTCGAGTAAACGATGAGAATGTTAGCCATTGCCGGGTTCCGGGATGTCTGTTGCCAGTCCTCCTCCCGGACCGGTGTCACGTAGCTCGTGTTCTGCAGCCAGCGCGGTTAGCGTTTCGGTCCAAGAACAGTCGGGAGGAGAGGGCGTTTGGGCCGCGAAGGAGGTCAAATAATCTTGGAAAAAGTCCTCTTAACGGTATCTGCAGCAAGATAACGATCGAACACCATGGCGATGGCGCGAAGCAATAAGCGTCCGCGGTTGCTGACCATCAATCCGGTGTCAGTCAGCTTCAGCAATCCGTCCGCCTGCAGTGCCATCAACTGAGGCCACTCGTCGGCGAAGTAATCCCTGAAATCGATGCCGAATCTCCCGGACACGCTGGCGAAGTCCAACCGGCCTTGGCACATGATCTCCTGGATAACCGCGCCGCGGACACGATCATCCGGCGTCATGATCAAGCCCCGCTCGATGGGTAGGCGCCCTTGCTCGAGCGCCTTTTCATAAGCCTCGATGTCCTTGGCATTCTGACTGTAGCAATCGCCGATACGCCCGATGGCCGTCACGCCCAGGCCGATCAGGTCGCAGTTGCCGTGGGTCGAGTAGCCCTGAAAGTTCCTCTGCAATTCCCCGCGACCCTGGGTCTTGACCAGTTCATCCTCCGCGAGTGCGAAGTGGTCCATGCCGATGTAGACATAGCCGGCAGCGGTGAGCCTTTCGATGGTGCGGCGCAAGATCTCGAGCTTGACCGTGGGTTCCGGCAATTGAGCCTCGTGAATCAGCCTCTGTGCGCGGAACATCTGCGGCAAATGCGCATAACTGTAGACCGCGAGTCGATCCGGCCGCATGTCCAAGACGAGTCCCAAGGTGCGGTCGAAACTGTCCGCCGTCTGCAGCGGCAAGCCGTAGATCAGATCCAGGGACACCGATCCGAAACCCGATGCCCGGGCAGCGCGGATGAGATCCCAGGTTTCCTCGGCAGCTTGCACGCGATTGACGGCCTCTTGCACGTCACCAGCAAAATCCTGGACCCCCATGCTGATCCGATTGAATCCAGCATCGGCCAACGCCGCGATGCCCTCCGTCGAGACCGTTCGCGGGTCGATTTCGATGGAAAACTCGCGGTGGTCATCCGATTGCAGGGTGAAGTGGGTGCGCAGTGCGTCCATCAACCGATGCATCTGCGCCCGATCGAGATAGGTCGGCGTTCCGCCCCCCAGGTGCAACTGACTCACGGTGCGGCCAGGGCTAAAAAGCTCGGCTTGCAGGGACACCTCCTGAAGCACCGAATCGAGGTACTGCTCCGCCCGCGCGCGATTGCGTGTCACGATCTTGCTGCACCCGCAGTAGTAGCAGAGCGAATGACAGAAAGGAATGTGAATATAAATCGAGAGCGGAGCTTGGCCGGCCCGAGCATCGGTTCTTCGCACATGGTCCCGGTAATCGGTGTCCCCAAAGCCTGACTTGAACTGCACCGCCGTCGGATAGGACGTATAACGAGGTCCCCGTCCGCCGTAGCGTTCAATCAGTTCGCGATCGAATTGGGCGGTATGCATGTTGCGTGATCTTAGCAGCGGTAGTACAGAATCCGGTTAGGCGACGAGTCTACCGATGTTGGGCTCTCCAGGTCCAGACTGACTGCACGCTGGCGCGGTCGTCAGCGATGAAAAGACGCCTCCTGGCTTGGAAAAGATCCGGCAGGCCCGGGAAAAGTTGTTCTACCATTCTTTCTCATCGGCGGCGGAGCTTGGAGTAGCGGTCGCGTACAGTGACGCCGATATCGGGATGGTCGACAAAAAAGCCGTCGATCCCCGACGCCAGAAATGCGCGCAACTCTTCCGCCAGGTCGCCGCGATCCGACTTTTCCGTGGAGCTTTTCAGGTTGGCGGGAAGGAATTCATTCTCCGCCCGAAACGTATAAGGATGAACGACGAGCCCGGCGGCGTGAGCCCTTTCGACGAAGGATGTCTTCGAGCACGGAGCCAGAGCCCCGGCCTCATCGGTCTGAAGCACGCAGGGATACTTCTCCGGGCCCACGCCGTCGGCGTAGTCGGCAATCGTCTTGAGGCCTTCTGTCGTCGCCATCGACCGGTAGGTCAGGTGCGCTCCCTGGACCGCCACGTCGCAGGGTTGGCCGCTTCCTCCCAGCAATTGAAGCAGCCTGAGCCGGGTCATTCGTCGGAGGGCCCGAAGATTCCCGATCTCGAACGACTGAATGTATACCGGGTCGTCTCGCTCGCGATAACCATATCGGTCAAGGATCGTCACCAGCGGAACCTCCATGCCGAGACCGATTGCTCGGCAATAGGTCGGATGTTTGGTTTCCAAATAGAGCCCGATCCGTTTGCCCATGCTGGTTTCCGCGCTCAGCACCAGGCGGATTACTTCCTCCAGGGTGGGAATATGGAACATGCCGTTGAATCGAGCGTTCGCCGGGCGAAGGGTCGGGATGCGCTCGATGGCGCGGAGTCGCTGAATCTCCGCTAAGGTGAAATCTTCGCTGAACCAGCCCTGGAGCGTCTCTCCGTCGATGCTCTTGGTCGTTCTGCGAGCGGCCAATTCGGGCCGTGCGGCGACGTCGGTGGTGCGGCTCAACTCGTTGTCATGGCGCGCGATCAGATGACCGTCTTGGGTCATCACCAAGTCCAGTTCGATGAAATCCGCTCCCTGCTCGATGGCGATCAGGTAGGCGGGAAGCGTATGTTCAGGCGCATAGCCACTGGCGCCGCGGTGTGCGATCACGATGGGCATGCGTCCCAACCGATTCGACGTTGGTTCAAGCGCGTGCATCAGCGGTAGGGTCCAAGAGCAGCCGGTCAAGCCGATCGCGAGTCATGCGGCGATGATACGCGCCAGGGGAATAGGGAGCATAGGTCTTCCGTCGATTCGTTGCCGAATCACTATGGATCCGTGGAATGGGCGGAGCCCGGCGCTGTTGCCATCAGGTCCTTGCAGCAAGGTTAGGACGGAATGGGAACGGGTCCTGTGATTCAGGAAAGCCCGACTGCCGAATGTGACCCTCGGGAAGGACCGGCCCCATTGAGTCAGGAACGGCGTGATGCCGCGGAGGACGGGCAGAGCCGCGTCCTCGTCACCCGGACAAACCAACAATCAGGCTTGCCCCCTGCGGCGTCCTGAACGCCGCTGGCTGGTAAAGTCCCGCAGCGTTGGGCTGGCAGGGGAACTGAAGCCGAACCCGGACCCACCCCGGAACCGGTCGACTAAGTCGGTTTACGGGCGACCAGGAAAATGTTGGTTGACTGAGAGTGGTTTGGTAACGGCTTGAAAGCGAACGCGATCCGCGCGAGGGCAAAGCTGAGTGCCAAGCTGAGGTGCCAGGACCAGCGATGCGCAAAGTAGCGTTCGCCGGCACCCAGTTGCGAGCGGCACACTGAGAACCTGCGCAACCAGTGCACCCAGCCTTCATGCGGCGAACACGCAACCTCCGCGATTTCCATCGGCTCGAGTTGACAGGCGTGCGCCAGCGCCTCAAAGGCGCGTCTGTTCCACCAGGTGAGATGATGAGGGGGCGCGTTGATCAAGAGGTTTGGGATCTCCGTAAGCGGTGAGGGGTGGAGGGGCGCGCACAGAATCAGTAGCCCGCCCGGCTTGAGTGCGCGGAGCAAAAGCTCGGCGAAGCCGCGCGGGTCGGAGACATGCTCGATCACCTGAAAAGCCGTGACCACATCATAGGCTTCAGGAAACCGCCCGGCGTGGGCGCTCAGCGTCTCACGGACCACCGCCGGATCGGCATCCAATGGGGCGGAGGGATCGAGACCCCGGTAGCGGGCATGGCGTACGTGCTGATGGAAGGTCCCGCGCCCGCAGCCCACATCGAGCAGCGCCGCACCGGTTCCGACATGCGCGGCCGCCTGGCAAAACTCCCTACGCGTCATCACGTGATCATCCATGTCCATCTGAGAGACCCGGCGCCAAAAGTCGACATAAAACGCCTGGTCTCCGGCAATTCTGGGTTCAAAGAAAAACAGACCACACTCGGATTCGTAGAGCCCGATACTCGTGATCCCTTGCAGGAGAGCGCTGACATCGATGCCAAGGCCAATCCGCCAGAGCGATTGCAGTAGCTTCCCGGACACTTTTTGCACGCGACGCCGTGCCGGCGTGCCGGTGATCGGGCAGACGGGAAGGTTGTTGGGCAAAGGGGCTGGCGGCAGCGCGGCTTTGCTTGGGTTGAGGTGCTGGATCATCCGCTTGTCGGTGCGTCGTTCGGAGGGTGAGTTTCGCGGGGCTGAATGTGCAGGTAGATTTCGCGGTCCGGACGGGAAGTCAAACTGCCAAGTGGTTTTGGTTCTCCAGTCATCGCTGGTGCGAAACGGCAGTGCGTGAGGATTACGCGAAGAATTTCGCGCATTTCGACTGCGGCGAAATGCGCGCCGGGACACGTCCTGGGCCCCATCCCGAAAGGCATGAAGGCGGTTCGCAGAGGGGCGTGCCCGTCTTGAAGCCACCGCTCGGGAGCAAAATCGTCCGGCCTGGCCCATTTCTTTCGGTGACGATGGAGCGTCCAGGGCGAGATGACGAGGAAACTTCCGCGACGGATCGCTTTACCGCGAAACACAAGATCCTCCTTCGTCTCGCGCAAGAAAAAAGCGATGGGAGGATAGAGACGCAGCGCTTCCCGTGCCAGAGCATCCAGCATCTCATCCGTCTGGGGACGGTAGCGGCGGTTGGAGCCGGAAACGGGGCACTCCGCATCCGCGGTGGCAGGAGGGTGGTCGAGGAGCCGGGCCGATCCCTCCTGCTCATCGAGTCGGTGCGCCAATTCCCATAGCAGCCAGCTCAATGCGGACGCCGTCGTTTCATGACCGGCCAGCAACATCACGGCAATCTCATCGAGTGCTCTATCGTGCCTTGCCTGAGCGCTTTCATGATCTCCCGCCGAAGCAGTGATCAGGCCCGCCTCGTTCAAAGACTCGGCGAACGGAGCGGCGAGCGGGCCGGGGTCGCCTGCCAGCAGGGGACTGAGGAATCGGTCGCGCATCAGGCGGCGCATCTCCGCGCCGATCGGCTCGACCCCCATGCTGCGGATTAGCCGGTTGGTGGTGCCGGGCTGCCCGTCCGACAACAGCAGCAGCAGCGGCATGCACTTTCGGTGATAGTCAAAGAACAGGCGGGCGAAACGCGCCGATTCGTCTGCGCTGAAGGTCGTTCCGAGGGTGCACTCCGAGACGATATCCACCGTGAGGCGCGATAATTCCGTACAAATCGGGACGGTTTGGTCCGGGGCGTTGGCGATCCAGCGCTGAACGTACTTCTCGCTGGCGGTTTGACACACTCTGACGATCTCCTCGTCCGAGACGCGTGCCAAAGCGCGCATAAAGAGGCGCCGCGCTTCCTTGACCGGTTTTCCTCCAGCCTGTCCAAACACCCCGGCGCCGATTAACGGCCGCAGCAAGGCCTCAAGGGCCGCACTCTTGGGAAACGTTCCGTTCCGATCAAGCATGACCGTCTCCGCGATACCGGGATCGTTGCTGAGAGCCAACACGCGAGGTCCCAGATCGTAAAGCAGCAGCCAGCGTTCGAAAGCCTTGCCGCTCAGATAGCGAAAAGGATTGGGCGCGATGCCCCGGACCATCCGCAGCAGCAGGGGGATGCGGCCAGCGAGACGCCAGATCAAGGTCGGGAGTCGGGCCAAGGTTTTCGGAACTTGATGACGATGTCGTGCGGGCCGCGGACTTCATACTGTACATGTGCCCAACGCACCGAGCGGGCGCGACCAGCGGCGAGGATCATGCTGAGATGGAAGGCGTCCACGAGCGGTTTGGCAAGTGCCAAAGCGGTCTGTGCGGTGCGCGTCGCGATCGAATCGCTGAAGCCGAGACGAGCTCCGATCATGGTAATCAAGACTTGCTTCGCAAGCGAAAGCACGATGAGAACAGCAAGTACGGCTTGCGCTGTGCTCGAGTTGGCCAATTCGCTCAAGACCATGGACCAGCCCGCAAGCTGGAGCGACATGACGGTGGCGGCGAGGGCCCACAGCTGGGGCCGGTAGATCCGGATAATCTGGTACTGCCGGCGTCCAAAGAGCCAGGCGGAGGAGAGATCGCCACTGAGTGGCGACGGTACCAGGAGTGCTCGCCGGGTCAGCACCCGAAGTCCGTGAGCGGCGGCCAGGTCGCCGATCGTCGAGTCGTCCGACAGTGTTTTGTCGAGTTCGTGCCCGAGGTCGAGGGCTTCGAGTGCCCGCCTGCTCACCGCCAGCGTGCCCCCCCATGTCGCGCGTGCCCAGGGGACGCGCGGCAGTAATCCGATCGGGCGATCGATGGCCAGGAGGAGGTGCGCTCCGAGTGCCGGTCGCTCGATCATCGGCCAGCGATAGCCTGTGACGATGTCGCAGTACTCGCCTTGGATCGGTGACACGAGGGCCGAGAGCCACCCGGGGGGCGGCACGATATCGGCATCGAGAAAGACGATGACGTCGTCGTTGGCATCTAGTCGAGCCATGGCAGCAAGCAGATTGGTGCACTTCTGTGCCGCCCGTTTCGCTGGGCCCGCGATCACGATTTCAGCAGGGAAGGTACAGGTCTGTATGGCCCGCTTCGCTGCAAGGAAGGCAGGGTCTTCGGGCGACTCGATCGCTATGACGAGCCGGCGTGGCTTGAGCGTCTGCTCCTCTATGGTTTTGAGCAGCCGCAAGAGTCCCGTCGCCGGACCGGTCAAGGCCATCAGCAGCGTCGCTTTCCCGGAAAGCTGTGACTTTGGTGGACGCAAGCGAACAACATAAGTCAACGCAAACAGAACCGAGGTCGCGCCGATGCCGAGTGTGATGGCCATCAGCGCGCTTTTCCAGGTCACCGCTGGAAGACTTTGGACGCCGATCAGGGACGCGACCCGGTGAACGGGGGTCGCACTTGTCGCAAACGCGTGGCGGTGGGCACCATACTTGCTCGATTGCTCGTCACTCGATCAACGGTACACCCTTCGCGATCCCAAACTTGATTCCGGCGTCCAATTTCTGATCGGTTTGGTAGAACCGGGCCACCTGCTTCGGTGTCAGCACGGCCGCAAACTTGCGCAGGTAGGACTTCTTGACGTCGAGCGATTGTTGATCAATCAAGAAGTATTCCTCTGTCATCGCCATCGCGTCCTTGTCCTGCAAGGTACCGAAGCGCGCGGCATAATCGGCGACCAATCTGGCGAACCGTTCACCCAGTTTCGACATCTCGGCGCGGTAAGCGCTGTATACCGGCCAGAATCGCTTTCCCGTCTCGGGACTCAAGGCCATGACCTCGGCGACGACACTGCGGCGGCGATTTTCCTCAAGCGCGCGCGATTCATCCAGTTCTTCCAGCGCCGACTTGTAGGCTTCGTCGACTTCGTGGGAATGAACGCCGCCGAGAACCTGATAGGGCGTGTCCTTCTGGGTTGCACAGCCGAAAAGCCCGAGGATGCCGGCGAGGACAAGAGCGTTTCGCGCGGATGCGGATAATCTTGCTCGCTTGGAAGGGTGCATGGATTTTCTCTCCGTGATGGGTCGGAGCGGGCCATAAGGACAACCCGCCGGCGTTTTGTATGCATTGGCGGGACAGTTTACCAGACCCGGGCAGCGGCGGCCTACCCGAGTGATAACCGACCGGGAATCACCGGAAGCCGCTATCTTGTGGAGCCGTCAGCTGTGTTCGAGGGCTGCCTGCCGGCCTCGGTGCGCGTCGATGCCGTTCAAGAGGGCCAATCCGAGCAGGAAGAATCCCCCCGTCATCAGCATCGCCGAGCGATGATCGCCGCCGGAAATCCAGGTCAATAACCCATAGCTAACCGGACCGAGTATCGAGGAAAGCTTTACGGCGAGACCCCATAGGCCGAAAAACTCAGCTGCGTGTTGCGGCGGCGACAGGTATCCCACCAGGGCGCGGGCCGCCGACTGGCTGGATCCCAGACAGAGGCCGACGAGGTTGGCGGCAATCCAGAACAGCAGCGGTCCTTTGGCTAGCCACGCGAGTACCACGACGAGGCACCAGCCGACCAGTGTGACGGACAGAGTCTGGATGTGGCCGAGCCGGTCCTGTATCTGGCCGAATGCGAAGGCTCCGATTGCGGCTGTGACGTTCGTGACCAGTAAGAGCACAATGGTTTGCTGGGTGGTGAAGCCCATGGCGACTTGCGCGTAGATCGCCGCGAGGCTGACCACGGTCTGAATCCCTGCCTGGTAAAAGACAATGCAGACCAGAAAACGCCAAAGATCCCGATAGCGCCGGGCTTTGCGCAGGGTGTCGCCCAGGCGCACGAATGTCGACTCATAGATGCCGGCAGTCTGCGCCGCGGGTGTGGCGCGCTCCCGCAAAATCAAGAATGTCGGCAGGCTGGCCAACGCGAACACCGTGGCCGTGATCAGCATGGTTGCCGGTACCGCGTCGTTCGTTGCCAGGCCGTTCTGGCTTGCCCAGTGCAGGTAACCGAGACAGAGCAGGAGGCTCAGTAAACCGCCCAGATAACCGAGGCTCCAGCCCCAGCCGGAAAGCTTGCCCATCCCTTGTTCGGTTGCAAGTTCGGGGAGAAATGCCGCGATGATGTTCTCCCCGCTACCGAAGCAGTAATTCGACAGTACGATCAAGACCACGCCGAGCATCAGGTCTCCGTGACCTACGCCTGCGAGACCGGCGGTCAGGATTACACAGCCGGCGGTAGTCACTCCCAGCACGCGCTTTTTCGCCGCTTTCGCGTCGGCGAAAGCACCGAGAATCGGCGCAGTGAGCATGATCAGTCCGTAGGAGGCCGCTAGGGAAGCCGTCCAGGCGAACGTGCCCCAACTCTTGCCCTCAGCGACGACGCCGACGAAATAAGCGTTGAAGATCGCGGTGATGACGACGGTCGTGTAACTCGAGTTGGCGAAGTCGTACATCGCCCAGGACCACACTTCGATGGGGCGTACGCCTGGGGCCAGGATTGATTTTGTTTCGCGCGCAGTCGAACGCCGCGGTTGATCCGTCATCCCGGATTCGCTCCTGGAGCACCCAGCCCCGCCGCTGCGCCCCTGGGCTCAGCAGCGAACTTCGATTGGGGGTCCGCGCGGGCGCAAAGTCTCCGACTATGCTTCCACGGTGCTGCGACTTCGAGCCTTTTTTCGTTTGAAGGGGATTCAGTCATCTTTAGGGCGGAGCTGCTGCCGATCGGGGCGGAAGCGAGCTGCGTCTCACTGGCCAGGAACCGGAGCCGGAGGACTGGCTGCATTTCCCTTACTCTTGGCAGAAGCGGGCCTTGGGATCGCTTGCGCCTCCGGAGGGGTATGATTGACCCGAAGCACCTTGTCGGTGTCGAAACCCCAGATCTTGGCTTGATGCAGCAGCCCCTGAGTGATGTCCTCCGGGAGCGTGTTCTCCCGGGCCAGGATCCAGAGGTACTTGCGGGAGGGTCCCGTGAGCATCGCGTAGCGGTAGTCACGGTCCAGGGCGATGACATGGTAGCCCCCATAGAAAGGACCAAAGAATGAAACCTTTAGGCTGCCGAGCTTGGGGTCACCGACGAATTGGGCTTTTCCCTCGGTTTCTTCCCAGTGCCGTGTGGCAGCGTCATAGCCGCGGTTGAGCACCAGGATCTTCCCGTCAGGTCCTGCCGTGTACTCGGCCGTGACGTTCTGCAGCCCGCGCTCGAAGGAATGGTCGAGCCGTGCGATCTCGTACCATTTGCCCATATAGCGACTGACATCGAAGCCGGTGACGGGCTGCAGCCCCTCGGGCACCCGGGTTGTGTAGCCGCCGAGAAACAGAACCGCCAACAGGACTGAGAATATCAGCGCGGCACACGCGAGAAGATACCAAAGCCAGCGGGGTGGCGACAACGAGTGGGGTGTCTTCGAGTAAGCGGATGACAGCTTGGTCATGATGTCTAGTTGCTCCTTGTGATCAGTAAGCGCGCATTGTAGCCAAGCCGACAAGTGTTCTGAACTTAGCGCACCCACGAAACTGTAACCACGAACAGGGACTGCGGTGATGAGAGGCTATCCGGGGGAGCCCGGCCGCCATTCGCAACGCAGATATCCGCGGCAACCCTGTCCGCGAGCGGAAGCTGCGCTACGGGATCACGGCATCCTGCGCGTCACTTTGGCCGAGGTTATCGATCCAACTGACCTTGACTCGATCCCCTGACTTTCCGCCCCGGAACCGCACAGCGAGATACGGATCGCGGGAGACGGCGGCGCTCAACCGGCAGTCGGCGACGAGCCGGCCGTCGTGTTCGATCGTTACTTGTTCGATGAAATGGGCCGGGATCGGCTTGCCGGTCGTCGGATCCTTCGTTCGTCCGTTGTGCATGGGATGGGCGATGAGCATGCGCACGAGCGTGACGCCGTCCAACTGTTTCGCTCGAATCTTGATGCTGGACACGATGGTCTGTTCGGCTCCCTTGCCGGCTGCAATATTCAACGGTACCCGGATGCCTCGCCGTGCCGGGTGAGCCGGCTTGCGCAAGCTGTCGGGATCTCTCTTCGCCCTCGGATACGGAATACGCGGACTTGATTTTTGTGCGGCTTCTAGGTTATCCATTGCCAGCGGGGCATGCAAGCACGAGGCAATCGGGGATTTCCTGATGAGGGCATCCAGGCGCGCGTTTTTCCAAGCGCTGTTGAATGGTCTAGCCAT
>Ga0209254_10000205_pt1 | contig 42544 bp, 37 predicted proteins | sample FrelakmetDIP11DI_FD_187148 | JGI IMG/M metagenome (GOLD analysis project Ga0209254, IMG submission 187148) | Freshwater lake sediment microbial communities from the University of Notre Dame, USA, for methane emissions studies - DIP11 DI (SPAdes)... | ecosystem: Environmental > Aquatic >... | reverse complement strand
GAGTTCCAAATGCCAGCGGGAATTCGCGCCCAAGATCGCTGCCTGGCTGAGGGAACGGGACCAGCCGGAAATTCCGCGCAAACGAGGGGTTAAAACCCGACGGCCTGCGCCGCGGCCAAAGGCCGCCCCTTCTGTGCGCAATCCAGGAGAGTGAGGAGAGATCGCTCATGACGGAGCAACCCGATTATTTCAGAACATTTTGCAAAGTTAGCAAGGCATTCGGCACGGTTCTTTCCACCGAGAAACTGCTCGACTTGGTTGTGGTGAGCGCCATTGAGAGCATGGACGCCAAGGCTGCCTGCTTGTTTTTAGCCGACGAGGAAAAGGACATTTTCGTCCCCGTCGCTCAGAAAGGCCTATCCGACAACTACCTGCATGCCAAACCGCTCCAGGCCAAACAACTCGTCAGCGCCATTCTTAAGGGCGGCTACCTGCACATCAAAGACGCTACATCGGACCCGCGGGTCGAACACCACGACGTCAAAAAGGCGGAAGGGATCGCATCGATTCTGGATGTTCCCGTCATGCTGCAGGACAAGGCGATCGGCGTGCTGGCCCTTTATACGTCCACAGCCAGGGATTTCAGTGATGATGAAATCGATTTTCTGTCGGCGTTGGCCGAACAAGGCGGTATGGCGATCGAGCGCGCCCGGCTCCTGGACCGGATTCAGAGCAACTCGGCGCTCTTTCTGCAACTGGCATCCAACATCAACTCCAGCCTCGACATCAAGCACATCCTGCACATCCTCACCGCGGAAATCTCCGAAGCGTTCGGCATGAAAGGCGCGTTGATCCGCTTGGTCAACGAAAAGACCGGAACGTTGGATCTCGTCGCGACCTGGGGACTCAGCGACGACTTTCTGAACAAGGGGCCTGTGTCCGCCGAAAAGAGCATCTCGGAAGCGTTGCAAGGTAAAACCGTTATCATCCAAGACGTGGCCGGAGACCAGCGCATTCAATACCGCCAGGCGCACGTCGACGAGGGGATTGCTTCCCTGCTCAGCGTCCCCATCAAGTCCAGGCAAGAAGTGATCGGTGTAATGCGTTTGTTCAGCGCGCTAAAGAGGAGATACCCGGAAGACATGGTGATGTTGCTCGAGGCGCTGGCCCATGCCGGGGCGCTGGCCATTCAGAATGCCTCGATGTACCTCAAGCTCCAACACGACAAGGAATCCCTGGAGAAAGACATCTGGAGCCACCGGAGCTGGTTCTAGCCGGCGGTTGAAAACGGCGCCTCAGGCCGTGATCCTTCGCGGTCCGGCGTATGGCAACGCGTATATCGTGGCTGATCATCGACTGGTAACCAGCCGGCTGAAGCTGTCCGTCAATTCCCGAAACTGCTCGCTCTGCACCTGAATGAGCTCCTGGAACCCGCGCACGACATCGCCTTGAGCCATTCGGCTCTCGCCGAGTTCCTGCCGGAGCCTGCGCAGGGCGGCTTCCTGCTCCTCCGTCTTCCGCTTCAGTTCCTGCAGTTGAGTTTGCAGGGCCACGTAGTCCGATTGGGGGACGCATCCCAGGGCATCCAGATAGGCCCTGAAGGCCGCTTCAAAGGAACTGCGCGCGGTTTTCCATTCGCTTTCTTCTCCGGTGCCGCCCAGGCCGTAGCAGCGCTGGAATATGGCCGACAGCTCGCTGACGCCGCGCATCCCCTGCGACAGCCAGCGGCCGAATTCGTCCATCTGCCGCTGCCCCTGCGCCGCGGAAAGAAGGAGGTTGCCCCAGAATTCGAAAAAGTGCTTGTCCAATGCGCTCCGATGTTGGGGAAATGCGTCCGACGCTAACCGCCCGCCTCCAGATCGAGGTGGAAGCGGACGGGCCCGCGGCAGTTCGTGTCGCCGAAACGCGTGTGCAGCGCACAGGCTGACGCGGGATCCGACCAGGACGTCGCGATCGCCACGTGGCCCTTGGGAAAGGCAGAGACTTCCGCCTCCACATGATCCAGGGGCGCCAGCGCGGTGGGCGGTTCCACCAGATTGTCGTTCAACCCGTAACAGATGAGCCAAGGAATCCGTTTCGCCGGGAGCCGCTTCAGGTTGAGCGTCCGGCCGAAGAGTTTCACCGGCAGGGTTCCGTCCGAGGCGATGGGAGTGATGTAGGATGTGAAGCTCATCCGCGTGATCTCCATGGGGAGGTCGTTGCGTTCGTTGTTGAGCCAATAATTCAGTCCGGCCGCCGTCTTGCTGATCTTGAATTCGGTCCCGCGCTGGCCGACGAACATCATCAGGTCCCGGTAGAACGCGGCCACCGGCGATTCGTCCTCGATGCTTCTGAGCTTGTAAACCCACCCCATCAGCTTCCCGTCCGCGACCCGGTTGCCGTTGGGCAGGGTCTTGGTGCCGTACTCCAGGTCGTTGAAACGCTGCGGCAGATTGGCGAGAAAGCTTGAAAGCCCATCGCTGCGGGTCCCGTCCATGGGGGCGACGCAGGTGATGAACACATCGACGAGGCCATCCAGCTCGCCAGAAAGCAGATTGCACAATGCCGAGAACCCACCCTGGCAGTACCCGTTGAGCGTCGCCTGACGGTCGTGCCGTTTCCGGATCGCCTCGCAGAAGGTGCGGGTGTCGCGGGCATCATCTTCGCCGGTCATGATCTGCAGCGCCTCGGTGGACTGGATGTCCTTGAGGATGCGGATATAGGTCGGGATTCCCTGGTTGGCGAAGCAGTGAGCATAGCTGCGGTTTTCGCCGGGCAGGAACCCGAGAATATTGGCGCCCAGAACATAAGGCGGAAGGATGAGAACAGGTTTGCCTCCGTTGCGGACGGCTACCCCCGGAGCGTTGGGCAGGACCTGGTAAAGCGTGAAGCGGTCGGTTTCAGCGACCTTGGGGTTGTCTCCGCGTTCAAAGTGGAACCCATATTCGGGCTCGATGGCCTGAATCGCCTGGGGGTAGCGAAACGCCATCAGCTGCAGAAGCTCCGTTTTCCGCCGGAGCAACTGTTCGATTCCGCTCCAATCACCCGAGAGCAGCAGGGGGGTGAGGGCTTCCAGTCTTTTGGAGGAATCGAGCCGGAGATAGTCGCCAAAGGCGTTGAGGGCGCCTGTCAGGGCGCGACTGCAGAGATCCAGGTTGAACAGCCCGAGATCCGTGTAATCTTTGAAGGTCTTGCGCGGGTCCTGCCGCCACAGCTTCGTCGCTTCCACGTCGCGGAAGTAGTTCGTCGCCAGCAGGTAGGGAATGATGAATTCGTTCGCGTAGCGGAACAGCGCGGACATGCCGTTCTGAGAGGCGGTCGCCAGGTAGGACAGGCCTGTCAGGTACGTCTTGAGGCCTTCCTCGGCATTGTCGGCAGCGGTCTTTGAAGATGACTCGTCAGCCATAGATCGACTCCCTCCTGACTAGCGCCTGAACGGTCGGCGGGTAACGCATGGGCGTTCATGAGGGGCGTAGCGTTGACCATGCCCTGGATTGATCCGCCGACCGTTCAGAATTACTTTTTAAAATAGTCGTCTACTTTTTGAAAGCTTTCGTCAATCATTTTCTTGAAGGTCTCGCGCCCGTTCTTGTAAGCATTTATCCAGTCGGTGATCACCTTGCGACCTTCCGCCGGAAGCCATGTGGCTTGATCCAGCATCGTGGAGGCCATTCTTTCGGTCTGCTCCTGGAGCATGACCATCGCGTTGAACGTGTTGTCGAAAGTGGCCTTGTTGAAGTCAAACATTTGCTTGAAGAGCTGTTTCTGATCCATGGGCACCTCCCTGATGTTTCCTTTTGTGGTTTTGGGTCAAGCGCTTTTGCTTCACGCTGCTTGACCCGCTATTATAAGGCCATCCAAGACGATGTCAAGGGTTTTTATTGCAACGCACAATCAGGCAGGTTCTTGCAATGTCCGCGACTACATTTTTTAACTAACTAAAATATTATTTAAAATATTTGTAATTGAACTTCACAGCCGACCATGATATATTATTGGCACTGGTTAATATTGCATCACAACAAACACCGTAAGGCAAGGAAACGCCAATGCATAAGGTTGTGGTCATTAAGAAATATACAAACCGCCGGCTCTACGACACCGAACGCAGCCTTTATGTAACCCTGCCTGAAGTGGCCCAGATCATACGGCAGGGAAGACGGGTCGAGGTTCGCGACGCGCAGACCAAGGAGGATGTCACCGCCTTCATTCTGACGCAGGTCATTCTCGACGAGGCGAAAAATAAGAATACACTGCTGCCGGTCCCCCTGCTGCACCTGATTATCCAGTTCGGAGACAACATGCTCGGCGAGTTCTTCGAAACCTACCTGCAGCAGATTATTCAGGCCTATATCGCCCATAAGACAGTTTTTGAAGAACAGTTTAAGCAGTGGATCGGGAGCGGGATGAACTTGTCCGAACTGACCCACCGGACGTGGGCCGAGATGGAAGGGCTCAAGGCGCTGTTTAGCCTGAACCCATTTTTCAGATCGCACCCCAACCAACCAACCGCGCCAGGCGAATCCGAGAAAGACGCGAAATAGGTCACCCCCAAAGCCGCTTGCGGTTCAAGATCCCGTCGAATCTGCCGATATCTCCATTCGAGCACGTATTCATCCGGCAGCGCGTTTCAACACCCCTTGATGGAAACCGACAGTCAAAACGATGAGAGCCCCCCGACTCCCGCGCAGCGAACGCCCGCCAAGAGACGTCTTTCGCATGCGGCGCTGGTCGCCGTTGCTTTGGTTTGCGCTGCTGTTGCTGGGGTGTGGTTATATGCTTCTGTTCCGCAGCTGACATCGTCGGTCGATCCCCCCACCGATTCGGTCGATCCGGCCATCGCTGCCGAAGCCAAACCGCTCCTGCCGGCTTTTCCGCAGCCCGCCGCGCCCATCGAAGACTCCGCCACGTTGGCAGCCAGGATGACCGAGGTCGATCATCTGAGAGAAATCCTCCAGGCCAAGAAAGAACAAATCCTGCAGGCCCAGCAGGATTACCGCTACGGAATCCTCGAGTTGGAGGACGAAGCCAGGCGCTGGTTCAAACACGCGCGCATCGATTCGTTGGCGCAGGCCCTCAAATACAACGAAGTCGAAGCGTTGCTCCGAAGCATCCAGCGCCGCCAGGTGTATTGGGAGGCGCTGGATAAGCCGGTGGGGTGGATCGAAAGCGCCAGCGAAAGCCTGCTCTATGTGAATCGGCGGGCCGCAATGGATCTTCTGCTGAAGGATGTCGCCGCAGGCATCGATATCAAGAAACACGTGCATGCGATCGACCAGGCCTTGGAAAGGTGTCAGCCGACGCCGGAACGGCTTGCGGTCGATCCGGGCTCAATCGCCGCGCCCTCCCTGGAGGTCATCGCCAAGCGTCTGGTGGCACAGGCCAAGTCGCTGGGGGCCAGCTCCGGGGATCGCCGCGGGCATGACATAGAGGCAGAGGTGTGCAGCGGGGACCTGAGCAGAGCGGCGGAGCTGTCGACGCTCAGTCTCAAAGGCGCCCGCTGTCTTGCGGAATCCGACGCCAAGCAGCTTTTCCTGAACCGCCTGGCCGAAATGCCCCCGCCCGTCGCCGAGGCGCTCTCAAAATGGCCTGGTGAATGGCTGTGCGCAAACGGCGTCGCGCGGCTCGATCCGGAAGCCGCGGCGCACCTTTTCGCCTGGCGGGGCGAATGGCTATCCCTGAACGGACTGGGCGAACTGCCGGCCGAAGCCGGCAGACACCTGGCGGGATGGAGCGGTCGAAAGCTGGAGCTCATGGGCCTGCGCCAGACGGCCGGCGCTGGCTATCTGGCGCAGTGGGAGGCGCAGGGCGGCCGGCTCTTCGTTCCTGACGCCATCCGCTCGGCAATCGATCAGGCAGGCCGGAAATGACACGAACGGCAGCAGTCATTGCGGCGAAACTCTTCCGAGGAACGCTGACGATCGCCGCGCTCCTTCTGGTATCGGCTGCCGTTTGCCTGGCGGCCGGGGGCCAAAAGGAAGAGGAGTTGAATCGGGCCCTTCAGGATATCAAGGGCGCCGCCCACCGGGTCGGCGCAAGGGCCGCCACCGCCGCCGCGGTTCTCGCGCAGCTGCAGTCCCAGTCCGAAGCGCTCAAGATCGAGATCCAGGAGGAACGCCGTCGCGTGGGGGCCACCACCCTGCGACAGGCCCAGCAGGTCCGGCGCATCGATTACGACTTGCTTCTGTTGCAGCAGGCAGCCGTCTATACGGGTCAGCTTGAGGATCGGCTGGCTTATTTCCGCGCAGCCGCGACCCGGCTGAATGCCTATCGGCAGCAGGTTCGAGATGATCGGCTCATGCTGCGCGCCCTGGATGCAGTCGACAGTTCGGCCCTCCTGCGGCGGATCCGGCAGTCCATTGATGAATTCCAGACCCAGTGCGCCGCCCCGCTGCTGACCGCCGGGAAAGGCGAGGGCTCGCCGGAACTCGAAGCCCTTTGGAACGACATCGTGAAGGGGCGCTAACGCGCGAGCGCTCGAATCAAGGAAGACCTCAGAGCAGCTTCTGGTCCATCAGATGCTGCATGGCGCGCTGGCCGATCGTGGTCGCGGCGCTGATCGCCTGAACGACATGGTAGGTTGCCTCCTCCAATACGCCGGAATTCATCATCACCAACGCTGTTTGAAGGCTCTTCTCGACGCCGGCCCATGCGTCGGCCGACGTCATCTTCTTGGACAAGTAAACTTCGTTGGCAATCATCGCGATCAAGGGGCGTAGGAAGCGCTCGGCCCCGTGCCGCTCGTGATCGGGAATTCCCTTGTAAATCTCAAGCAGCTGCGAGGCCATGAGCAGGCCCGCCTTGGCCTTTTCGCTCTGGGCATACGCCAGAATCGCCTCTCTGGTTTCCATGCGTTCGGTCCTCGATAGGGAGTCGCGCGCTGTGAAATCGGCCTCGGCCGAAGGCTCAGGCCGGTCGGCTCCTGAATCAGGCGCGGTTGATCATAGCGGCCACATAGCCCGCTCCGAAACCGTTGTCGATGTTGACCACCGCCACGTTCGAGCTGCAGCTGTTCAACATCGCAAAAAGCGCCGTCAAACCACCCAGGCTGACCCCGTATCCGATGCTCGTGGGTACGGCGATCACGGGTCGACTGACCATGCCGGCCACCACGCTGGGCAGAGCGCCCTCCATGCCGGCGACAACCACCAGCACGCGCGCCGCTTCCAGCATCTCCCGGTGCCGGAAGAGCCGGTGGATGCCGGCCACGCCCACATCGATGAGCTGCTCGACGCGGTTGCCCATGGCCTGGGCCGTGATATAGGCCTCCATGGCCACCGGCAGATCCGAGGTTCCAGCGGCGATCACCAGGATCGTTCCCCGGCCCGCCGCGGGGAGCGGGGCGGATCTCCATACGAGCATGCGCGCTTCGGCATGATACTGCGCCGACGGGAACCGGGTCAGAAGGCTCTGAGCTTTGCCGGCATCGACCCGGGTGGCGAGAACCACGTTTTCCTGAGAGATCATGCATTCCATGATGCCGGCAATCTGTTCGGCGGTCTTGCCTTCGCCGTAGATGACCTCCGGGAACCCCTTGCGCAGACTGCGGTGGTGGTCGACCTGCGCGTAGCCGATGTCCTGGCACGCCAGGTGTTCCAGCTGCCGGGACGCGTCCGGGACCGATCGCGTACCGGCGGCTACTTCCTGAAGCAATTTCAAAAGAAGGTCCTGGTTCATCCTGGTTATCGGCTTAGACCGTCGCGATTTGCCATGCCGCTCATCGGATGCGGCTATTCGATCGGCTTTTCCGTGATTCCGCCCGTGAGCGGCGGCAGAGAAGGTGCGCCAGACTTGGTGCCGAAGGTTTTCTCCACCTGTTCCAAACGGCGCTGCAGTGCGGTAAGGGCCTTGTCGATTCGTCCGATTTCCTGGTCGAGCGCCAGCTGGTAGAGCCGTTTGGTTTTGAGCGTCTCCAGTTCCATGGCTTCGCGGTCCATTTTGCGGGACTGCAGACTGCTCAGATCGGATTTAAGCTTTTCCATGTCCGTCTTGGTTCGCTCCATGTAACCCGCCAGGCCGGTGAGGTCCTTGCCGAGGCTTGTTTCCAGCTTCTGCAGGCGGGCCGAAAGCGATTGGAGCTCGTTGCGCAGGTTCGCGCTGGCGCCGAGCTCTTCGCGCAGCGGTGCCAGCGACTGGAGCTCCTTGGTCAGCCCCTGTAGATCTTTGTTCATGGCGCCGAGCGTCGTTTCGTGACGATGGACGGCGTCCTCGATCTCCTTGCGGTCGGCCTTGACGGTTCCGATCTTTTCAACGGCGGCATCGCTCTTGCGCAGCTCCTCGCGCAGCGCTTGGAGACTGGTCTGAACATCGCCCAGCTTGAGGAGCGCGGTTTCCGCGTCGCCCAGCCGGGCTGTCAGCGACTCGGTCTTTTGCTCGACATCGACGGCGCGTTTCTCCAGCGATTGCAGGCCGCTGCTATGGCTGCGGAGCAAACGCTGGGCCAAATCGAAATAGGCGACGTAAACGACGAGCGCCAAGAGAGCCGGCAGCAGGAGCGTCATGAAGCTCATGCGCTGGCTTAGCCGTTTGACACGTTTTTGCAGCTCATCGTCCGGAGCGATGAGTTCGGTTTCCTCGTCACCCGGCTCGAAACGGAATCGGTCCTGATTGGCCATGCTGCCGTGAGGTTCCTCCGCGGGTTACTCCCACTCGATCGTGCTCGGCGGCTTGGAGCTGATATCGTAGACCACCCGGTTGACGCCGTCCACCTCATTGATGATGCGGTTGGAGATCCGCGCAAGCACTTCGTGCGGAAGCCGCGCCCAGTCCGCCGTCATCGCGTCGCGGCTGGTCACGGCGCGAATGGCGGCGATGTTTTCGTAGGTGCGGGCGTCGCCCATCACGCCCACGCTCTTGATCGGCAGAAGCACGGCAAAGGACTGCCAGAGTTTCTGGGTCAGGCCTTCCGTGCCGATTTCCTCGAGGAGGACTTCGTCGACGTTGCGCAGGATCTGCAGCCGCCGGGCCGTGATTTCGCCGATCACGCGGATGGCAAGGCCCGGGCCGGGAAACGGCTGCCGCCAGACGAGGTCTTCCGGCAATCCGATCTGCTCGCCGAGGCTGCGCACCTCATCCTTGAAGAGATACCGGAGCGGCTCGACCAGCTTCAGCCGCATGCGCTTGGGCAGGCCCCCTACGTTGTGATGCGACTTGATGACCGAGGAGGGTCCCCCAAACGCCGAGATGGATTCGATCACATCGGGATAGAGCGTCCCCTGGGCCAGAAATTCGGCCCCCTTGATCTTGCGCGCTTCGGCTTCGAAAACCTGCATGAATACTCGACCGATGATCTTGCGCTTGCGTTCGGGGTCGGTGACGCCGCGAAGGGCTTTCAGGAAGAGCGCAGCGGCGTTCACGAACCGAATGTTGATCTGCAACTGCTGACGCAGGGTCTGTTTCAGCTGCGCCGCTTCATTCTTGCGCAGCAGCCCGTTGTCGACAAAAATGCAGGTCAGCCGTTTGCCGATGCTCTGATGGATCAACACGGCAGCCACCGAAGAATCCACTCCACCGCTCAGACCCAGGATGACCTTCTTATCCCCGACCGTCCGACGGATTTCGGCGACCGCCTCCTTGGCGAAGGACTTCATCGTCCAGGAGCGTTTGCAGCCGCAGATGCCGAAGAGAAAGTTTTTTAGCATGGCCCGGCCGAGCGGGGTGTGGTCCACCTCGGGGTGGAACTGGACTCCGTATAGCCTGCGCCGGTCGTCACATGCCGCGGCAAAGGCCGTATTGGCGGTCGAGGCCGTGGCTTTAAACCCCCTCGGCAGCTTCTTGATGGAATCGCCATGGCTCATCCAGCAGGTCGTGGTGCGGTCGATTCCGTGGAAAAGTCCGCGGGCGCTCTTGATCGAAAGCTCGGCGAACCCATATTCGCGTCGGCGGGCGCGTTCGACCCGTCCACCCAGTGCGGCCGTCATGAACTGCATCCCGTAGCAGATTCCCAGAACGGGGATGCCGAGATCGAACAGTGACGGATCGATCTTGGGACTGCCCGCCTCGTAGATGCTGGACGGCCCCCCGGACAGGATGACCCCCTGCGGCGAGTGTCTCCGGATGGCTTCCAGGGCGGCGGCGGGCGTCTCGATTTGGCAGTAAACGTGGTTTTCCCGCACGCGCCGCGCGATCAACTGGTTGTATTGGGATCCGAAATCGATGATGATGATCATGACCGTGGGTCCATGCCTCCGGCCCTGGCGGAGGCGCAGCAATTACTGTTTGCGATGAATTACCGAATATGATAAACACGCCCGCAAATGTCAACCGCAAATTACAGCTCGGTCGACGGCGAGACGTCCCATCGGCAGCCGTGCTGGAAATCGCTTATGCTTGAAAGCAGAGAGGGAGATGGTCCATGTACGAGAGCAGCGATCTGCGCAAAGGCCTGAAGATCGAATACGAGGGCGATCCTTACATCGTGGTGCAGTTTGATTTCGTCAAGCCGGGCAAGGGGCAGGCGCTTTACAAGTGCCGGCTGAAGAATATGCTCACCGGCATCCAGTTCGACCGGACCTTTCGGTCCGGCGAAAAGTTCGGAGAACCGCACCTCGAGGAAAAACAGATGGAGTACCTCTACAAGGACGGGGATAAGTTCTGCTTCATGAACACTTCCACCTTCGAGCAGGAATTCGTCGGCGAAGAGCAGGTGGGCGAAGCGCAGAGCTTCCTCAAGGAGAATACCGTCTGCAGCGTGCTGTTTTACCGGGAGCGGCCGATCGGCATCACCCTGCCGACCTTCATGCAGCTGCGCATCATGAAGGCCGATCCGTGGGTCAAGGGCGACACCGCCTCCGGCGATTCCAAACCCGCAACCCTGGAAACCGGATATGTGGTGCAGGTGCCCACCTTCCTGGAGGAGGGTCAGTTGATAAAGATCGACACGCGTACGGGATCCTACGTCGAACGCGTGAAAGAGTAGGCTCGAGAACGGCACCGCAGACGCGGAGCTCGGATCTAAACAGAGGCGCCGCCCGCACCTTCGGAGGCTGCCTGCGGGGTGCGGGCATCATCGAGGGTTTTGGTGAAAAACTGAAGGGTGACCGATCCGATCGCGATTACATCGAGGTCCCGCAGCATGATGGAGGTTTTTACGCGCCGATCGTTGACGCGGGGCTTGCTGAACCCACCGGCATAACTGAGATAATACCCGTCCGGCCGCCGACTGACGGTGGCCGCCGTCCATCCAACCCAAAATCCCTTGACTACGATCTCGGAAGTGGGGGCTTTGCCGATCTTGATCAGTTTGCCGGAAAGTTCGATCCGGCCTTCTCCGCCCGCAAGGTAATCGAGGTGTCCGGCCGCGGCGTCATGCCGCATGAGCGGTTTCGGGAGCATCGGGGCGCTTTTCTTTACCATCGAGCGGTAGTTGCTGGTGTCCATCACCATGGTCCGGTCGATTTCCGTCGGGGCACCGTCGGCGACGGCGGAAGCTCCGTCCTCGGTGGAAAAAACCAGGAAATGCTTTCCGATGCTGACCACATCGCCGTTCTTCAGCCAATGAGAACTCACCAGGCGCTCGTTGACGAACGAGCCGTTCTTGCTCTGCAGGTCGACCAGCACGAAGGCATCGCCCACCGAATCAATCTTGGCGTGATGCCCGGAGACAGCAAGGTTTTCGATGACGATGTCGTTGTCCTTGCGGCGGCCGATGGTCAGAGATTTGCCTTTGTTGATGAGGTATCGGCCGAGAACGTTGTCCTTGAATTTAAGAGTTACATTCGGCATCTTCAATAATTCCCGCACTAGTTCGATCGGATTCCGATGGAAGTGATCCGCCGTTTGATCCAGTTCAGCCATTTTCCGATGACCGAGCCATGCGGGCGTCGAACGCCCGTTACCCGTACGACCACAGCGGAGATATTGTCCTCACCACCGCGGTCGTTGGCCAATTGAACCAATGTCCGGCAGGCATCCGCCGGCGGCTGGGCCGCGGCAATCGCCGATATCTCTTGCGGCGTGACCTTTGTGCTCAACCCATCCGAGCAGATGACCAACTGATCGCCTTTGAAGCAGCTCAGCTCACAAATGTCGGGTTCTACTTCGTTTTTTGGGCCTACCGCGCGCGTTAGGATGTTACCCATGAAGGCCGCCTGGGCTTCGGGCGGCAGATCGGCCTGGAGCGTGTGAGGCACGGAAAGCAGGCTGATGACTCCGTTGCGCACCAAATAGATGGGGCTGTCGCCCACATTGGCCGCAATCAGCGTATCTTCCGAGAAATACACGGCGGCGACGGTGGAGCCCATGCCCCGATAATGGTCATGCTCGCTGGCCGTCTGGTAGACGACGCGGTTGGACCATTCGATCCCCTCCAGCAGCCGATGGGCCTTCCCCGAAAGGTGGCCGCGCGGGAGTGCGTCGCCCTCAACAGACTGGGAGCTTTCGAGAAAATCGCGTATGGATCGGACCACCAAGGCGCTGGCGACCTCTCCGGCCTGGTGCCCACCCATGCCGTCGGCCACCAGATACAAGCCCTCCTCGTCATCAATGAAGATGCAGTCTTCGTTGGACGATCTTTTTTTTCCGACGTCAGAAAAACCAGCTGATTCAACAATGACCATACGTGAATCATTCTATTCGCAAACTTTTGCAAGGTCAAGGCGACGTAGGACGGATTAATATTTATCTATTTGAAAACGTTAGAATTTATGCTTTAAGAGAACTTTCGACCACGGATACGGGTGCACCCTCAGCCACGCGAGCTAGACAGGGGAAACGCTTTCATTGACAAAACCAAACAATTTAAGTAGGTTTGCGCCGTTTAGCGGAAAGATCGCTGCGATTCGCATTCCGGGAGCCTGCGCGCATGACACTGACCAAAGCGAAGATAGCCGATACCATCCACCAAGAGCTTGGTTTTCCCAAGAACCGGGCTGCCGAAATCCTTGAGCTTATGCTGGAGTTGATGAAGAATAAGCTCGAAAACGGCGAAGACGTTCTCGTCAGCGGGTTCGGAAAGTTCTGCGTCAAGGTCAAAAAAGAACGTCGCGGCCGAAACCCGGCGACCGGCGAAAACATGCTGCTGTCCGGCCGGAGAGTGATCTCTTTCCGCTGCTCGCATCTGCTGCGAAAGAAACTCAACGGCGATCGCCCCCTTCCCAGCGGACCGGTTTGATCCAAATTCTTTTTTCGATCTCCGATCTTACCGCCGGGCGCTATTAGTTTTCAGCAGCGCCATCCTTAGAAGTCGGGAACCCCTTTCATGTCCTGAGCGCGAACCCATGTCGGGACTTTTCATTTTTACCAGCAACCGCATGGAGGTTTTGGCAGAGCGCCTGGCCGAGGTGCTGCGCACGGCTCGAACCTCGGCCATGACTCCGGAGACCATCATCGTGCAAAGCCGAGGGATGGAACGCTGGGTGTCGATGGAGCTCGCCCGGCGGAACGGTATCAGCGCCAATGTTCGGTTCCCCTTTCCGAACGCGTTCCTGGAGGAGGCGTTTCGAGCGGTCTCGACCCAACCGGCCCAGCAGCCGTCGCCGTTCGACCCCGATGTGCTGACGTTCCGCACCATGGGGCTGATCGACACACATTTCGGCCGCCCGGAGTTCGAATCCCTGCAGCACTTCCTCGCGGACGATGCGCAGGGCGTCAAGGGTTACCAGCTCGCGCGCAAGATCGGCGATCTCTTTGACCAGTACCTCGTATTCCGCCCTGATATGATCGCTCAATGGGAAACCGGGCAGGGCGTTCCGGCGGAGCATCATCGCTGGCAGGCGTTGATCTGGCGCGAGCTCACCAGGACCGCAGCGGGGCTGCACCGTGCGGCCCAGCGCCGGCTCCTGGCGGAGGCCATCCGCAGGGGCGAGCCCGGGCTCGCGGCGTTGCCGCGGCGGATTTCGCTCTTCGGGGTGTCCTATCTGCCGCGGTTTCACCTCGAGCTCTTCGCAGAGCTCTCGAAGGTGGTTGACGTGCACGTCTTCTGCATGAATCCCTGCCGCGAATACTGGGCGGACATCGTTTCCGAACGCGCCGTTCACCGCTGGCAGCGTCAGGCGGCAGGTGACCATACGGCCGAGAGCCAGCTCCACCTGGAGCGGGGCAACCGCCTGCTGGCATCGCTGGGGACTCTCGGACGCCATTTCCTGGACATGCTCACCGATGTTTCCGGTTTTCAGGACGAACGGTTTGTAGAACCCGGGGGCGATTCCCTGCTGGGCCGCCTGCAGACGGATATTCTCGACCTCAACGACCCGCGGCCTGCAGACGGGCTTGTGCCGGACGGCTCGATTCGGATCCATGCCTGCCACAGCCCCATGCGCGAAGCCGAAGTCCTGAAGGACCAGCTCCTGGCCATGTTCGAAGCAGACCCGCAGCTGCGGCCGGGCGACGTCATCGTCATGACGCCGGACATCGAAGCGTACGCGCCGTTTATCTCGGCGGTATTCGGAACTCCCGCCAGCCCCGGTCAGCGCATTCCCTTCAGCATCGCCGACCGGGGTCTGCACCGCGAAAGCGGCTGCCTGCGGGCCTTCTTCCAGCTGCTCGAATTAAAGAACAGCCGCTTCGGCGCCGGCGAGGTGCTGCGGCTCCTGGAAGCCCCGGCCTTGCTGAGACGTTTCGGGATCGAGGACGCCCACTTCCCCCGGCTGGAGCAGTGGGTGCGGATGGCCCGCATCTGCTGGGGGGTCGATGAGACCACGCAGCGTTCGCTGGGGCTCCCGGAGCACCCCCACAATACCTGGAGGGCGGGGATCGAGCGGCTGCTGATGGGGTATGCGCTTGCGGCCGAGGGCACCGAGGTGTTTCATGGGGTCCGCGGCTGCAACGCCTTCGAGGGCGGCGATGCCCGGATGGTTGGGCTGTTTCTGGATTTTCTGGACCAGGTCTTCGCGTTGGCGGCGCGGTTGCGGGAGGCCCGTGGATTGGAGGCGTGGCGCAGCGAGATCAACGCCATGCTGGCGGCGTTTTTTCCCGAGGACGACGGCGACCTGTCCGAACTGCAGCGCATCCGCCGGATCCTGGACGAAATGGCCGACCTGGAAGCGTCGGCCGGTTACCGCGCGGCGGTCCCGCTGGAGATCGTGCGCCTGTTCCTCACCGAGCGGCTCGAAGGGGAGGGCGTCGGCCGGGGATTCATGAGCGGCGGCGTGACCTTCTGCTCGATGCTGCCGATGCGCACCATCCCTTTCAAAGTGGTCTGCCTCATCGGGATGAATCATGACGCCTTCCCGCGCGAAAGCCGGCAGCTCACGTTCGACCTGATCGCCCAGGCCCCGCGGCCGGGGGACCGCTCGCGCCGCAACGACGACAAATACCTCTTCCTTGAGGCGCTGCTCTCGGCCCGCAGCCGGCTTTACATCAGCTACGTCGGCCAAAGCATTCAGGACAACAGCCGTGTGCCGCCCTCGGTCGTCGTCAGCGAACTCCTCGACGCGCTGCAGACCGGGTACGGTCTTGCCGCCGAAGATTCGAGCCCGCCCCTGGTGACGTTTCATCCTTTGCAGCCTTTCTCCGCGAGCTATTTCCGGGGCGAACCGGCGCTGTTCAGCTATTCCGCCGAGGACCTGCAGGCGGCGGCCGCCGCATCCGCCCCCGCATGGGCGAAGCCTTTCTTCCCGGAACCGCTGCCGCTGACGGCCGAAGAAGACACGTTCTGGAGGCGCCTGGACATCGCCAGGCTCTCGGCCTTTTTCGCCAACCCGGCCAAATTCATCGTCAGGGAGCGGCTGGGCATATCCCTGGGCAGCCCCCCGGAAACCGACCCGGACCGCGAACCCTTTGCGCTCTCGGGGATCGAGCGGTTTGCCGTCGGAAACCATCTGCTCGAGCAGCGTTTGAAAGGCTGCCAGCCCGAGCAGGCATTCGCGGCGCTGCGCGCCGACGGCGTGCTGCCGCACGCTACGGCCGGTGAAGTCGAATTCCGCGCGCTTTGGAGCGAGGTGGAGCGGTTCGCCCGCCGCCTGGACGGCTTGCGGCCGTCGGAAGCTCCGGCGGAACTCGATGCGCGCTGGGAGATCGCCGGGTTCAGCCTGGCGGCCCGCATCCGTGGGCTCTCCGGCAACCGATGGCTGCGCTATCGTTTCGGCAAGCTGCGCGCCAAAGACCTGCTGGAAATCTGGCTGCAGCACATGGCCCTCTGTCTGGCGGCACCCGAGCGGGCCGAAGTGGAGAGCGTTTTCGTTTGCACCGACCGCACCCTGCGGCTGAAACCCGTTGCCGACAGCCGCGCAATCCTTGGAGTCCTGCTGGGGGTTTATCGACGGGGCCTGGAGCGGCCGCTGTGCTTTTTCCCGCAGACCGCGCTGGAGTATGCCACTACCTTGCGAAGATCCACCCCGGAGCGCGCCCTGAGCGCGGCCCGCAACGTCTGGGAAGGCAGCGATCTGCATCCCGGCGAGAGCGCCGATCCCTACTACCGGCGTTGTTTTGAAGCCATCGATCCGCTGGGCAGCGACTTCGCGGCGTTGAGCCGGCAGGTCTTCGAACCGCTCCTTGAGCACGTCGGCATCGAGAAAGCGGCATGATGGACATCGGCTCGATCATCGATCTCCAGCGGCGCCTCCCGGAAGGCGTCACGCTCAAAACCGGAGACATCCTGAAGGTGAAGGTTCTGGAGGTGTTCGAATACCAGCGTGCGCTGGTGGATCTGGGGCGGTTCCGGACCCTGGCCGAAATCACCTTTCCGGTGGCGGCCGGCGATGAACTGCGGGTGCAGGTCAGCGAGTCCGGAGGACGGCTGCGGCTCCAGCTTGCGCCGGCATTGCCCGACTCGGCAAAAGCGACGGCCGGCCCGGAGGGGCCGGTTCAAACGGATGCGGTGGAGGTTTTAAGACCGGTTCGCGAACGGATCGAGGGCCTGACCGGCGCGCTGCGGCGTCTACCGGACGCCCAGCCGCTGCCCATCGATATCCGGCGGGTCGCCGACGCCCTGAGGACTTTTTTGGCACCGCTCGATCCGCGTTCAAGCCCTGACGTCCTGGCGAGCCGACTGCAAGCGTTTTGCGAAGACTCCGGCATATTTCTGGAACGTCGCCTGGCGGCTGCCGTGCTCCGGGCCGGCAGCGGGGCAGGGGAGCGCCTGGAGACATCGGCCGCGTCCACGCACACGCCGGAACGGCTTCTATCAACCGACCTCAAATCCCGGCTGCTCCTTTTCAAGGCATTCTTCGAAGGCGCCGCCGGCCGCGAGCTGATCCGGGACAGCCGCGAGATCGCGGAACTGGCGCGGGCGGCCTCCGAGGTATTGGCCGATATCCGCGGCCGGCAGGAGCAGATGACCCAGCCGGCTCCTTTACACATGGTGCACTTTGCGCTGCCCCTGCCGGGTGAGCGCGACCGGGCCGCTCTAAAGGTAGCCTATGGCCGTCGTCGGACGGATGCCAGAGAACAAGGGCATAGCGCAGCGCTGCTGCTCGAGCTCGATCGCTTGGGGGCCGTCCGCGCCGATCTGACTCTGCTGCAATCGAGCCTGACGGTGGTCATATTCGTTGCGAGCACCGGGCTTAAGGACCTGGTTCAGCGCTACGCCTCCGAGATCCGCGACGCATTGACGCCGTTCATCGACAACATCAACGTCAGGGTTTCGGTTTCAGCCCGGAAGATTGCCCAGTTCGCCACCGAAGACGGGTGCCCCGCCGGCCAAACCCATGTGGATGTGCGCATATGAAGCCGGAAAAGCCCCGCCATGCCGCAGCCCTGCGCTACGACCGCGAAAAGGAGGACGCGCCCCGCGTGGTCGCCAAGGGCCAGGGGTTGATCGCCGAGGCGATCATCGCGCGTGCCCGGGAGCACGGGGTGCCGCTGCATGAAGACGCCGGCCTGGCGGCGGCGTTGAGCGCTCTCGATCTCGAAACCGAAATCCCGCCGGAGCTTTACCGGGCCGTGGCGGAAGTCCTGGCGTTTCTCTACCGCCTGAATGCCAGGCGCAACCGGCCATGACCCCTTTCGATCTCCTGCATACGCCCCTCAGGGGGATCAATCTCATCGAGGCGGCGGCCGGCACCGGCAAGACTTATACCATCGAAAGCCTTTTCCTGCGGCTGGTGCTCGAAAAAGAGCTTCCCGTCGAGCAGATCCTGGTGGTGACCTTCACGCGCGCGGCCACCGCCGAACTGCGTGACCGGATCTACCGGCGGCTGGCCCGGGCGCGCGACATCCTCGCCGGAGGCTCGCGCGAGGACGAGGACCTGCGCCAGCAGCTTGCCGGCTGCGCCTCCGTACCGCTCGCCAAGCTCGGGCGTCTGCTGGGCCAGGCCTTGATGGACTTTGACCGCGCCGCCATTTTCACGATCCACGGCTTCTGCCAGCGGGTGCTCTACGAAAACGCCTTCGAGACCGGCAGCGCCTTCGATGCCGAGCTGATTCAAGATCAGACGCCGATCCTGGTGGAAGTGGTGGAAGATTTCTGGCGTCAGCAGGTCAGCGGGCAGCCGCCGGAGTTCTTGCAGTTTTGCAAGACCTCCCTGGGAAGCCCGGACCGGTTGATGGAACTGGCCCGCAAAGCGACAGCCGCCGATTTCGCCATAACGCCGCGCCGGGACGAACCTTGCCTGCGGGCCGAATCGCTCGCTGCCTATCGTCGTCAGCTGGACCGGTTGAGGGAATGCTGGCGCCAGGGGCGCGACGAGGCCGGCCGCATCCTGAGGAAGGCGCCGCTGAACGGCAGGACCTACGGCACCCTGGCGCAACCGGAAGACGGCGACGGGATCTCGGGCCGCGAGCGCACGCTGCGCGACCTCTTCGATGCGCTCGATGCCTATCTCGCCGAGCCGCATCCGCAGTATCCGCCCCCGGCAGCGGTCTCCAGACTGTCCGCCGCCGGGCTGGCGCGCGCGACCCTCAGGCGCCAGCCGGCACCGAGCCATCCGGTATTTGATGCCTGCGACGCGCTTCAGCGCGCGGATGAGACGCTGGCGGCGGAAATGAGCTCCCAGCTGATTTATATAAAAAGCCTGCTGGTGAGCCGCACCCTGGCGGAGCTTGAGCGGCGCAAGTCCGAGAAGGGCCGGCTGTCCTTTGACGATCTTCTGCGGCGCGTGGACCGGGCCCTGGGCAGCTCGAGGGGAAATGCGCTGGTGCGCGCGGTGCGGGGGCGGTACCTGGCGGCGCTGGTGGATGAATTCCAGGATACCGACGACCGGCAGTACGCCGTTTTCGCGCGCCTGTTTTCAGCACCGCCGCACCTGCTCTTCATGATCGGCGATCCCAAGCAGGCCATTTACGGGTTTCGCGGAGCGGATATCTTCTCTTACCTGCGCGCGGCCAAGAACGCCGAATCGCGGTACTCGCTGGTGCACAACTGGCGCTCCTCAGCCGGCCTGGTGCGGGCGGTGAACGCACTGTTTTCCCGTTGCGCTGCCCCATTTCTCTTTGCGGACATCGGGTTCATCCCGGGTACGGCCGCCAACGAGACACCGGCCGGATCGGAGCCGGCGATGGTCATCTGGCACCTGGAGGCCCAGCGCTACCGTGCGGACGGCAAACCCCTGGCCGCGACCGAAGCGCAGTCGCTGCTGGCAGGGTCCGTGACCGCCGAGATCCAGCAGCTCATCGCGGATCAACGATTAAACACCCCGGCCGCCGCCATCGCCGTGCTCGTACGCACCAACCGCCAGGCCGAACTGATGAAGGCCCGTCTATCGGCAGCCGGCGTGCCGGCAGTCATTTACAGCAACGCCAACGTCTTCGACACGCCCGAAGCCCACGAGCTGTCGATTGTGCTGGCCAGCATCGCCGAGCCTCAGAATGCCTTCAAGCTGAAGTCTGCGGAGGCCACGCATCTGCTGGACGTTCCGGCCGCCGACATCGCCGCCGAGGAGCGATCCGGGGATGCCATGGAACGGCGTATCCGCAGACACTGGGAGTATTTCCGGCTCTGGACCGAACGCGGATTCATCAGCATGTTCCGGCAATTCATGTCGGGCGAAGGCGTCCAACGACGGCTTCTGCAGCTGCCCGACGGCGAGCGCCGCGTGACCAACCTCCTGCATCTGGCCGAACTCGCCCATCGCGCGGCCAGCGATGAGGCCCTGGGCGCTGCCGGACTGCTGAAATGGCTGGGACGGCAGCTCGACCCCGGCGCCCAGCGCGCGGAGGAAAACCAGCTGCGCCTGGAAAGCGACGAGCAGGCGGTCCGGATCGTCACGGTTCACCGCAGCAAGGGGCTCGAATATCCCGTGGTGTTCTGCCCCTTCGCCTGGTCCGGCTCCGCGTCAAACGCGGGGGACGTGTTTTTTCACAATCCCGACAGCGACTTCCGACTCACCGCCGACTTCGGCAGCGACCGGGATTCGGTCAACCGCGTCTGGGCTCAAAATGAAATCCTGGCCGAAAACCTCAGGATGCTCTATGTTGCGGTCACCCGTGCGCGGCAGCGCTGCTACCTCGCCTGGGGTCGAATCAACACCGCCGAGACCTCGGCCCTGGCCTACCTGCTTCGCCGCGGATCCGAACCGGAAGGCCGTGTCGAAACAGCGGATTGGATCTCACGGCTGAAAGCTGAATACCGCGCACTCGGCGAGGACGAGGTGCGCGGTCGGCTGGATGACCTCGCCGGCGCCTCAGAGGGCGCCATCGCGATTCGGCGGCTGCCGGATTCGGCGCCGACCCGCATGCCGGTGGAACGCCCGCAGGTGCGCGAGCTGGCCTGCCGGGAGTTCCGCGGCCGGATCGATACCACCTGGTCCCTGACCAGTTATTCCGGGCTGGCAGCCGCCGGCGGCGTCGATTCCCCGGACCATGACTCCGGATATCCGATGGAGCTGGATGAATCCCGGCAGCCAGAGGGGCGTCCCGCGGAAGAGGGTGGGCTTTCCGATTTCCCTGCCGGCGCGCGGGCCGGGACCTTTTTTCATTCGATATTCGAAACGCTTGATTTCACGCGCCCGGAGCCGCGCGCGGCGGTCGATCGCAGACTCAAGGAATTCGGCTTCGATGCGTCCTGGGCGGAACCCGTCTGCCGCATGATCGATGATGCGCTCTCGGTTGCGATGTTCGCGGACCCGTCACCGGTGCGGCTGGCGGATGTGAGCGCCGCGCGGCGCGTGAGCGAGATGGAATTCTACTTTCCGCTGAACCTGGTGACACCGGCGTTGCTGGAAGAGATTTTCGCACGCCACGGGAGCACCGCGGCCGTTCCAGGGGGCAACGCCGGGGCGAAGATCGAACGGCTGCACTTCGCGCCGACGCGCGGTTGCATGAAGGGCTTCATCGACCTGGTATTCGAACACCGCGGCCGCTACTATCTGATCGACTGGAAATCGAACCGCCTGGGCCGGTGCGCGGAAGACTATCATCCCGACCGCCTGAAGCGTGTGATGGCCGCCCATCGGTACGATCTGCAGTATCACCTCTACACCCTCGCGGTCCATCAGCACCTGCGACGCTGCGTTCCGGGATACGACTATGCCCGGCATTTCGGCGGGGTGTGCTACGTTTTTCTGCGCGGCGTCAGCCGCCTTCGCGATCCGGATGTCGGGCTCTTCCGCGACCGGCCCGAGCCCGGCCTCGTTCATGCCCTGGGCGCGGCGCTCATCCCCGGCTATGGATGATCTGATCGACAGCGAACTATTTTCTGCCCTCGACCTGCATTTCGCCCGCTTCATCGGCCGGTTCGGCGGCGCGGACGCCGCGGCGCTGGTGCTGTCGGCGGCGTTGGTGAGCCGGGCGACCGCCAGCGGCGACGTGTGCCTGGATCTGAATGCGCTGCAGGGCAGGCCGCTCCCCGGATCGCGCGTGGAGCTGACATGTCCGTCCGCCGACCGCTGGATCGGCGCGCTGCGTGGCTCTCCGGCGGTCGGGCGGCCCGGGGAGCGCCGCCCGCTGGTGCTGGACGACGCCCACCGGCTCTATCTGCACCGCTATTGGGAATACGAATATCGCCTGGCTGCCGGTATCGCCCGGCGGATCACGCATGCGGCGGAAGACCGGGATATACATGCACTGGGGGCCGCAATCCAACGCCGGTTTAGCGGACGGGCCGCGACCGAAATCGACTGGCAGCAGGTGGCCGTGGCCGTATGCCTCCTGAGGCGCTTTTCGGTGATTACCGGCGGACCGGGAACGGGGAAAACCACAACGGTCGGCCAGATTCTGGGCGTCTGGGAGGAGCTCAACGCCGGACGGCCGACCCGTGTGCTGCTGGCCGCACCCACGGGCAAGGCCGCTGCAAGGCTCAAGGAATCCCTGGCGGCTGCCACCTGCCGGCCGGAGGCGGGGGGCGGCCACGTCACGCCCCCCGGGTATGAAGTCGCCACCTTGCATCGGCTGCTCCGGCCGGTGGTCGGCACGCCCCTGTTTCGGCACGGAGCGGAAAACCCGTTGCCGGTCGACCTGATGATCGTCGACGAGGTTTCCATGGTCGACCTGGCCCTGATGGCCAAGCTGATGGAGGCTTTGCCGGAGTCGGCCCGGCTGGTCCTGATCGGCGACCGCGATCAGCTCGCCTCGGTGGAGGCCGGGTCGGTGCTGGGCGATATCTGCGGCCGTGCACGGCCGGGGTTCTCGCCCGAGTTCGGGGGCGTGATCCGACGCCTCACCGGGCAGCCCGTCCCGCTGGACGCCGGGGGGCATCCGCTGCAGGACAGTATCGTGGAGCTGCAGGTCAGCCGCCGGTTTCCCGCCGGCAGCGCGATCGGAATGCTCAGCCGGGCCGTGAACCAGGGGGATGCAGCAGGTGCGTTGGCCCTGCTTTCGCAAACCGGAGACGAATCGGTCAACTGGCAGCAGCCGCAGCCCGGCCGGGACGGTGCGGCCGATTGGGAACACCGGCTGGCGGCCGGGTACGCGATGTATCGACCGGGGCCAGATCCAGCCAGCGTGCTGCAGGCGCTCGGGCGCTTCAAGGTGCTCTGTGCGCATCGACACGGAGCCAACGGCGTCGAGGAGGTGAACCGGATGACGGAGCGCCTCCTGGTCCGTCAGGGGCAGCTGCCCGATGGGCCGCGCCGCGGGAGCCCCTGGTACCCGGGCCGACCGGTGCTGATAACCCAGAACGACTATGGTCTGCAGCTCTTCAACGGCGACATCGGGGTCAGCTTGAGGAATCCGGACGGATCCGCCGACGAGCTCGCAGTCTTTTTCGCGGATGGGGGCGGCCGGCTGCGCCGGTTTCTGCCATACCGGCTTCCCGGGCACGAAACGGTTTTTGCCATGACGGTGCACAAGAGCCAGGGGTCCGAGTTCGAAGAGGTCCTGCTGGCGCTGCCCGCAGAGGATTCGCCCGTGCTCTCGCGCGAGCTGGTGTACACCGCCCTGACGCGGGCGCGTCGGCGATTCACCCTTTCGGGCCGCCGGGAGGTGGTCGCGGCCGCGATCCAGCGCCGCATCGAACGCACCTCCGGTCTGCGCGAGGCCCTCTGGGGCCGGTAGGAGAGCCGTGTTTACCCGCTGCAGCCGCTGTGCTAATTTTTTGCCATGCGTACCAAAGAAGAGGAGCCTGCGATGACAAGCCTGGGTTTCAGAACCGGCATCGGGTTCGACTTTCACCGCCTGGTCGAGGGCCGCGATCTCATCCTGGGCGGAGTCAAGATCGCGCACGCGAAAGGGCTGCTGGGGCATTCGGACGCGGACGTTCTGGCGCATGCCGTCTGTGACGCCCTGCTCGGAGCCGGCGGTCTAGGCGACATCGGCATCCAATTTCCGGACACCGACCCCGCCTACAAGGGGATTTCCAGCCTGGAGCTCCTGCGCCGGACCTGCGCGCAGCTCGTCGCCGCCGGCTACCGGATCGTCAGCGTCGATGCCGTCGTTCTGGCCGAAGCGCCCAAGATCATGCCCTTCCGCCAGGAGATCTTGAAGCGGATGCTTGAAGCCATGGCGGCGTCTCCCCCCGAGGCTCTCAACCTCAAGGCCACGACCACCGAAGGCTGCGGGATGATCGGGCGGGGGGAGGGGATCGGCGCCATGGCCACCGCGCTGATCGCGCGCCGGCCCGGTGAAAGGGACGAAGGGCCGTGAGCTATTTCGAACTCAAGGCCGGGTTCGCGCCGGCCGGCGACCAGCCCGCCGCCATCGATGCGCTCTGCCGGCAGCTTGGATCCGGAAAGAAACACCATGTCCTTTTGGGAGTCACCGGGTCGGGCAAGACCTTCACCATGGCGCACGTCATCGCGCGCATTAAACGGCCCACGCTTGTGATCGCGCCGAACAAGACCTTGGCCGCCCAGCTTTACAGCGAATTCCGCCAGCTATTCCCCGACAACGCGGTGGAGTATTTCGTCAGCTACTACGACTACTACCAACCGGAGGCCTACCTCCCGTCCTCGGACACCTACATCGCCAAGGATTCCTCCATCAACGACATGATCGACAAGCTGCGCCACTCCGCCACGCGATCGGTGCTCTCGCGCCGCGACGTCCTGGTGGTGGCGAGCGTGTCCTGCATCTACGGCCTGGGTGCGCCGGAGGACTATCTCGCCATGCGCGTGGAGCTCGAAACGGACGCCGAATACAGCCGCGAACGGCTGCTGACCGATCTGGTGGCCATGCATTACGAGCGCAAGGACCACGATTTCTTCCGGGGGACCTTCCGCGTGCGCGGAGACCGGGTCGAGATCTTTCCGGCCTACGAGGAGGACCGCGCCCTCCGGGTGGATTTCTTCGGCGATCGGGTGGAGGGCCTGGCCGAGATCGACGCCCTGCGCAACACGGTCCTGCGCCGACTGAAACGCGGGGTGATATTCCCGGCCAGCCACTACGTGACGCAGAAGACCACCCAGCAGCGGGCGATGCAGACCATTCGCGCCGAGCTGAGCGAGCGCATCGATTTCTTTCGCGAACAGGGCAAGCCGCTGGAGGCCCACCGGATCGAGGAGCGCACGCACTTCGACCTCGAGATGATCCAGGAGCTGGGCTACTGCAACGGCATCGAGAACTACTCCCGGCATTTGACCGGCCGCCGCGCCGGCGAGCCGCCGCCGACCCTGCTCGATTATTTCCCGAAGGACTTTCTGCTGTTCATCGACGAGAGCCACATCGCCGTGCCGCAGCTTCAGGGCATGTACCGCGGGGACCGCTCGCGCAAGGAGACGCTGGTCGAATACGGCTTCCGGCTGCCCTCGGCGCTGGACAACCGGCCGCTGACGTTCGAGGAGTCCCGGGCGCGCTTCAACCAGGTGGTCTACGTGTCCGCCACCCCGGCCGAATACGAACGGCGCATGGCGGGCGAGGCCGTCGTCGAACTCATCGTGCGGCCCACGGGTCTGGTCGACCCCGTGATGGACGTGCGCAGCGCGCGCCACCAGGTCGACGATCTGTACGATGAAATCCGCAAACGCCAGCAGCGCCGCGAGCGGGTTCTGGTCACCACGCTCACCAAACGCATGGCGGAAGATCTCAGCGAGTATTACGCCGACCTCGGGATCAAGGTGCGCTACCTGCATTCGGACATCACCACGCTGGAACGCATGGACATCCTCCGCGATCTGCGCCTGGGGCACTTCGACGTACTGGTGGGCATCAACCTGCTGCGCGAAGGCCTCGACATCCCGGAGGTGTCGCTGGTGGCCATCCTGGACGCCGACAAGGAAGGGTTCCTGCGATCGACCCGATCGCTCATTCAGACCTGCGGCCGCGCGGCGCGCAATGCGAGCGGCATGGTCATTCTGTACGCCGACACCATCACGGCTTCGATGCGGCAGGCCATGGACGAAACCAACCGGCGCCGTCAGATTCAGCAGGCCTACAACCAGGCCCACGACATCACGCCGGCATCCGTCCAGAAGGCCATCACCGGCGCGTTCGATTTCGGCACCCCGGCGCCGCCGGCGACCGGCCGGGTGGCCGAAGCACCCGATGCGTACCATTCCCTCGAGGATGTCGACGCCGAGGTCCGCCGGACGGAGAAAGAGATGCATCGAGCCGCCAGGGATCTGGATTTCGAACGGGCCGCCGAACTGCGGGACCGGATCCGGCGGCTGCAGCAGCTGGTCGTGCTCGAGACATGAATACGCCGCTGACATCGCCGCCGGGGCCCTCCGGCGATCCCGCCCGAAAAGCCGCCGGAGCCCCGCTGGCGCCCGGCGTCTACCTGATGAAGGGGTCCGACGGCCGGGTTTTGTATGTCGGCAAGGCGCGCAGCCTGCGCAAACGGCTGTCGGCCTATTTCAAGGCCTCCTCGCATTCCGATTCCAAGACCGACGCGCTCGTGGGCCGGATCAGCGACATCGAGCTGATCCTGACGCGCACGGAGAAGGAAGCGCTCATCCTCGAGTCGAACCTCATCAAACGCCACCGGCCGCGCTTCAATGTGGTGCTCAAGGACGACAAGCGCTACCCCTCCCTGCGGCTGGACATGCAAGAGGATTACGCCCGCTTCACCGTCGTGCGCAAGATCGGCGGAGACGATGCGCATTACTTCGGCCCCTTCGCCTCCGCGCAGGCCGTCCGGGAAACCCTCAAGGTGCTCAACCGGACCTTCAAGCTGCGCAAGTGCAAGGCCAACGAGTTCCGTACGCGGACGCGTCCCTGTCTGCACTGCCAGATGAACGGCTGTCTCGCGCCCTGCTGCCGGGATGTCCCGGCGGAGCTTTATCGGGAGCATCTTCAGGAGGCGGTGCTTTTCTTGAAGGGACGCACGCAGGAACTGCTGGGCAAGATCCGCGCGGACATGGAGTCCGCCGCGGCGGCGCAGGAATATGAAAAGGCGGCCCGGCTGAGGGATAAGCTGTTTGCGCTGCAGCGCACCGTCGAAAAACAGGTCGCGGTGACCACCGATTTCATCGACCGGGACGTCTTCGCGGCGGCCGCCGCCGGGGGCGCCGGCGTGATTACCTACCTGGAAGTCCGCGGCGGCTTCCTCACCGGCACCCGGCAGTTCGGATTTCCCGAAACCATGGCCGCGGAAGACGAAATGCTGGGGGGTTTCATCCGGCAGTTTTATGAGGGGCGCGGCCAGGCGCCCGGCGAGATCTGCGTCTCCCACCGGCTCGAAGATCAGGCATGGATCGAGGAATGGCTGGCCGGCCAGAATGGCAGGAGAGTGCGCATCCATCGGCCGGAGCGCGGCGAAAAGGCGCGTCTGATGGAGATGGCCCTGACCAACGCCCGCACGGAGCTCGATGCGCTGCTCACGCGACGGTCGAACGGCGCAGCGCTGCTCATGCGGCTGCAGCGGCGCCTGGGGCTTTCCCGCACGCCGCAGCGCATTGAGTGCGTCGACAATTCGACCCTCATGGGTTCGAACCCCGTCGCCGGCGTCGTGGTGTTTGTGGGCGGCCGGCCGGAGCCGTCCGCCTACCGCCGCTACCGCATCGCCGGGCTTTCCGTGCCGGACGATTACGCATCCATGTCGCAGATCCTGCGCCGGCGTTTGGAAAAGGTTTCGGCCGTGGAATCGCTGCCCGACCTGCTGATGGTGGACGGCGGCAAGGGGCAGCTCGGCGCCGCGCTGGCGGTCATGCAGGATCTGCAGCTCGTCGGCCGGATGGATGTTGTCGGAATCGCCAAGAAAGACCCGGCCAAAGGGGAGGGGCAAGACAAGGTCTTCCTGCCGGGACGATCGAACCCGGTCCAGTTCGGCCGGGACGCAGATCTTCTGCTTTTCCTTCAGCGGATCCGGGATGAAGCCCACCGCCATGCGATCGGCTTTCATCGCCGGCGCCATCGGGCGGCGAGCCTGACTTCGGCACTGGACGCGGTCCGCGGGATCGGCAGAGTGCGCAAGGCGCAGCTGATGGATCGTTTCGGCAGCTTTGAAGCGGTCCGGGCAGCCACGCTCGATGAACTGAGCGCGCTGCCCGGGTTCAACCGCAAGCTGGCCGAAGCCATCAGATCCAGCCTGAGCTCGAGTCCAGAGACTGAGGGCGCAGGCGAATGACTTAGTATTTCAGCTTGGCCAGCGCGCTTTTGAGCTCCTGGACCGCCGCCGCGGACTTGTGCAGCGCGGTGCTTTCCTCGGCGGTCAGCTTGATCTCGTAGACCTGTTCGACGCCCTTGGCGCCCAGTTTCACCGGAACGCCGATGAAGAGGCCCTTGATCCCGTACTCGCCTTCCAGATAGGCCGCGCAAGGCAGGATCTTTTTCTTGTCCTTGAGGATCGACTCCGCCATTTCCACCGCCGCCGACGCCGGCGCGTAATAGGCGCTGCCGGTCTTGAGCAGGCTCACGATCTCCGCTCCGCCGTTGCGGGTGCGCTGCACCAGGGCCTCGATGCGCTCCGGGGTCATGAGCTCTGTGATGGGGATGCCGGCCACGCTCGAGTAGCGCGGCAGCGGTACCATGGTATCGCCGTGGCCGCCCAGAACGAAGGCGTGGGTGTTCGCGACCGACACGTTCAGTTCCATGGCGATGAATGCGCGGAACCGGGCCGAATCCAGCACGCCGGCCATACCGATGACCCGCTGCTTGGGGAATCGGCTGGCGTCAAATGCCACGTGGCACATGGCGTCCAACGGGTTGCTCACGATGATCAGCGTGGCGTTCGGCGATCGGGACGCGACCTCCTGAGTGACTTTCTTGACGATGCCGGCGTTGGTGCTGAGCAGGTCGTCGCGGCTCATGCCCGGCTTGCGGGGGATTCCGGCGGTGATGATGACGATGTCGGAGCCGGCACTGGCATCATAGGCGTTGGTGCCGACCAGGTGCGCATCGTGGGATTCGATGGGGGCGGCCTCGGCGAGGTCCAGCGCCTTGCCCTGGGGAACCCCTTCGATGATGTCGACCAGCACCACGTCGCAGAGCTCTTTTTCTGCCAACCGCTGGGCCGCGGTGGCGCCCACGTTCCCAGCCCCGATGACGGTGACTTTCTTGTCCATTCTGATCTCCTTCGATTTACGGCCGTTGAGGTAGGTTGTTGACGCCGTCGCCTCCGGATGCCGCGGTTCCGATGGCCGGCCATATAATTCAGGGGCAAATGAGTTGCAGCGCACCCGAAAGCGGAGGCTTTCCGCCGCGTGGTTTTTCGTTACCACAATTTATTCAATTGTCAATAGAATTCACGGGTTGACGGAGGCGCAGGGGGTCGCTGTCCAAGCGGGTGCCGCAACAGAAGAAGCCTCGACGGGCGGCTTCCGTCGGCACAGCCTGCGGCACGGTCGCAAGCGCTTGCGGCATTTTCGCTTTGCACACTTCAAACCTTGTGATATGATAGAAAAATGGCAGTCGTGAATCTAAAAAAGCACCAGATCGAATGCAAGATCGTCTATTACGGCCCGGCGCGCTGCGGCAAGACCAGTAATCTCGAGTATATTCACAAGACCTTCTCCCAGCATGTCAAGGGACAGATGATTTCCATTGACACGGAAGGAGACCGGACTCTGTTTTTCGATTTCTTGCCGCTTGAGCTCGGAAAAGTCAAAGGCTGCGATGTGCGAGTGCAGCTTTACACCGTACCGGGGCAGGTCCGGTACGCCTCCACCCGTAAACTGGTTCTGCGCGGGGCGGACGGGGTGGTTTTTGTGGCCGATTCGCTCGAGGTGCGGCGGGATCAGAATATGCTGGCACTGAAGGACCTTCAGCAGAATTTGCGGGAGTATAACCTGAGCATTTTCAAGATCCCGCTCGTGATGCAATTCAACAAACGCGACTTGGCCGAAGCAGACATACCCCTGATGTCGGTCGAGCAGATGACCCACGAGCTGAACCGGCAGCTCAAAGCCCCGGTGTTGCCGGCCGCGGCCTTAAAAGGACAAGGCGTCGGCAAGACGCTGCAGGAATGCCTCCGGCTCGTGCTGCGCAAGCTCCAGCAAGAGCTGAACTTTTAAAATCCTCGGACCCCCTGTCACCAGCGGTGTGAAACCACGACCACGCGATCGGTATGGCGACTGATTTCGATTTTGCCGGAAAACTGAGCTTTATAAACCTCGGCGAGTTGCTGCAAATGCTCGGCAGCAGTTCAGCCACTGGCACCCTGAGGGTTTACAGTCCGTTACGGACCGAAGCCGGCGTGATTAGCTTCGAAAAGGGCAACCCGATCGACGCGCAGAACGGCAGCCATTCCGGGGCGGACGCGCTGTTCTCTCTTTTCGGCTGGACGGCGGGGCGTTTTGAGTTCGTGCGGGAACCTATTACGCGGGTGAGGACCATCCAGAAGGGAAGAATGGAGCTCATCCTGGATGGCCTGCGCCTTCTGGACGAGGGCAAGATTGAAAAGCTCGGCCCAGAACCGGAATCCGGCGCCGACCCGAAGGAATCCAATATCCCTGCCGAGCGTTCTTCGGAACTGCCGCCGGTCATCAAAGGACCCCTGGTCGATTATGCGTATGTGATCGATGAGGAAAGCTTCTACGACGGCGACGAAATCGTGCACGAAGGCGCCCATGGAAACTGGATCTGGGTGATCCTCGAAGGCGCCGCCGAGATCATCAAGACCACGCCCAACGGTTCTCTCAAGCTGCTGCGAGTCGGCGACGGCGCGTTTCTGGGCAGCCTCGCCTCGCTGCTGATCGGCGACAACGTGCGCAGCACCACCGTGGTCGCCTGCGGAAACGTTCAGCTGGGAATGCTGGACTCCCAGTTGCTGGCCGGCGAGCTGGCCAACCTGTCGGCCGACTTCAAGATCCTGATCAAGAGCCTGGACAACCGCCTGAGGTGCGTCACCGCCATCGGGGCCGATGCCCACGCCCGCGCCACATCGTTCATGGATCTCATCAAGGGCAAGAAAATGGCCCTCAAGGAAGGTCAGAACGAGGAGCGGCTGTTCCGGATCCGCGAAGGAGAGGTCGTGGTGGCCCGCAGTCACGGTTCGGGCTACGTACCGCTGGCGCAGCTCCAAAAGGGGGATCTCTTCGGACAGATCCCTTTTCTGACCATCGGTCACGAACCTTTTGCCGCGGCGGTGTTTTCCTCTCCCGACCTTAAGCTGGCGGCGGTGGACTCGAAAAAGGTTGAGGCCGAATACAAGCGGCTGTCGACCACGCTGCGCAACATCATCGACCACCTGGCCGCTTGCATCTCGGCGACAACCTTGGTAACTATCAACCGGATCAGCTATACCGATATCCGGTAGGCGGCCTTACAGGAGTCCAGTCAATCAATGAAAGAAGAAGAAAAACGCCGACACCCGCGCTTCGACTCGCTCAACCTTTCCTACATCTGCCTGGACGAGGACCAGCAAGTAGTGAAGCAGGGCATGGGGCGCACGCTGAACCTCTCCGAATCCGGCATTCTGCTGGAGACGTATTTCCCGATCGCCGCGGAGCACACCGTCGTTCTCAGCATCGGTCTCAGGGATGAGGTGGTCGACGCCAAGGGGCGCCTGGTGCATCTGCGCGAAGCGGGACCGGATCTCTATGAGATCGGGATACGCTTCGCCGACCCTGAACAAGGGGTGCTGAACTCCATCCGGCAGTTCCTCCAGGCTCTTTCCCGCGAAGAATAGCCCGTCCTTCGGGCGGTGCGGCGCCACTTCAGAATCCAGAAAGGACAGCCCTGATGAACCCAGCGATCAGCCATACGGATTTCCCCGGCTTGAAACTACTGAAGCGCGGCAAAGTGCGGGACATGTACGACCTCGGCGAACACCTGCTCATGGTGGCCACCGATCGAATCTCGGCCTTTGATGTCGTCATGGACGACCCCATCCCGGACAAGGGCATCATCCTGACCCAAATCTCGCTCTTCTGGTTCGAGATGATGACGCCGGTCGTCGCCAACCATGTGGTCACCGGCAATGTGGAGGACTATCCCGCGGCCTGCCGCCCATATGCGGCGGCGCTCAAGGGTCGCAGCCTGCTCGTCAAGAAGGCCACGCCGCTGCCGATCGAATGCGTGGCTCGGGGTTACATCTCCGGTTCGGGGTGGAGTTCCTACCGGCAGTCCGGCGAAATCTGCGGAATCCGCCTGCCGGCGGGACTCAGGGAATCCGACCGGCTGCCGGAACCCATCTTCACGCCGGCTACCAAGGAGGAGGTCGGCATCCACGACATCAACATCGATTTCCACGAAGCCCAGAAGCGCATCGGCAGGGAATTGGCCGAGCGGGTGCGCGAGCTGACCTTGACGCTCTATCAACAAGGCGCAGCGCTGGCCGAAGCCAAGGGAATCATCATCGCCGACACCAAGTTCGAATTCGGCCTGGTCGGCAAGGAACTCATCCTGATCGACGAAATGCTGACCCCCGATTCATCGCGTTTCTGGCCCAAGGCCTCCTATATGCCCGGAGGCCCTCAGCAAAGCTACGACAAGCAGTACCTGCGCGACTACCTGGTGTCCACGCGCTGGAACAAGACCCCGCCGCCGCCGCCGCTGCCCGAGGAAGTGGTTCGCAACACCCGCCTGAAGTACCTGGAAGCGCTCAGGCAGCTGAGCGGCAGCCGCCATGGCCTCTGAGCGTGCCCTGCCGGATGCCGAAGCTTCAAGGAGCATCCCCCTGGCGGAGATCGACCGGCGGGATGAACGTTTCCGCATCAGCACCCGCCGCGACAGCGACGACCTGAAACCCTCCATCCGCCGGTTCGGGCTGCTGACGCGCCCGCTGGTCGTGCCGGCCGAGAGCGCCTTCATCATCGTCAGCGGCTTTCGGCGGATAGGCGCCTGCGCCGACCTGGGTTGGAACCAGATCCCCCCGCGGGTTCTCCGGGCGGATGTCTCCGCCTACGAATGCGCCCTGCGCGCGGTCGCCGAAAATTCGCTGACACGGCCGCTGAACCTCATCGAATCCGCGCGTGCCCTGAACCTGCTTGAGCGGAAGGCACCCGGCGGCCGGATCGCGGAAGAAGATGCTGCGGCCCTCGGGCTGCCGACCCATGCCGGAATGATTTCGCAGCTAAAGCGACTCTGCCACCTGCCGGCCGCCATACAGGATGCGGTCCTCGATGGTGCGCTCTCCTTCGCGATGGCCTGCGATCTCGGGCGCATGGAGGCCGATCTCGGAAGCGCCTTCGCGCGCCTATTCCTGCGCCTCAAGCCCAGTTTGAACAAGCAGCGCGAAATCGTCGCCCTCGTCGCGGAAATCGCGGCGCGTGAGGGGGTCGATCCCCGACAGGTGCTGATGGACGCCTGCCCGGCGGACGGAGCGGGAAGGCCGGACGAGGACGGCAACCGGCAGACCCAGCACCTGCGCAGCCGCTTGCGCGAGCGCCGCTTTCCGGCCCTGGCAGCGGCGGAGAAGAACTTCCTGCGATTGCGGCAGCGGCTTGAGCTCGGCGAAGCCATCCAGCTGACACCTCCCCGGGATTTCGAAGGGACTCGCTTTGCATTGACGCTGAATTTCCAGACAATTGAAGATGTCGCCCGCCTGCGGGACAGGCTCGATCGGCTGATCGGCCATCCGGATTTCAGGACCCTGATCACCGGCAAGGCCCGGGGCTTCGAGGGAGATCCGGGCACATGAAGATCGCCGAGCTCTATGTCGACGCCCAGCTGGCCGATTGGCCCCAAACCGACGCGGCCTGCCGGCAATTCGGCATGTCGGCCCGGACGGTGCAAAGCGCGCACGAGGTCTACGCAGCCGTCGCCGCGTCGCCGGACCCCATCGAGCGCGGCAAGCACGTGCTCTATCTCACGCGCAACAAGGGTGCCTTCATCAAGTCCTGCCCCGGCACGCGCCACTATACGTGCTGCGGGTACAAGATTCTGCATATCGGAACCTTCTGCAGCATGGACTGCTCCTACTGCATCCTCCAGGCCTATTTCCATCCGCCGGTCCTGCAATATTTCCTGAACCATGACCAGATGGAGAGCGAACTCGAGCAGCTCTTCGCATCGGGCGCCATCCATCGCCTGGGAACCGGCGAGTTTACCGACAGCTTGATCTGGGAACCGTGGACCGGCCTCTCGGCAGGGCTGGTCCGCCGATTCGCCGGTCAAGACCGCTGTGTGCTGGAGTTGAAGACCAAGACCACCTTCAGCGAAGCGCTGCTCGATCTGCCGCACCGGCGCCGCACGATCCTATCGTGGTCCCTGAACACGGAGCGGGTGATCGGCGCCGAGGAACGCGGCACGGCCGCTCTCGACGCGCGCCTCAGAGCCGCTGCGCGCGCTGCCGGCCGGGGGTATCCGCTGGCTTTCCACTTTGACCCCATCGTCATCGACGAGGGCTGCGCCACCGAGTATTGCCGCGCGGTCGAGCGCCTGTTCGCCGCCGTCGATTCCCGACATGTCGTCTGGATCAGCCTCGGGGCCCTGCGGTTCATGCCGGAGCTCAAGGCGGTGGTGCAGCGGCGTTTTGAACATTCGAGGATCCTCCATGGCGAGTTCATCGACGGTTTGGACGGGAAAATGCGCTACTTCAAGCCGCTGCGCATGAAGGTTTACCGCGGTATCGTGGACGCCATCCGGGCGCATGCGCCGGAGGTTTGCGTCTACCTCTGCATGGAGGACGACGAGGCGTGGCGGCACGCCCTCGGATTCACCCCTGCGGAGCGCGGTGGATTGGCGCGCATGCTGGACGAGGCTGCTGCCGGGCGGTGCGGATTGGATCGCCCGGAGGATGCTCTGTCGTGAAACGTCTAAGAAGCTTGCCCGGCCCGCGCCGGTCGAATCGGGGCTGCTTCCTGGGCCTGCTTTTGGTCGGGCTTTTTCTTTGGACGGCCGTGCCTTGCGGCGCCGAGCGGGTCACGGTCAAGCGCGTCAACGACGGGGACACGGTTCAGCTGGCGGACGGGCGGCTGGTGCGCTACATCGGCATCGACGCACCCGAGATCGATCATGCGCGGCACACGGCGCAGCCGTTGGGGTTTGAGGCGCGCACGCGGAACGCCGAACTGGTCGAGGGACGAACGCTGCGGCTGGAATTCGATATCGAGCGGTTGGACGACCACGGCCGCACGCTGGCCTACGTCTTTCTGCCGGACGGCGCGATGGTCAACGAACGGTTGCTGCAGGCAGGGCTGGCCTTCTGCCTGGCCACCATGCCAAATGTGAAATACGAAGGCCGGTTTTTCGCGGCGCAACGTACGGCCATGCGCGCGAAAGCCGGCCTCTGGCGGAACTGGAGCGAGCCGGGTGGCCGTTATATCGGCAACCGCAACTCCCGCCGCCTCCATCTGGCAAGCTGTCCCGAAACCAAGCGCATCGCCCCGCGCAACCGCGTGATGTTTTCGACCCGCTGGGACGCTTTCTGGTCCGGGTACGCCCCTGCCCGGGACTGTCAACCGGGGCTGTGACGCCTTAATCTTTTTCCTTGGCCTTGGCCGCCGCCTCGATGATCTTCTGGCTGATGTGCGCGGGCACTTCGTCGTAGTGCGAGAACTCCATCCGATAGATGCCCCGGCCGCCGGTCATTGAGCGCAGATCGGGCGCGTAGGTCTGGAACTCGGCCATGGGAACATAGGCGTTGATGATCTGGTTCTTGCCGGCGTTTTCCATGCCGAGCACCCGGCCGCGCCGGCTGTTCAAGTCGCCCATGATGTCGCCCATGAATTCGTCCGGGGCGATCACGGTCACCTTCATGACCGGCTCGAGCAGGACCGGGTCGGCCTGCTCGGCGGCCTTGCGGAAGGCCAGCGAACCGGCGATCTTGAAGGCCATTTCCGATGAATCCACCGCGTGATAGGAGCCGTCGTCCACCGTGGCCTTGAAGTCGACGCACGGGAAGCCCGCCAACACGCCGCGCTGGGCGGACTCGACGATGCCCTTTTCGACCGCCGGGATGTACTGCCGCGGTATGGCTCCGCCCACGATGGCGTCCACGTATTCGAATCCCTTGCCGCGCGGCTGGGGCTCGAACTGCACCCAGCAGTCGCCGAACTGGCCGTGGCCGCCGGTCTGCTTCTTGTGACGGCCCTGGACACGCACTTTTTTCTTGATGGTTTCGCGGTAGGGCACCTTGGGGATGTTGAGCTGGACCTCTACGTTGAATTTGCGCTTGAGCCGCTCGACGGTGGTCTCGATGTGGATCTGGCCCAGCCCGTGCAGGATGATCTCCTTGGTTTCGGCCAGCCGGTCGATCCGCAGCGACGGGTCTTCCTCCAGAAGCTTTGAGAGCGATGTGAAGACCTTGTCCTCGTCGCCTTTCGATTTGGGGGCCAGCGCATACGAAATCAGCGTCGGCAGGGACGGGGTGGCGTCAAAACGGATCTTTTGGGTCTCATCGCAAAGGGTGTCCCCGGTGGCGGTCTCCTTGAGCTTGGCGACCGCGACGATAGAACCCGGGCCCGCACCGCTGGTGGGTTTCTGCTCCTTGCCGAGAATCACCAGCAGCTGGTTGTAGCGCTCGCGCGCTTCCTTCTTCGAGTTGTAGAAGGTCCCATCGGCGCCGATGGACCCGGAGAAAACCCGGAACACCGTGAGCCGGCCGGCATAGGGATCCGTAATCGTCTTGACGACCAGTGCCGAGAAGGGCGCGGCAGGATCCGGCCGGCGCTCGACCTCATTGCCGCTGGCCGGGTCCTTGCCGACCCGCGGGCCGCCGTCGAGCGGGGAGGGCAGGGCGGCGATGACGAAATCCAGGAGCAGGTCGATGCCGATGTTGTGAGCGGCCGAGCCGCAGAGCACCGGGGTAAAGGTCCGCGCCAGTACCCCCTTGCGCAGCGCCCCCCTGAGGTCCTCCTCGGAAAGGGTTTCGCCTTCGAGGTAGCGTTCGACCAGCGCGTCGTCGGCTTCGGCGATGTTTTCGATCAGCGCTTCGCGCTCGGCGTCGACCGACTCTTTCATGTCCGCCGGGATTTCCGCCGCCTTGCCCTTGCCGTCCTCGCCGTAGACATAGGCTTTCAGGCCGATGAGGTCGACGATGCCCTTGAATTCAGTTTCGGATCCGATCGGGAGCTGCAAAATGATCGGCTTGGGCTGGAACATGTTTTTGGCATCTTCAAACGTCCGGGTAAAATCGGCGCGCTCACGGTCCAGTTTGTTGATGAAGATCGCCCGCGGCAGCTTGAAGTCATCCAGAAACTCCCAGGCAATCTCGGTTTGAACCTTGACACCGTCGACGGCGTCGATCACGACCACCGCTGCGTCGGCGGCCTGCAGGCAGGTCTTGGTGTCGGAGAAGAAGTTCTGGTCGCCCGGCGTATCGATCAGAGAGACGGCGTGTTTCTTCCAATTCACCTGATGAAAACCGGTGCTGATGCTGGACGTGCGCTTGATTTCCTCGGGCTCGAAATCCAGCGCCGTGTTGCCGTCTTCAATGCGCCCCATGCGGTTGAGCACGCCCGCGTCGAAAAGCATGGCTTCCGCCAGTGAAGTCTTACCGGCCCCGCCGTGGGCCACCAGTGCCATGTTGCGAATGCCTTCGACTTTCTCGCTCATTTAACTTCTTCTCCTCATTAGATTTTTTTGCCGAGTGCCGACATCAAACGCTGATTTCTATCCATTTGGCCTGAAAAAATCAAGCCCCAAAATTAAAGGCCGCCCGCAGCCGGGCGGCCTTTAATTCATATCTACGTTAACCGCATAAACGCGGCCGGCGCTTGCGTTTATGGGGTTAAAAGCATGAAGAACTCTTTGTTGCCTTTGGGGCCTTCAATCGGGGATTCGATCGCCTGCGAGCACTCAAGGCCCAAGCTGCGGAAAAAGAATTCCAGATCCGCGATCACCTTGGAATGCAGCTGCGCCTCCCGGACGACGCCGCCCTTGCCCACCTGGCCCCTGCCGACTTCGAACTGGGGCTTGATCAGGGGGAGCAGACGCCCGTCGGGTTTAAGGAAGCGCATCACCGCGGGTACAACGATTTTAAGCGAAATGAACGACACATCGATGACGATGAAATCGACCGCTTCCGGGATTAGATCCGAAGATAGGTGACGGATGTTGGTCCGTTCGATGGCCACCACGCGCGGGTCCTGCCGGAGGCCCCAAGCCAACTGGCCGTAGCCCACATCAACGGCATAGACCCGGGCGGCTCCCCGCTGCAGCAGGCAGTCGGTGAACCCGCCGGTGGATGCGCCGACGTCCAGACAGACCCATCCCGATACCAGCAGCCCCAAAGCATTCAATGCCCCCGCCAGCTTCAAGCCGCCGCGGCTGACGTAGGGCAGCGGCTCCCCCCTGATTTCGATCCGGCTGTCCACCGAAGTTGCGGCTCCGGGCTTGTCGACGACCCGTCCGTCCACGACGACGCTGCCGGACATGATGATAGCCCGGGCGCGCTCGCGGCTCGGCGCCAGACCTCTGTCAACCACAACCAGGTCGAGCCTCTTGCGCAATGGCTTCACGGATCCGTTTACGACCGGATGGAGGCGAGTTGGGTTCGAAAGGGACGGTCGAAGGCGGGGAGGGGGCCGTTGCGGTTGAGAAAGCCAAGGACCGCCTTGCAGATGGCGGCAGCGTTCAGGCCGTATTTGCAGCGCAGAAGCGACTGGGAGCCGTGCTCCACGAATGCGTCCGGCAGCCCGATGCGCTCCACCGCGACCGAATCGAGGCCCGCATCGCTGAAGGCTTCCAAAACGGCACTGCCGAAGCCCCCCTGGCGCACGTTTTCTTCGATCGTCACGACCCTGGGAATCCGGCGGGCCAGCTCGACGGCGAGCCCGGCATCCAGGGGCTTCACAAAGCGGCAGTCGACCACCGTCGCCAGGATCCCCTGTTCGGACAGTAAATCGTGAGCCGCGAGCGCTTCGCCCACCGAGGCGCCGATCGCCATGAGGACCACATCCGGCCCCTCCCTCAGCACCTCGGCGCTGCCGATCGGTATGGGGGTGACCGCAGCGTCGAAAGGACGACCCGGGGCCGCTCCCCTGGGATACCGGAAGGCGATGGGTCCCGCGTGCTGCAGCGCCGTGAGCATCATCCGGCGCAGCTCGTTTTCGTCACGCGGGGCCATGACGACCATGTTGGGCAGGCTGCGCAGATAGGAAAAATCGAAAGCGCCATGATGGGTCGCGCCATCCTCGCCGACGAGGCCGCCGCGGTCCAAAGCCAGAATCACCGGCAAGCGCTCCAGGCAGACATCGTGCAAAATCTGGTCATAGGCGCGCTGCAGAAAAGTGGAGTAGATGGCCACGAACGGCCGGAATCCTTCGGCCGCCATTCCGGCCGCGAAGGTGACCGCATGCTGTTCGGCGATGCCGACGTCGAAAAAGCGGTCCGGGTAAAGCTGGGCGAACTGGGAAAGCCCCGTCCCCTCCGGCATCGCGGCCGTGACGGCGACCACGCGCGTGTCTTTCTGCGCCAGCTCCACCAGCGTCCGGCCAAACACCTCGGTGTAGGTGGGTGCCTCAGCCTTCGGGTCGGTACAGGTGCCGGACTTGGAGTCGAAGCGGCTGCAGCCGTGGAAATAAACGGGGTTCTTTTCAGCCGGAGCGTAGCCCTTGCCTTTGGTGGTGGTGACGTGCAGCAGGACGGGCTCTCGAATGTATTTGATATTGTTTAGAATGTCGATCAGATGGTCGATTCTGTGGCCGTTGATGGGCCCGAAATATTCGAAGTTGAAGGCCTCGAAGAGCATTCCGGGAGTGACGAACGATTTAAAGGATTCCTCGGTGCGCTTGGCGAGTTGGTAGATGTCCTCGCCGATGCGCGGCAGCTTCTTGAAGAAGAATCCAAGCTCTCGCCGCAGCTCCTGAAGCTTCTTGGCCGAAAACGTGCGGCTTAAAAAAGAGGAAAGCGCGCCGACGTTGCGCGAGATGGACATCTCGTTGTCGTTGAGGATGACGATCAGATCGCGCTTCAGAATCCCGCCGGCCTGGTTCAATCCCTCGTACGCCAGCCCGGCCGTGAGCGAGCCATCGCCGATGACGGCAATCACTTTGGTGTCTTCGTTTTTGAGAAAACTGGCGCAGGCCATTCCCAGACCGGCGGAAATGGAGGTGCCGCTGTGGCCGGTCGAAAAGCTGTCATAGGGGCTTTCGCTGCGGCGGGTGAAGCCCGAGATGCCGCCGTGCTGCCGCAGACTGCTGAACGCTTCCCGCCGGCCGGTGAGAATTTTATGGGCATAGGCCTGGTGTCCGACGTCCCAGATGACCCTGTCCCTGGGGGTGTCGAAGACGTAGTGAACGGCGATGGCCAGCTCCACAGCGCCCAGACTGGATGCCAGATGACCACCGGTGTGCGCGACCACATCGACGATGAGGTTGCGGATCTCGGCGGCCAGCTGCGGCAGCTTCGCGCGGGGAAGCTTTCTCAGATCGGCCGGGGACTGAATTTCATCCAACAAGGTCACGACGGATGGCTGCTCCTGGGTTCATTTGTTGCGCTCGATCACGTAGCCGGCGATCGCCCGCAGCGCTTCGGCCTCGGCGCCGAAGCCGGCAAGCGCGTCGACCGCCGACCGAATTAGATTCTGAGCGAATTCCTTTGATTTTTCAAGGCCCAATAGGGCGGGAAAGGAATTTTTCCGTCGGCTCTGATCGGTGCCGGCCGCTTTGCCCATGATGATCGGATCGCCCTCCACATTCAGGATGTCGTCGACGATCTGAAATGCAAGGCCGATCGCCTTGCCGTACTCGCGGACGGCGTCGACCTGGGAGGAGCTGCCTTCGCCGGCGATGGCGCCGGCCACCAGGGCCGCTTCGATCATGGCACCGGTTTTGAGCGCGTGCAGCTGTTGCAGCTCTTGAAGGGTCAGCGTGCGCCCCTCCGACTGCATGTCCAGCATCTGACCCTGGACCATCCCGCGCGGGCCGGCTGCCGATGCGATGATGCGGATCACTTCCAAGGCGAGCTGCGGGCGGTTCGCTTGGGTTGAGGCGAGGACCTGAAAGGCCAGCGTGAGCAGTGCATCGCCTGCCAGAATGGCGGTGGCCTCGTCGAAGGCAACGTGACAGGTCTTCTTGCCCCGCCGCATATCGTCATCATCCATGGCCGGCAGGTCATCGTGAATCAGCGAGTAGGTATGGATCATCTCGATTGCGCCCGCAATCGGGAGCACTTTCTGGAGGCTCGCGCCCACGGCCTCGCCGGCGGCCAGGCAAAGGCTGGGCCTTAGCCGCTTGCCGCCGGCCATCAGTGAGTAGCGCATGGCGTCCGCCAGCCGGGGGCCGTCGGCCAGGGATTCCAGGCACTCCGCCAGAAAGCGATCGAGAAACGCGTTGTTGCGCGATAGATATGCGGGGAGATCGAACATCTCAAGCCGTATTTTTATTCACCGTTCTCAGCCATGGGAAAAGGTTTCTCTACCGGCCGGCCGGAGCTGTTCTGCATCAGCAGGGTGATCTTGCGCTCGGTTTCTTCAAGCTTCTGCGAGCAGAAGCGCGAAAGCTCAATGCCTTCCTCGAACTTTTTGAGCGCCTGCTCGAGCGGCAAGTCGCCGGATTCCAGCTCGGCCACGATCTGCTCGAGCTGCTTCATGGATTGTTCAAACGTCTTCTTCGCCATAGGTCGATTTCCCTTTTACACCACAAAGCAGGAAGCCTCCGGCCAGCAGGATCTCAACCTCCTGATTGATGGACACCTGGCCGGGATGCAGGATGACATGTCGGTCCGGGAGGGAGCGGGTAACGCTGTACCCGCGCTTGAGAATCGCCAGCGGGTTCATGGCTTCCAGCTTAACCGTCTGCTCGCGGAAACTCGAGCGGTTATTCGAAATCAATATGCATATATTTTTAAAAAGGTTACTAATGCTTAATTTAAGTTGTTTATTATATTCCTTGATGCGCGCCTGCGGCGCCAGGGCATCAAGGTGCCGCCGCAAACGCAGCAAGAGATCGGAAGCATGCTTGGCACGCAACAGCAGCGATCGTTCAAGTCGGCTGCTGAAATCATCCAGTCGCAGCCATGCTTCCTGAATTTTTTTTCTTGGATCTTGGAGTCTTTTGGATATCTGTTTAAGGTTTTGATCTAATTTTTCAATGTTTCTTTCGATGCCGGCGCGCAAGCTTCGATCGAGTTCAAGCAAGCGCCTGTCCAGGCCGCTCTTATCCGGCGCAACCAGTTCGGCTGCGGCTGAAGGCGTCGGCGCGCGCAGGTCTGCGATGAAATCCGAAATGGTCACATCGGTCTCATGGCCGACTGCCGAAACTACTGGAATCGCAGAATTAAAGATCGTCATGGCCACGGCTTCCGAGTTGAAGGCCTGCAGATCCTCCAGCGAGCCTCCGCCGCGAGCCAGGATGACAATGTCCGCATCCGCGCGCTCGTTAACCAGCTTCAGCGCCGCGCAGATCTCGGCCTCCGCGCGCGGCCCCTGAACACTGACCGGAACGATTTCGATCCACAGGTTCGGAAAGCGGCGGCTGAGAACGGTAATGATATCATGCACCACGGCGCCGGTCGGAGACGTTATGACGCTGATTTTGGCCGGCAAGAACGGAAGCGGCTTCTTGTGACGAGGGTCAAAAAGACCTTCCGAAGCCATGCGATTTTTTAGCTTTTCGAAAGCCAGCTGCAGGGCTCCCAAACCGGCCGGTTCAAGATATTCTAAAATGATCTGGTAGGCGCCCCTGGGCTCGTATACGCTCAGCCGCCCGAGCCCGATGACGCTGAGCCCGTCCTCGAGGGCGAAGCGCGCTTGGCGATACTGCCCACGGAAGACAACCGCGGAAATCTGTGCGGCTTCGTCTTTGAGTGTAAAATAGCAGTGCCCGGATGACGGTATGCGGAGGTTCGAAATTTCGCCGCAGATCCAGACGAAAGGAAATTCCGCTTCCAAAATGGACTTGATCCGGACCGTAAGCTCCGAGACGGAATAAATGGTCCTCCCGGACCGATCGATACGCTCGGCGCTTGAATCGTCGAACTCTCCAGAATCTTTTGATTCTTTGCGGGGTGGCATTGGAGCCGGTATCAATAAGGTCTGATAAGTTATATTATGTCAACTTTAAATTCTACCCACTTTCCTATTCCTCGGCATAGCGGTTCAGCAGCTCCCTCACCGCCGGCACGGCAAAGACCTCTTCGTGCGGGAGCTGAGCCAAATAGGATGCCAGGATCC
>Ga0209254_10000204_pt1 | contig 42575 bp, 40 predicted proteins | sample FrelakmetDIP11DI_FD_187148 | JGI IMG/M metagenome (GOLD analysis project Ga0209254, IMG submission 187148) | Freshwater lake sediment microbial communities from the University of Notre Dame, USA, for methane emissions studies - DIP11 DI (SPAdes)... | ecosystem: Environmental > Aquatic >... | reverse complement strand
CGGCGCAAAAGGGAGAATGTCCCCTATTTTCGAAAAACAGGAGAATGTCCCCTATTTTCCGTTGACGGTCCCTGGCAGCAGTCACTGGTTCGCCGCTCCGCTGGCGGTCGCGGTCTTCGCGTTCCGGCCTTCGTGCTTCACGCAGCCGCTGCTGATCCGGGCGCGCCTCAAGGGCCTGCCCCGCACGCTCGGACGGGTGTCCTGCGTGTTCCTGCTGACCGGCCCGAGACGCACCTCCAGCGACCGGAGGTGTCTAATGACGCGTACATGTCGGCCGCGCCCCCCCTCCCGCTGATCCGCACCGAGCACCTCACCCGCCGCTATCGCATGGGTCGCGAGACGGTCGATGCGCTCAGGGGCGTGGACCTCGTGATCGATCGTGGCGAGTACGCAGCCATCACCGGGCCTTCGGGCTCGGGCAAGTCCACCCTCATGAACATCCTCGGCTGCCTCGACACGCCGGACGAAGGTCGCTACTGGCTGAACGGGCAGCTCGTGTCGGACATGCGCGACGGCCAGCTCGCCCACGTGCGCAATCACGAGATCGGCTTCGTGTTCCAGTCGTTCGCGCTGCTGCCCCGCGCGACGGCCCTGCAGAACGTGGAGTTGCCGCTCGTGTACGCGCGGGTGCCGCGTCGCGTCCGTGCGCGCCGCGCGGTGGAGGCACTCGAGCGCGTGGGGCTCGCCGACCGGGCGAGACACCGGCCGGCGGAGCTCTCCGGCGGGCAGCGCCAGCGTGTCGCGGTCGCTCGTGCTCTCGTCACGCGGCCCAGCCTCCTGCTCGCCGACGAGCCGACCGGCAACCTCGACACCGGCACCGGCGAGGAGATTCTCGCGCTGTTCGACGAACTGAATCGCGCCGGCAACACGGTCATCGTCGTCACCCACGAAGCCGAGGTCGCCGCACGCGCGCGGAGGACCCTGCGCGTGCTCGACGGGCGGATCGTCGGCGACACTACAAGGACAGGATCCCAGGATTCATGAACAAGATCGCCGGTCCCATCGTCATCGCGCTGCTGCTCGCCGGCTGCGGTTCCCGTAGCCCGCCGCCGGCCGCGAGCCAGTACGAGACGGCGACCGCCGAGCGCCGCCCGCTGGTGCTGGTGGTCGAGGCCGCCGGGGTGATCGAGCCGGTGCGCACCGTGGAAATCAAGTCCAAGGCCTCCGGCGAGATACTCGAGCTCGGGGCGGACACGGGCGATACAGTGCGGGCCGGCGCGCTGCTCGCGCGCATCGATCCGCGCACGCCGCGCAATCGCATGGACCAGGCCACGGCGCAGTGGAACGCGGCGAAGGCCAAGCGCACCAACGCGCGCAGCCAGCTCGACCGCGGCAGGAAGCTGCTCGAGAACGCCTGGATCAACCCGGCGGACTACGACAAGCTGGTGCTCGATGCGGCCACCGCCGAGTCCGAGGTCGTTTCGGCGAAGGTGGCCGTCGAGAACGCCCGCATCGCGCTCGACGACACCGAGGTGCGCGCGCCGGCCGCGGGCACGATCCTGAGCAAGCGCGTCGAGCGCGGGCAGGTCATCTCCTCGCCGACGCAGGACGTGGGTGGCGGCACGCTGCTGCTGACCATGGCCGACCTCGACCAGGTCCGCGTGCGCACGCGTGTGGACGAGACCGACATCGGCAAGCTCGTGCCCGGGATGGAGGCACGCATCAGCGTCGCGTCGTTTCCGGGCAGGCGCTTCGGCGGCACCATCGAGAAGATCGAGCCGCAGGCGACAATAGAGCAGAACGTGACGCTGTTCCCGGTGCTGATCTCGCTGCCGAACGAGGAGCACCTGCTGCGGCCAGGCATGAACGTCGAGGCGCGCTTCGAGGTGGCACGGCGCGACGACGCGCTCACCATTCCGGTCACGGCGCTCAGGACGGAACGGGACGTCGCGACCACGGCGGGCATCATCGGGTCCGACGAGGCTGCGATCCGGGCCAGGCTCGCCGCGGCCGGATTCGATGCGGAGCCGGCCGAGCGCCGCTCGGCACGCGAGAGCGCGGCGAGCCTGCGCGGCAGTTTCTGGGTCGTGGCCGATCGTCAGGGTGCGTACGAGCCCGTGCCCGTGGCCACCGGTATCACCGACCTCGATCGCGTCGAGATCGTGAGTGGCCTCGCCGAGGGCGACGCGGTGCTCGTCCTGCCGAGCTCGAGCCTGCTCGAGACGCAGGAGCGGCTGCAGAACTTCATGCGCGGCCGCGGCGGCATCCCGGGCATCACCCAGCCCGCGCAGCCGTCGCAGGATGCGCCGGCCGGGTCGGGGACGCCGCGCGGCGGCACCGGTGGCGCCCGCCCGCCCGGTGGCTCGGGACGTTGAGCGCGGCACGGGGAGCAGCGTCGTGTTCGAGATCCTGCGGGTCGCCTTCACTTCCATCCGCGGCAACCTGTTCCGCGCCTCGCTCACGATGCTCGGCGTCATCATCGGCGTCGCCGCCGTGATCACCATGCTGGCGCTCGGCACCGGTGCGCAGCGCGCGGTCGAGCAGCAGCTCGAGGCGCTCGGCGCGAACGTCGTCACGGTGACCACCGGCATGCGCTTCGCCCAGGGCGTGGCGCGCGAGCAGCAGGTGCTCACGACCGGGGACGCGGAGGCGGTGCGCGCCGACGCGCGCAACGTCGCCGCCGTGTCGGCCGAGCAGAGCTCGCGCCAGCAGGTCAAGCTCGGCAATCGCAACCTCAACCTGAGCGTCATCGGCACCACGCAGGAACACGCCGTCGTGAACGGTTTCGCGCTGCAGGCCGGGAGGTTGCTTACGGCGATCGACGACACGAGCCGGAGGCGGGTGGCGGTGCTCGGCGGCGAGGTGCCGGAACAGCTGCAGGCCCCGGCGGAGGCGCTGGTCGGCCGCACCATCATGGTCAAGTCGCTGCCCTTCGAGGTCGTTGGCGTGTACCGCAAGAAGGGCGCCGTGGGGTTCGGCAACCCGGACGACGACGTCTACATCCCGATCAGCACGTCGCGCTACCGCGTCACCGGCAACGACCGCGTGCAGAACATCGCGGTGCAGGTCGCCCCGGGGATCGAGCCCGCCCAGGCGATGGTCGAGATCGAGCGGGTCATCCGGCGCGAGCACGGGCTGGCGCCAGGCGCGGACAACGATTTCGCGGTCGTCGACCGCAAGCAGTTCCTCGCGACGCAGCAGCAGACCACGCAGATCCTGGGCTTCCTGCTCGCAGGCATCGCCGGCGTGAGCCTCGTGGTCGGCGGGATCGGCATCATGAACATCATGCTGGTCACGGTGACCGAGCGGACGCGCGAGATCGGGATCCGCAAGGCGCTCGGCGCGACGAAGCTGGACATCCTCACGCAGTTCCTGGCGGAGAGCGTCGTGCTGTGCGTGCTCGGCGGCCTGCTCGGGATGCTGCTCGGCACCGCCGCCGCCCGGGCGCTGGCGCGCTTCGCGGGCTGGCAGACCTACGTCACCGCTGATTCGTTGCTGCTGGCGTTCGCCTTCAGCGCCGCCGTCGGACTCGTGTTCGGCCTGTGGCCCGCGCGGCGCGCCGCGTCGCTCGATCCCATTGCCGCCCTGCGGTATGAATAAGCAGACGAAGCAGAAGCATGTCCCCTGATTTTCAGCAGGCGCAGGCCTCGACTTTCTTCTTCGGCGCCTCGAGCGTGCCCACCAGCTCGCCCACGGACTGCATGCCGTTCGCGGCAAGGTACTCAGCGATGCCGGCGTTGATCTTGCGGCACACCAGCGGGTCGTAGAACAGCGAGGTCCCGACGCCCACCGTGGTGGCGCCGGCGATGAGGAACTCGAGCGCGTCGTCGGCGGTATGGATGCCGCCCTGGCCGATGATCGGGATGCCGAGCGGACGGGCGACCTCCGCCACCTGCATCACCTTGAGCAGCGCGATGGGCTTGATTGCCGGGCCCGACAGCCCGCCCTGGATGTTGCCGATGACGGGCCGGCGCGTCTTCACGTCTATCGCCATGCCCATGATCGTGTTGATCACGGCGAGTCCGTCGCTGCCCGCCTCGATGCAGCGGCGCGCGTTCTCCCTGATGTCGGTCTGGTTCGGCGAGAGCTTGGTGATCAGCGGCTTGCGGGTCACCGCGCGGCACGCCGCCACCACGCGTGCCGACATCTCCGGCACGTTGCCGAACTGCACCCCGCCTTCCTTGATGTTCGGGCAGGAGATGTTGATCTCGATCGCGTCGATGGGCGAGTCGTCGAAGCGGCGCGTGACCTCGACGTAGTCGTCGATGGTCGAGCCGCAGACGTTGGCGAAGAAGCGCGTCTCGCCGAAGTCGAGCGTTGGGAGGATCTCGTCCACGACCCTGTCCGCGCCCGGGTTCTGCAGGCCGATGGCGTTCAGCATGCCCATCGGCGTCTCGCAGACGCGGTGCGGCGGGTTGCCGAGCCGCGGCTCGCGCGTGGTGCCCTTGAGCACGATCGCGCCGACGTCGGTGTTCGAGAACCCCTCGACGCGCGTGTACTCCTCGCCGAAGCCCACGCAGCCCGACAGCAGCACGATCGGCGAGGCGAGCTTCAGGCCGCAGAAATCGACGGCGAGCGAGGCCGGGAGCGAGGCGGGTGCGGCGGCGGGCATGGGCGAATTGTAAAGGAAACGCCGCCGCGGGCCGGCCGTCAGCCGGTGATGAACTTCTCCAGCTGCTGGATCGTCTCCCGCTGCTCCTCGATCACGGCCCGCACCAGGTCGCCGATCGAGATCACGCCGACCATCGCGCCGCCGGCATCCACCACGGGCAGGTGCCGGATGCGCTTGTCGGTCATGAGCTGCATGCAGTTGCGGACGCTCTCCCCCGTGCCGACCGTGGTCACGGGCGAGCTCATGATCTGGGCCACGGGCGTGTCGGCCGAGGAGCGGCCGAGCAGCACCACCTTGCGGGCGTAGTCGCGCTCCGACACGATGCCGGCCAGCCGCCCGTCGCGCAGCACGGGTAGCGCCCCCACGCCGCGCTCGGCCATCATGCGGATCGCCGCGAGCACGGGCTCCGCGGCGTCGACCGACCAGATTTCGCTGCCCTTGCGGGCGAGCAGGTGATTGACGAGCAGCATGGCGGGTTCCCCCAGGGCGGAGCGCGAGGCGCCGGACGGTGCGATTCTATGCCAGTGAACGTGGTGCTGTTCCAGCCCGAGATCCCGCCCAACACCGGCAACATCATCCGGCTGTGCGCGAACAGCGGGGCGAGACTGCACCTCGTCCGCCCGCTCGGCTTCCGGCTGGACGCCCGGGCCGTGCGGCGAGCCGGCCTCGATTACCGTGAACTCGCTGACCTGACCGAGCATGCGAGCCTGCCGGACTGTCTCGCGAGCCTGGATCACCCGCGCTGGTTCGCCTTCACCACCCGTGGTAGCGTCCGCTACGACGCGGTCCGGTATGCAGACGGGGATGTGCTGGTCTTCGGTCCCGAGACACGCGGACTGCCGGACGAGTTGCTCGACTCCTGCCCGGAGGAGCGACGCCTGCGCATCCCGATGCGGCCCGGCGCAAGGTGCCTGAACCTGTCGAACGCCGTGGCGGTGGCGGTGTACGAGGCCTGGCGTCAGGCGGACTTCGGCCAGCCGGCCGGCTAGTCCGTCTCCGATTTCACCGTGCGGCCCATGAGCGCGTACACCGCCTGCCTGGCCGGGGCGCCCTCGTAGAGCACGCGGTAGACCTGTTCGCTGATCGGCATCTCGACGCCGTGCCGCTTCGCGACCTCGCGCACGGCTCGGGCGGCGAGCACGCCCTCGACCACCTGCCCGATCTCCGACTGCGCCTGCGCGGCCGACTTGCCTGCGGCCAGCGCCAGGCCGCAGCGACGGTTGCGCGACTGGTCGTCGGTGCAGGTGAGCACGAGGTCGCCGAGGCCCGCGAGCCCCATGAAGGTCTCGCGCTCGGCGCCGAGCGCCACGCCGAGCCGCATCATCTCGGCGAGGCCGCGGGTGATCAGCGCCACGCGGGTGTTGGCACCGAAGCCGAGGCCGTCGGAGATGCCTGCACCGATCGCGAGCACGTTCTTGACGGCGCCGCCGACTTCGACACCGGTCATGTCGCCCGAGGCGTAGGCGCGGAAGCTCTCGCCCGAGATGCTGCGGGCCAGGGCGAGCGCGTAGGCCTCGTCCCGGGAGGCGACGGTCATCGCGCTCGGCAGGCCGGCCCCGACCTCCTTCGCGAAGGTGGGTCCCGAGAGTACCGCAGTGGGCACGTCGGGCCCGAGCACCTCGTCCGCGACCTCGTGGGGCAGCTTGCCGGTCGCGAGTTCGAAGCCCTTGGTGGCCCAGGCGACGCGTTGTCCTGGCCTGAGCAGCGGCTTCGCCCGCTCCAGCACCTCGCGGAACGCGTGGCTCGGCACGACCACCAGCAGCTGGTCGGCCTGCCCGACGGCGCGGGCGAAGTCGTGCTCGATCTCGAGGCCATCGGGCAGCGTGACTCCGGGCAGGTAGCGACGGTTGACCCGGTCGCGGGCCATCGCATCGAGCTCCTCGGTCTCGATGCCCCAGAGGACGGTGCGGTGCCCGGTGCGCGCGAGGTGCACGGCCAGTGCCGTGCCCCACGAGCCCGAGCCGAGCACCGCGACGGACGGCCTGGGCGCGGCGTCGCTGGGAGCTGTCACGACGCCGGCCGCCTCAGTTGACGCTGCCGCTCGCCGCCCGGGCTGCCGCCTGCTGCTGGGCGTGGGCGTGGAGGGCTTCGAAGGTCACCAGCGGCAGCAGGAACGGCGGGAAGCCGCCCTTGCTCACGAATTCCGCGACGGTCGCACGGGCGAATGCCAGCAGGTAGTTCGGCGCCATGATGCTCAGCACCTGGCCGAGGTCGTTGGCCGACAGGTTGCGGATCAGGAACGCCCCGGCCTGCTGCAGTTCGAGCAGCCAGACGACCTTGTCGCCCGCCTTCGCCTCCAGGTTCACCTGCAGCACGACCTCGTGCATGTCCTGCGCGAGCGCCGAGGCGCGCGTGGAGATGTTGAGGCTGACGCTCGGCTGGCCCTGAACACCGGCGACGAACGGCCCGTTCGGCGCCTCGAAGGAGCAGTCCTTGATGTAGATCGCCTGCGGGTTCACGACGGGCGCGTTCGGATCCGCGGCAGGCGCGGCAGGGGGAGTCTGGTCGGTCATGGTGTCCTCGGTGCTCGGAACGGTGTAGATCTGAATCGGTGCCGGGGTTCAGCTTCGGTTCGTCAGCGCATCGAGCTCGCCCGACTTGTCGAGTGCGTAGAGCTCGTCGAAGCCACCGACGTGCTGCGCGCCCACGAAGATCTGCGGCACTGTACGCCGTCCGCCGCTACGCGCGAGCATGGTCTCGCGCTCGGCCGGGTCCTCGTCCACCTTGATCTCGCGGAAGGGCAGCCCCTTGCGCTCGAGGAGCGTGCGGGCCCGCACGCAGTACGGGCACCAGCCGCTGGAATACATCACGATTTCGGGCGTCGACTCGCTCATCCGGACGGGCCTCACTTGCCCTTGTCGGAGCCCTTCGCCAGCGGGAGGTTCTCCGCGCGCCAGGCCTGCAGGCCGCCGCGCAGGTTCACGACCTTGGTGAAGCCCTGTGTGCGCAGCACGCGCGCCGCGGCGCCCGAGCGCATGCCGCTCTCGCAGCAGGCGACGACGACCTTGTCCTTGTACTTCTTGAGCGTTTCGGCGCCGGCGGCGACCTGGTCCTGCGGCAGGTGCCGCGCATCGCGGATGTGTCCCGAGTCGAACTCGGCCTGGGTGCGGACGTCCAGGACCACGCCGCCCTGGTTGATCAGGCGCACCGCGTCCATGGGTCCGACCGATTCGCCGCTGCTGCGGGCGCGGCTCGCCTCGTAGGCCAGCAGTGCCAGCGCGAGCGCGGCGGTTCCCCCCGTCAGGAAGGGGTGCCGGAGGACGTATTCGAGCAGGCGCTCCATGGGGTGGGCGACGGCGGGCTCGCGGTTCAAAAAAGGGCCGTGGAGTATAGCAGCCCGGCCGACGCGCTAAACTCACCGGTTCGCGTTCCGCTCCAGGCCCCACCCAGGCATGTCCCCCCAGCCCGCTGCCCGGAAGTCGCTCGCCCGCCGTTGCGCGGGGCTCGGGCTGGCGCTGCTGGTGGCGCTGGCCGCGGTTGCCGGCGCGCCGCCGGCCGGCGCCCAGGCGGAGCGCAAGGCCACTCCGAGGCAGAAAGAGGCCGAGCTCAAGCGCGTCAATTCCCGCATCGAGCGGGTGCGCAAGTCGGTCAACCAGGACATCGAGAAGCGCGACCGCCTGAGCGTGGAGCTGCGGGACTCGGAACTCGGCATCCAGGACGCGCGCAGGCAGCTCGAGGAACTGCGAGCCCAGCGCATCGCCAGCGAGGCGCGCCTCAAGGAACTCGAGCGGGAGCAGGCGGGCCGCGAGGACGACCTCGTGGCCGAGCGGAGCGCGCTCGCCGGGGAGTTGCGCACCGCCCATGTGAACGGCCGCGAGGAGCAGCTCAAGCTGCTGCTCAACCAGCAGGACCCGGCCGCCGTGGGACGCATGCTCACCTACTACGGCTATTTCGGCCGCGCGCGGGCCGAGCGGATCGCCGGCATCCGCGACCAGCTCGAGCACCTCGCGCTGGTGCGGGAGCGCATTGCGGCCGAGGGCCGGCGCCTGGCGGAGGTCGAGGCGCGGCAGGGGCAGGAGGTCGTGTCGCTGCGCGGGGCGCAGGAGAAGCGTACCCGGGCGGTCGCCGCCATCGACACCCAGATCAAGACGCGCGGGGGCGAGCTGAAGCGGCTCGAGTCGCAGGCGCGCGGCCTCGAAAAGCTGATCGCCGACCTGCGCAAGGCGCTCGAGAACCCGAAGGTCGCGAAGCAGGCGCCGTTCGAGCCGCTGAAGGGCAGGCTGCCGTGGCCGGTGCAGCAGGGCAAGGCGCTCGCCCGGTTCGGCCAGCCGCGCGCCGGCGGGTCCATGCGCTGGCAGGGCATGCTGATCGGCACGGAGCGGGGCGCGCGCGTGCGCGCGCCGTTCGCCGGCCGCGTCGCCTACGCCGACTGGCTGCCCGGCATGGGCCTCATGATCGTGCTCGACCACGGCGGCGGCTACCTGAGCCTGTACGGTCACAACGACGAGCTGTTCCGCAAGGTCGGGGATGCCGTCGCCGCCGGCGAGGTCATCGGCTCGGTGGGCGACTCCGGCGGCAACGAGCAGCCGGCCCTGTATTTCGAGGTGCGGCGCGGCCGGGAACCGGTCGACCCCGAGATCTGGCTGCAGCGGCGCTGAGCCGGTCTGTGGCGCGCGTCGAGGATCGGCGGGTGCCGGAGGGGCCGATCAGGTGATCGCAGCCGGCTACGGCGCTACTATCTGGAACCTTCCGTCGCATGAGCGCACACGTGTCCAGGACCGTCCACACACTCCTCGCCGCCGCTGCCGGCGCCCTGCTCGGGGCCGGGCTGATGCTCGCGCGCGGCGTGTCGGCGGATCGCGAGACGCCGCCGGCGCCGGTACCCGTCGCCCCGGCAGCGCCCCGCACGCTGCTCGACGAGGTGAGCGAACGGGTCCGCAGCGACTACGTCCGGGGCGTCACTCCCGTGGAGCTCGACCGCGCCGCCGTGGACGGCATGGTCGCGAGCCTCGATCCGCATTCCGCCTTCCTCGACGCCCTCGAATACGAGTCGATGCGAGTGAACACGGCGGGCCACTACTCGGGCGTCGGCATCGAGGTGGCGGACCGTGACGGCCGGATCGTGATCGTGACTCCGATCGCCGGTTCGCCGGCGGAGCGGGCCGGGATCCTCGCAGGCGACGTGCTGCTCGAGATCGACGGGCAGGCCATCCCGTCCGGCGGGCTCGACACGGCCATCGAGCGCATGCGCGGCTACGTCGGCTCGACCGTGCGCCTCGCGCTCGCCCGCCGGGGTGAGTCCGAGCCGCTGCGCTTCGAGCTGGAGCGCTCCGACGTGCAGGTGCGCTCCGTGAACGCCGCCCGGCTGCCCGGCCCCTACGGTTACCTGCGCATCACGCACTTCAGCGACGGGACGCGGCGGGAGCTGCGTCGCCAGCTGTCGGACCTGCAGGTGGACGCGCCGCTGCGCGGACTGGTGCTCGACCTGCGCGGCAATCCCGGCGGGGTGCTCGAGTCCGCCGTGGGCGTGGCGGACGAGTTCCTGGAGGCCGGCCTGATCGTGCGGGCGGAGGGCCGCGCCGCAGGCTCGAGTTTCGAGCTGCGCGCCACCGACGGCGACCTGCTGCGCGACGCGCCCCTGGTGGTGCTGGTCGACCGCGGCTCGGCCTCGGGCGCCGAGATCGTCGCCGGCGCGCTGCGCGACCACCGGCGCGCCACGCTGATGGGAGAGCGAACCTTCGGCAAGGGTTCCGTGCAGACCATCATCCCACTGCGCGACGGGCAGGCGCTCAAGCTCACGACGTCGCGCTATTTCACGCCGTCGGGCACGTCGATCCACGAGCGCGGCATCGAGCCCGACGTCCAGCTCGGCGACGCGCTGCGCGCGGGCGCCGAGCCATCGTCCCTGGCCGAGGACCCGGCCGTGCAGACGGCGCTGCAGTACCTGCGCGACCGCGGGCTCGGCCGGCAGGTCGCGAGCGCCGGAAAGCCGTGACGCCGCCGCCGCGGCGCCGAGGTGTCGACATGTCGAGAGTGCTCGTACCGCTCGCCGAGGGCTTCGAGGAAATCGAGGCCGTCACCGTCGTCGACCTGCTGCGGCGCGCCGGCATCGAGGTGTGCACGGCCGCGCTCGGCCACCGCGAGGTCACCGGGTCGCACGGCATCACGGTCGTGGCGGACATCGGGCTCGACGCGGTGGTGGCCGCCGACTACGACATGATCGTGCTGCCCGGCGGCATGCCCGGCGCCGAGCACCTCAAGTCCGACCTGCGCGTCATCGGACTGCTGCGCGAGTTCGCGGCGACCGGTCGCTACACGGCGGCCATCTGCGCCGCGCCGTCGGTGCTCGCCCACGCCGGCCTGCTGCGGGATCGGGCGGCCACGAGCTATCCGGGATTCCTGGCGCCCGGGTCGGCCCCGGGCATCCGGCTGCGGGACGATCCCGTGGTAATCGACGGCAAGGTCGCCACCTCGCGCGGTCCGGGCACGGCGGTGCCGTTCGGCCTCGCGCTGATCGAGCTGCTCGAGGGTCCCGAGGCGCGCCGCGCGGTGCAGGAGCGGCTGCAGCTGCCCACGCCGGCCGCCTGAGTCGACGCACGGCGGCGGGCGCCGCGCCGGCGCCGCGGGTCTCACATCAGCTTGCGCGCCACCGCCCACAGCGCGCCGCCGACCATCACGATGATCGGCAGAACGCTCAGCCCGAAGCCGATCTCCCGCTTCGAAGGATCGGCGACGTAACCGCGCAGGTACAGGATGCGCCCCGCGATGTAGACCAGCCCGAGCAGGGCGGCCCAGTTCGCGTTCACCAAGGCGCCGAACAGCCAGGTCGCCGGCACGAACACCACCAGCAGCTCGAGCGTGTTCTGGTGCACGCGGTGGTAGCGCTCGAAGATCTCGTGCCCGGCGACCGCCGGCGCCTTCACTCCGTAGCGGCCGCGGGCCCGGCCCACCAGCATGCCGAACACGACGTACTCGAGGAGCGCGAGCAGGACGACGAGGGCGACGACGGGTTCCATGCGGGGTCCTCGGGCGAATTGGTGTGGCGCGGAGATTCCTTTACCATCCGGGCCACGTCAACGGCCGAGTCCGGCCGCCGGAGGACGAGACATGGTGGGATTCCTGCTGCGCGCCGCGATCTCGGCGCTCGGGCTCTGGGTAGCGAGCGAGCTGCTGAAGGGCCTGACCTTCGACTCGACCGCGAAGCTGGTCGTCGCGGCGATCGTGCTCGGTATCGTCAATGCCATCGTGCGGCCGCTGGCGTTCATCCTCACGCTGCCGATCACGGTCGTCACGCTCGGCCTGTTCCTGCTGGTGCTGAACGCCGCCATGGTCGGGCTGGTCGCCTGGATCGTGCCGGGATTCCAGGTCTCGGGCTTCTGGACCGCGGTCGGCGCCGCCCTGATCGTGAGCCTGGTCTCCTGGGCCGCCTCGACCGTGATCGGCTCGAAGGGCGGCATCGAGATCTTCCGGGCGAAGCGCTGAAGAAATAGGGGACATTCTCCCTATTTCTTCAGTGTCACCAACGCCACGCCGAGCAGCACCACCACCATGCCGGCAATCTGCAGCGGGCCGAGGGCCTCGTCGAGCACCGCCCAGCCGAGCACCGTCGCGATCGCGGGGTTCACGTAGGCGAACGTGCCGACGCGGTCGGCGGGGACGCGCTTCAGCAGCCAGGAATACGCCGTGTAGGCGAGCGCCGAGCCGAACACGGCGAGGTAGCCCATCGCCGCGAGGCCGCCGGGTCGCCACTCCCAGCGCGGCAGCTCGCCCGCGGCGAGGCCGGCGAGCAGCAGCCACGTTCCGCCCATCAGCATCATGACGGCGTTGAATGCCACCGGCCCGACGGCGAGCGCGGCATCCCGATACAGGATCGAGCCGACTGCCCACGAGACGCTGCCGATGAGCACCAGCGACTGCCACGCGAAGTGGCCGGCCGGCACGTCCCCGCGCGGCCAGACGATCAGGGCGACGCCGATGAAGCCGAGCAGCAGCCCGAGCGTGCCGCGGACCGTGAGCGCGTGGCCCTTCGGCCCCAGCGCGCCGAGCGCCGCGATCCACAGCGCCGAGCTGGCCGCGAGCAGCGCGGCCTGGTTCGAGGGGATGTGCTGCAGGGCGTAGGTGCTGATGCCGTTGCTGAAGGTGATCATGAGCAGCGAGAACAGCAGTATCGGCCGCCACTCCCGCAGTCCCCGCGGAAAGCGCTCGCGGCGCACGAGCGCCACGAGCACGAGCAGCGTGCCCGCCAGCAGGAACCGCCCGCCCGCGAACAGGAATGGCGGCAGCTCCCGCACGCCCAGGCGGATGACGAGGAACGTCGAGCCCCAGACAAGATAGATCGTCGCGAAGGCTGCGACGATCCTCAGCCTGCGGCGCGGGTCCTCCGGGGCGGAGGACGGCGTCACGCGCGGCGCGTGCCCACCCGGAAGAGCATGACCGCGAGCGCGCCCACGATCAGCAGGCCGAGCCAGCCGCCGAACCGCAGGCTCTCCGGCAGCGCGAGCACGTCGGCCCGGCCCGACATCACGATCGGGATCGCGATGAAGATGCCCATCAGGGCCTCGCCGGTGATCAGGCCCGCCGCGAACAGCATGCCGTTGCGCTTGGCGCGCTCGGCCTCGGGCGTCTCGCCGTGCACGCCGAGCTTCCTCTCCACGAGCCATGCGAGCAGGCCGCCGGCGAAGATCGGCACCGCGAGCTCGAGCGGCAGGTAGATGCCGACCGCGACCGCGAGCACCGGCGCGCGGAACTCCGAGCCGCGTCGCTTGAGCCACAGGTCCCACGCGATCACCGCGACGCCGATCGCGGCGCCGATGGCGATCATGCCCCAGGGCAGGTGGCCGCCGAACATGCCCTTGGCTACCGAGGCCATGAGCGTCGCCTGCGGCGCGATCAGCGGCGAGGGATGCTCGGCCGTCGGCACGCCGATGCCGTAGGCCTTCAGCAACAGGTTGAGCACCGGCGCCATGACGAGCGCGCTCGAGGCGGCGCCGATCGCGAGCATCACCTGCTGCTTCCAGGGCGTGGCGCCGACGATGTAGCCGCACTTGAGGTCCTGCAGGTTGTCGCCGCCGATGCACGCGGCGCAGCACACCACGGCGCCGATCATGATCGCGGCCACCGGCCCGAGCGCCGCCTGCTTGCCCATCAGCACCATCAGCACCAGCGAGGCGAACAGGATGGTGCAGATCGTGATCCCGGACACCGGGTTGTTCGACGAGCCCACCAGGCCCGCCATGTAGGCGGAGACCGAGCAGAACAGGAACCCGGCGACGATCATGATGAGGGTCATCGGCAGGCTCACGCCGATGCTGCCGACGATGGCCTGGTAGAGCGCGAACAGCGGCAGCGTGAACAGCAGCGTGCCGATCAGGATCGCGTTCATCGGCAGATCCCGCTCGGTGTGCGCGACCGCGCGTCCGGCGCCGGCGCGCGCGGCGGCGAGCCCGCTCCTGATGCCCGACAGCAGCGACTCGCGGATCGAGATCAGCGCCCACACGCCGCCCACCAGCATCGCGCCCACGCCGAGGTAGCGGACCTGCGCCGACCAGATCGCGAACGCCGCGTCCTCGGCGCTGCCTGCGGCGACGCGCGCAGCGAGCTCGGGGTTGCCGTCCAGGAAGAAGGCGGCGTACAGCGGGATGGCGACGTTCCAGGAGATCATGCCGCCGATCAGCACGAGGATGCCGACGTTGAGGCCCACGATATAGCCCACGCCGAGCAGCGCGGGCGAGAGGTTCGTGCCGTAGTAGCCGAGCCACTGGCCGAGCCAGCCCGAGATCGAGGCGGTGTCGGGGAACAGCCGCAGGCCGCTCGCCGCCGCGAGCTTGGCGAAGCCGCCGCCCAGCGCGGAGAGCCCGAGGATCTTCACGCCCTCCGCCGGGTTCTCGCCGGTCTTGAGCACCTCGGCCGCGGCCTTGCCCTCGGGGAACGCCAGGCCCTGGTCCACGATCAGCGCGCGGCGCAGCGGCACGGAGAAGAACACGCCGAGGATGCCGCCGAGGCCGGCGATGGCGAGCACCCACAGGTACCTGAAGTCCGCCCAGTGGCCGAGGATCACCAGCGCGGGGATCGTGAAGATCACGCCGGAGGCGATCGACGAGCCCGCCGAGGCCCCGGTCTGCACGATGTTGTTCTCGAGGATGGTGCTGCCGCCGAGCACACGCAGCACGGCCATCGAGACCACGGCCGCCGGGATCGCCGAGGCGATGGTCATGCCAGCGAACAGGCCGAGGTAGGTGTTCGCGGCCGCAAGGATCATGGCGAGCACGATCGCCAGCACGACCGCGCGGGTGGTGAGCTGCGGGGGCGAGATCGAGGCGTTCATGAGTGTCCGCTGCGGCCGGGGTTGCCGCATTAGAGGTGCCGGCCCGGGCATTTGCAACCCTGCGGGCCGGCGCGACGGCCCAGCGCCGCGTCGCAGTGCCTGTCGCGGCGCCTATTGAGCGAGTGTGCGCAGCCGCATCGTGCGGCTGGTGGCAGTGCTCTCCGCGAGCCGGTGCAGCAGCAGTTCGGCGTCCGCCACCGCGAGCGGCTTGCTGAGCAGGTAGCCCTGCGCCTCGTTGCACTGCTGGTCCTGCAGCTGCAGCAGCTGCTGGAAGTTCTCGACGCCCTCCGCCACCACGTCCAGGCCGAGCGCGCGCGCCATGGAGACCATGGCCGTCACGATCGCCGTGTTGCGGCCGAGAGTCTCGACGTCCTGCACCAGCGAGCGGTCGATCTTGAAGCGGCTCACCGAGAATTCACTGAGGCGCCGGAGGTTCGAATAGCCGACGCCGAAATCGTCGATGGCGATGGACACCCCGAGGCTGCGCAGCTCGGCGAGCAGCTGCTTGGTCCACTCCTCGTCCTTCATCATCAGCGACTCGGTGATCTCGAGCTCGAGCAGGTGGGGGTCGAGGCCCGTCTCGCGGAGGATGTACGCCACCCTGCCGCGGAAGTCGCGCTGCGAGAACTGCACCGGCGACACGTTCACCGCCACCCGGCCCGCCGGCAGGCCCGCGTCGTGCCAGGCCTTGACCTGGAAGCAGGCCGTGCGCAGCACCCAGTCGCCGATCGGGAGGATCAGGCCGGTCTCCTCCGCGACGGGCACGAATTCCGACGGCGAGACGTGGCCGAGCTCCGGGCTGCTCCAGCGCAGCAGCGCCTCCATGCCCGCGATGCAGCCCGTGCCGAGGTCGAACTGGGGCTGGTAGTGCACGGAGAACTCGCCACGCTCCAGCGCTCCCTGCAGCCGGCTCTCGATGCTGAAGCGAGCCTGTGCGCCGGTGGTGAGCTGCGGGTCGTAGCAGGCGAACTCGCCCCGGCCCCGGCGCTTCGCGACGTACATGGCGATGCTCGCCTGCCGGAACAGGGCGTCGTCGTCGGTCGCGTGCGCGGGACACAGCGCCATGCCCACGCTGGCCGTGACCGTCACCGGCGACGGCGCGAGGCCGGTCTCCGTCACCAGCGGCCGCGTGAGCCGCTCCGCCACGGCCTGCGCATCCGCGGGCTGCCGCACGCCGCGCAGCAGCACTGCGAACTGGTCGCCCCCGGTGCGGGCGATGTCCTCGCCGGCGACCGCCGGCAGCGACATCCGGGCCATGAAGTCGTCACGGCGCAGGATCTCGCGCAGCCGCCCGCCCGCGCGGCGGATCAGCTCGTCGCCGGCCACGTGGCCGAGGGCCTCGTTGATCCGGCGGAAGCCGTCGAGGTCGATGCACAGCAGCGCGACCGTCTCGCCGCTGCGGCCGGCGGCCTGCACCGCGCGCCGCAGGTTGCGCAGGAACAGCGCGCGGCCGGCGAGGCCCGTCAGGCGGTCGAAGTCCTCGGACTCGTCGCGGCGGCGCTCGGCGATGGCGCGTTTCTGGCCGAGCGCGAGCGCGAGCTGGCGGACCTCGTGGGGGTGGAAGGGCTTCTGCAGGTAGAACAGGCGGTCGGCGGGCGGCACGCGGCGGCCGATCTCGGCCGGGTCGACGTCGGAGTACGCCGTGCAGATGACGATCTCGACCTCCGCGTCGATCTCGCGGATGCGCTCCGCGGCCCAGGCGCCGTCCGGGCCGGGCGGCATGCGCATGTCGAGGAACGCGACCGCGAACGGCCGTCCGGCGGCGCACGCCTCGCGCACCGCGGCGACCGCCGCCTCGGCGCCGGTGCAGTACTCGGCGTCGAACCGCGTGGAGTCGTGCGCCCGCAGGCCGGCCGTGGCGGCGATGCCGCCACTCAGGAACAGCCTGGCACGGAGGTCGTCGATCTCGGCACGCGCCGCGCTCGGGGTCGACTCGCCGAGCACCTGCCGGTACGCATCGATGACCGCAGGCTCGTCGTCCACGACCAGCACGCGGACGCGGCTCGGCTGCTGTTGCTCCCGTGCGGCCTGCATCAGGCGGCCTGCGGCATTGCGCCGGCGGTGCTGCGCCGCACGACCGGCAGGGTGACCTGCAGCGTCGCGCCGAGGCCGCGCCCCGGGCTCGCGGCCCGCAGGCTGCCGCCGACGGCGGCGAGGGCGTTGGCGCACCAGTGCAGCCCGATGCCGGAGTTCGTGTCCCGCGACTTCGTCGAGTAGCCCTTCTCGAAGATGCGCGGCAGGTGCCCGGGTTCGATCCCGCCGCCGTCGTCCGTGAATCTGAGCACGAGTTCCTCTCCGTCGGTGGCGCGCTCGAGGCGCCCGGTGATGTGCAGTGCGCCGTGCGCCCGCCCGGCGTCGCGCACCGATTCCGCCGCGTTCATGACCAGGTTCTGGACCACCTGCTGCAGCAGCAGGCGCGGGATGGGCAGGGCGCCGATGGCGCGCAGCGCATCGTCGATCCCGATCTGCAGCCGCTGCCGCATCGCCGGGGCGACCATCTGCATGCCACGCTCGATCACCGCCTCGAGTTCCTCCGTCTCGATGACCGGGCCGCTGCCGGAGGGCCGCAGCTGGTGGGCCAGGATCCGCTGGATGGAATCGGCGTGGCGCGCCACCGTGTCGGCGTCGTCGCCGGCCCGGGCCACCGCCTGGGCCAGCTCGCGGCTCGCGAGCCGCAGCAGCAACTCGAGATCGGCGCGCCGCGCCTGGTCCGCGACGCCGGCCTCGAGCTCGGCAAGGGCCATCTCGACCTCGCCCGCCGGCGCTGCGCGCAGCCGGCGGCGCAGGTCTGCGACCGCGACGCCGAGCGGCGTCATCGCGTTGCCGACGTTGTGCAGCAGGCCGCTCGCAACCTCGGCCGCACCGGCCTCGAAGGACTGGTCCACGAGTCGCCGGCGAGTGTCCGCGAGCTGTTCGACCATGCGGTCGAACTCCCGGGCCAGGATGCCGAGCTCGTCGCCGCGCCGGACGTTCATCCGCTGGGCGAGGTCGCCGCCCTCGGCGATCGCCACCGCATGGCGGGTCATCCGGCTGACCGGCCCGAGCACCATCACGCGCATCGCGCTGAGCAGCACCACCAGCACGACGGCGCCGGCGCTCAGCAGCGACAGCAGCGCGAAACGGACGGCGTCCTGCCCGCGCGCGGTGACCGAGCGCGGCACGTCGATGGTGAGCTGCACGGCCGGGTTGCCGTGGACGTCGGCGAGCTGCCGGGACACCTCGTTGGTCGTCGGATGCCGTACGACGCGGGTCTCCGGTGCGGCGCCCGCGACCGGCGTCCCCTGGGCGGGCGGCAGGGCGGCGACGGCGAGCCGTACCTGCGACTGCTCCGCCAGCCGTGCCGCAACTTCGGACGTGATGACGCGCACGAGCAGCACGGCCCCGTGATGCGGCCCGTTGCCCGCCCCGTCGAGCACCGGCGCGACGGTGACCATCGCCGGCCCGTGCTCGGTGAGGACCAGTCCCTTGGCCTCGCGGCCCGCGACGATCGCGCCACGGAAGGGATGACCGGGTTCGAGCGCCTCGCCCTCGAGCATCCGGTACCCGAGCTCCCTGCGGGTCGCCGGGTCGACGCCCCGGCGCCACACGAAGCGCGCCTGTGCATCGACGAAGGCCACGGCATCGAGGCGCGCGGCCTCGATCGTGGACGGCGTCATGTTGTCTTCGATGAAGGCGGGATTCTCGCCCACCATGTACCGATACGTTTCGAGCCAGTTGCCCCAGTCCGCGCAGAAGAGCTGCAGCTGGCCCAGCTCGTCGTCCAGGGCGCGCGACACGCGCTCCATGTCGGTGCGGGCGAGGTCCTCCTCGAGCGACTCGAAGCTCGGCAGGATGACTTCGCGCTGCACGGCATAGTCGATTGCGCCGTAGGTCGCGAAGACCACGCAGAGCAGCAGGATGACCTTGGCGTAGAGTCCCATGTCGGCCGCAGAGGCCCCCGAGTGATCTCGCAGGGGTTCGATCCTAGCGGCGACGGCGTGGGCGGATGGCGAACCCGCTCACGGTCCGGGCGGACCGCGGACCGCGGACCGCCCCGATTACGTGACCGACTCGACGGTTCAGGCGGCGCGGCTCACCACCCGCACTGCTGGCCCTTGTTCTGCTCCCTGAGCCAGCCCCGCAGCGGCGCGAAGTACTCGAGGATCGCGGATCCGTCCATCTCGCGCGTGCCGGTGAGCTCGAAGAGCGTGTCCTGCCAGGGCTGGCTGGCGCCCTTCGCCAGCATCGCGGCGAACTTCCTGCCGGCCGCCTCGTTGCCGTACACCGAGCACTCGTACAGCGGGCCCTTGAAGCCCGCCGCCTCGCACAGCGCCTTCTGGAACTGGAACTGGACGATGAAGGACAGGAAATAGCGCGTGTAGGGCACGTTGCCGGGCACGTGGTACTTGGCGCCCGGGTCGAAGTCCGCGTCGGTGCGCGCGACGGGAGGCGCGACGCCCTGGTACTTCTCGCGCAACGCCCACCAGGCCGCGTTGTAGTTCGCGGGTGTCACCTCGCCCGAGAACACCTGCCAGCGCCACTCGTCGATCAGCTTGCCGAAAGGCAGGAACGCGATCTTCTCGAGCGCCATCTTCATCTGCTGGTTGATGAGGGCCTCCCTGCTCGGCGCGGACCTGGGCACCAGGCCGACCTGCGCGAGGTAGGCGGGCGTCATCGAGAGGTTGACCGTGTCGCCCACGGCCTCGTGGAACCCGTCGTGCGCGCCGTTCTTGAACATGAACGGCTGGTTCGTGTACCAGAGGTAGTAATAGACGTGCCCGAGCTCGTGGTAGATGGTGCGCAGCTCTTCGTAGGTCGGGCGTATGCACATCTTGATGCGCACGTCGTCCTTGCCGTTCATCTCCCAGGCGCTCGCGTGGCACTGCACGTCGCGGTCGCGCGGCTGCGTGAGCATCGAGCGTTCCCAGAACTTCTGCGGCAGCGCCGGGAAGCCGATCGACTGGTAGAACGCCTCGGCCGACTTCGTCATCTTCACCGCGTCGTAGCCCTGCGCCACGAGTGCCGAGTCGACGTCGAGCGGGCTCACGCCGGGGTAGGGCTCGAGCAGGTCGTAGACCGCGTCCCACTGCTGCGCCCACATGTTGCCGAGAAGGTGGGCGGGGATCGGCTTGCCCGCGGGCACCTTGTCGGCGCCGTACTTCTGCGCGAGTCGCCCGCGCGCGTAGCAGTGCAGCTCCTTGTAGAGCGGCTCGACCTGCGAGAAGAGGCGCGCGGCTTCCTTCGCGAAGCCGTCGGCCGGCATGTCGTAGCCCGAGCGCCACATGGCGCCCAGGTCCCTGTAGCCCAGCGTGCGCGCGCCCTCGTTGGCGAGCGTCACGTAGCGCTCGTAGTCGGCGCGCAGCGGGCGCGCGGCGTCGTGCCAGCCCTTCCAGGCGGCGAGCAGCTCGTCGTAGTTGCGGCTCTTCTCGAGCACGGACTTGAGCTGCACCTCGTCACGGCAGGAATCGGGACCCTGCGGGCAGTACTTGGCCGAGCCGTATTTGGCCTCCATGCCGGCGAGCAGCGTGGCGAGCTCCGCGCGCTTCACGGGGTCATCGGGCGCTGGCGCCGCCACGCCGAGCTTCAGCAGGTCGAGCGAACGCCTCGAAGCCGGGCTCATCGGCTGGCCCTCGAAGGCCTTGGCCTCCTCCACCGCCTTGCCGAACGCCTCGAGCCAGCGCTCGGTGGCGCGGGCGTTGAGGAATTGCGTGTCGGCGTTGATGTACGTGGCCTGCGTCCAGCCGGCCGCGTTCCACTCCACGGCGAGGTCGGCGAACTGCCGGTTGAGGCGTGCGACGAACTCGTCGGCCGTTTCCGCGGCGGCGGCGGGGATCGTGACGAGGGCGACGACGGCGGCGGCGATGTGCGCCCGTCGGACGGCATGTCGGATCATGGGAGTCTCCAGCGGTGGGGCACGGGGCGGCACCGTTGCACGGCGCCGCCCCGGCGTGGTGTCAGGCGCGCTTCAGGTCCTCGGCCCCGTGCATCCACCGCACGAGCGTGCCGGACAGCAGCCACAGGATGACCGCGAAAAAGAACAGCGTGGCGGCGAGGCCGCCGAAGATCGACAGCTCGCCGAGGCTCTCCGCGTAGGAGCCGATGATGCCGGCGATCCAGTTGGCGACGAAGTTGATCAGGAACCACACGCCCATCATCAGCGAGGCGAGCCTGAGCGGGGCGAGCTTGGTGACCATCGAGAGCCCCACCGGCGAGATGCACAGCTCGCCCGTGGTGTGGAAGAAGTAGGCGATCACGAGCCACGACATGGCGGCCTTGCCGCCACCGGCGGACTCGAGCGCGGCCGCGACCATGGCGAGGAAGCCGATGCCGGTCAGGACGAGGCCCAGCACCATCTTGCGCGGCGTGGCCGGGTTGCGGCCCGTTCTGCCCAGCTTGCCCCACATCGCGGAAAAGATCGGCGCGAGCAGGACGATGAACAGGGGATTCAGCGACTGGAACCAGCCCGCCGGCACCTCGAAGCTGCCCACCATGCGGTCGGTCTTCTCGTTGGCGTAGATGTTCATGAGGCCGCCGGCCTGCTCGAACGCGGCCCAGAACAGCACCACGAACACGAACAGCATGAAGATCACGCGCAGGCGGTCAACTTCGTCGGGGGTGAGGGGCGCGTGCTTGCCGCCCGACTCGGCGAGCGAGCGCTGCGCCGCCGGCACGGTGCCGATCTCGCCGAGGTAGCGCTTCGCGAAGACGAGCTGGATGATCACCGACAGCACCATGCCGACGCCGGCGGCGAAGTAGCCGGCGCGCCAGCCGTGCTCGGGGTTCTCGCCGAGCGTCGAGCAGACCAGCGGCGCGAGGAACGCTCCGGCGTTGATGCCCATGTAGAAGATCGTGAAGGCGCCGTCGCGGCGCGCGTCGCCCTCGGCGTACATGTCGCCGACCATGGTCGAGATGTTGGGCTTGAAGAAGCCGTTGCCCAGCACCAGGATCACGAGGCCGACGTAGAACAGGTTGAGGTTGCCGGGAATCGCCGAGGCCAGCGTGAACTGCCCGATCGCCATCAGCAGGCCACCGATGATCACCGACTTGCGCTGGCCCAGGTAGTTGTCGGCGAGCCAGCCGCCGATCAGCGGCGTGAAGTACACGAAGCCGGTGAACAGGCCATAGAGCTTGAGCGCCTCGGACTGAGACCAGCCGAAGCCGGGGTTCGCCGCCTCGACGCCGGCGATCAGCGACAGCACCAGCAGCGCCCGCATGCCGTAATAGCTGAAGCGCTCCCACATCTCGGTCGCGAAGAGCAGGAACAGGCCTTTCGGGTGGCCGAGCCAGGTCTCCCGCGTGACCGCGGGCAGGGCAGTGCTGGACATGGTTTCTGCTTCTAGGTCAGGTGTTTGCGCAGTGCCGCGCGAGGGGCGCAAGTCTCCGCGATGTTGCGGTGCGAGCGCAAGGAGAGCGAGGCATGTCCCCTCTTCTCAGTCGCCCGACTGCGTCGCCTGCTCCTCCGCGCGGTCGCGCGCCCGCTGGCGGCCGAGGAACACGGCGAGGACGATGCCGAACTCGTACAGCACGTACATGGGCACGGCCATGAAAGTCTGCGAGATCGCGTCGGGCGGCGTCAGGAAGGCGGCGACGATGAAGATGCCGAGCAGCACGTAGCCGCGGTTCTTGCGCAGCTTCTCGACCGAGACGAGCCCCGTCGCCACCAGCAGCACGGTCGCGACCGGCATCTCGAACGCGACGCCGAAGGCGAAGAACAGCAGCAGCGCGAAGTCGAGGTAGCTCGCCATGTCGGTCATCATGCGCACGCCTTCCGGCGTGGTCGTCGCCAGGAAGGCGAACATGAGCGGGAACACGACGTAATAGGCGAATGCGACGCCGACATAGAACAGCATCACGCTCGTCAGGAACAGTGGCAGGGCGAACCGCTTCTCGTGCCGGTAGAGGCCAGGCGCGACGAACGACCAGAGCTGGTAGAGCACGTAGGGCATCGCCACGAACAGCGCCGCCACCAGCGACAGCTTGAGCGGCGTCATGAACGGCGACACGACGCTCGTCGCGATCAGCGAGGTCCCTTCGGGCAGCTTGTCGATCAGCGGCCGGGCGATCAGCGTGAACAACTGGTTCGAGAAGAACGCGAGCGGGACGAAGGCGATCGCCACCGCCACCACGGCGCGCAGCAGCCGCGTCCGCAGTTCCAGCAGGTGCGAGATCAGGGTGCCTTCGGCGAGCGGCTCGGATTCACGTGGACTTTGACGCATCGGTCTCATCCGGCTCGGCGGCGACCTTCTCGGACGGGGCAGGGGGTGGCGGCGGTGGTGCGGCCGGCGCAGGCTTCGGCGCGTCGCGCAGTGGGTCGTAGTTCGCTTCCTGCTCGAGCTGGGTCTTCAGCTGGCGGGCCATGGACCGGGCTCGACCCGCCCAGCGGCCGAGGTCGGCGGCGAGCTTCGGCAGACGCTCGGGGCCGAGCACCAGCAGGGCGATCCCGAGGATCAGAATGATCTCGGTGAAGCCGACCTCGAACATCGCGGCTCAGACGCTCGGCTTGCTGTCGGACTTGGTGGAGTCCGAGCGCTCCTTGAAGTCGGCGTCCTTGTCGCTCATGTCGTTGATCTGCCGGGTCTGCTCCTCGTCGCCCTCGTTGACCGACTTCTTGAAGCCACGCACGGCGGCACCGAGATCCGTGCCGACGCTGCGCAGCTTCTTGGCGCCGAACAGGATCAGGGCAATGACCAGGATGATGAGGAGTTCGCGAAAGCCGATACCCATGTCGGGTCTCCGGGAGGGCGTCTTGAGAGGGCGGCCATGATACGCCAATCCCGTCGGCCGCTAGCCCGGAGCGGTCGCGGGATGCTGCAGCCAGAATGTGACCGGCCCGTCATTCGTGAGACTGACGCGCATGTGCGCGCCGAAGCGTCCGGTCGCGACCCGGGCGCTCCCGAGCCGCTGCCGCGCGGCGTCCACGGCACGATCGAACAGCGACTCCCCGATCTGCGGCGGGGCAGCCGAGGAGAAGCTCGGGCGCAGCCCGCGGCGGGTGTCGGCCGCCAGCGTGAACTGCGGGACCAGCAGCAGGCCGCCGCCGACGTCCGCGAGGCTGAGGTTCATGCGGCCGGCGTCGTCGGCGAACACCCGGTAGCGCAGGACTCGTTCGACGAGTTCGTCGACCGCTGCCGGCGTGTCGGTCGGCTCGACCGCCAGCAGGACCAGCAGACCCGGCCCCACCTCTCCCACGATCTCCTCGTCAACCTCGACTCTTGCGGAAGTCACTCGTTGGAGCAGGGCAATCATGATTCACCAAGGTATGATCTTCGAATCCCATGCTCTGCGATGAAATGTCCTCAATGGAAGACATGCATCCCACGAAATTGGAATTTCGCGGTCTGATTCGTCCTTCACTTGCAGATGCCTGCAAACAGGAGAGCAGAGTCAGAGTCTTGACGAAAGCCTGGCCTGAATCAGTATCAGGTGGGACAAGCACGGAGAATATTGCCAAGAATGTGCCCGACATGACGATCAGCAGCGCCTTCAGCGCGGCACAGCGACGCGTGACTTGTTCAGTGCTTCCTCGGCCTCGGCATTGCGGCCGCGAGCACGCAGCGACTGGCCGATCAGTTCCCAGGCGGCCGATTGGGTGGTGTCGTCGCCGACCGACATCGCAAGCGCCTTGCGGCCCATGCTCTCCGCCTGGGGGTAGTTGCGCTGATCCATGCGCAGCCGCCCCATCTCGATCCAGAGCAGGGGATTGTTGGGCTCGATCCGCATGGCGCGGTCGAGCGTGACGGAGGCGCCCGGAAGGTCACCTTTCTTCCGCTGGGTTTCGGCCTGCGTCACCAGCGCGCGACTGGCGGGCGACAGGGTCGCCGCGGGCCGGCGCGGCCGCTCCTTCGGCGTCCGCGGGATGACCGGGGCCGACGGCTCCTCTATGACGGACTCCACATCCGGCTGGAAGATCTCTTCGGCCGGCGTCTGCATCGCGGGGCCGGCGCCGCCTCCGCCGCGGGCCGGCGGCGCAGCGGTTGTCTGGGCCGACGCCGCGGCCGGTGGTTCCGCCCGGAAAGGTGCCACCGAGCAGGCCGAGGCCGCGAGCAGGGCTGTCAGTGCCAGTAAGGTACGGCGCACGGTACAAGCCTACCCCGGCGTGGCCAGTCAGGGAACCTCCAGCTGGATCTCGACCGGCTCTTCTACGGTGATGCCGTCGAGGGGTTCCTCGCCGGTAAGCTGCTCGATGGGCTCCTCCACAGCCCGGAGGACCGCCCCTGGCGGGCAGGCTTCGCTGGGAGCGATCTCGGCGCCGCGCGCGAACGCCATGCCCACCGCCGAACCGTTGCAGTTCGGCGACGTCTCGCGGCCCGAGTAGAAGTCGATCCAGCGTGGCTCGAGCGCGTCGGGCAGCAGCGGCTCGAACGAGGACGTGGCGATCGACCCCATCAGCTTCGACCAGACGGCGAGTCCCCCGGTGGTGCCCGTGAGGCCGGTCGGCCGGTTGTCGTCGTGACCCACCCACGCGACGATGAGGTGCGAGCCCGAGAACCCGGCGAACCAGCTGTCGCGATAGTCGTTCGAGGTCCCGGTCTTGCCGGCCACGACGAGTTCGGACGGCAGTTCCTTCCTGGCCGTCCGTCCGGTGCCGCGCTCCATGACCTCGATCATCATGCGGTCGAGGGCGTACACGGCCTCCGGCGAAACCGTCTCCGACACCTCCAGCTGGGGCGACTTGAGCGGCTTGCCGTCTTCGTCCAGGACTGCGCGCACCGCACGCAGCGGCGCACGGAACCCGCCGTTGGCGAGCGTGTTGTACATCTGGGCGACGTCGAGCGGTGCCAGGTTCGTGGCACCGAGCAGCATCGAGGGCAGCTCGGGCGGCTGCTCGGGCAGGCCGAGTTGCTCGAAAACCTGCGCCACGCGGCCCAGCCCGACGTCGAGTCCGAGGTTGACGGTCGCGAGGTTGAGGGACTGCGCGAGGCCGCGCACCATCGGCACCCGCCCATGCACTTTCTTGTCGAAATTCTCGGGCTTCCAGTGGTCGCCGCTCGGCAGCTTGAGGTCCACGGGCCGGTCGTCGATGAGCGTGGCGGGCGTGTAGCGGCCGGTCTCCAGCGCGGCGAGGTAGACCATGGGCTTGGCCAGCGAGCCGATCGGCCGCTTCGCGTCGAGGGCGCGGTTGAATCCGTCGAAGCCGCTGCGGCGCCCGCCCACCAGCGCCACCACCTCGCCAGTCTGGGTGGTGGTGACGATCACCACGCCCTCGAGGCCCTTCGCCGCCTTGCGTCCCGAGCGGTCGAGCCGTTCGAGCTCGCCCGCGAGCGATTCCTCCGCCCTCTGCTGCAGCAGTGGGTCGAGCGTGCTGAACACGGTCAGGCCTGCCTCGGTGAGGTCGGCCTCCTCGTAGTCGCGGCGCAGCTGCCGGCGAACCAGGTCGAGGAACGCCGGATAGTAGCCGCCGCCGCGGCGACCGGGCTCGGCGAGACCCAGCGGTTCCTGCGCCGCGCGCTCGGCGTCCTCGGCGCCCACCACGCCCTGCTCCACGAGCACCCGCAGCACGAGGTTGCGTCGCTCGAGCGCGCGCTCGGAGTGCCGCCGCGGGTCGTAGTAGGATGGTCCGCGCACGACTGCCACCAGCAGGGCGATCTCCGGCAGGTCGAGTTCCCCGAGGGGCTTGCCGAAATAGAACTGGCTGGCGAGCCCGAAGCCGTGCACCGCGCGGCGCCCGTCCTGGCCGAGGTAGATCTCGTTGATGTAGGCGTTCATGATGTCCGCCTTCTCGAAGCGCGCGTCGAGAATGACGGCCATCACGGCCTCCTCCGCCTTGCGGCGCAGGGTCCGGCGGCTGTCGAGGAAGTAGCTCTTCACGAGCTGCTGTGTGAGCGTGCTGCCGCCCTGCTCGATCTGGCCCGCGCGCACGTTGACGAACAGCGCGCGCAGGATCGCGAGCGGGTTCACGCCGTGGTGCGTGCCGAACTTGCGGTCCTCGACGGCCTTGAGCGCCTCCGGCAGCAGCGGCGGCACCTCGGCCGGCGCGACGACGATGCGGTCTTCGCCGTGGATCGGGAAGATGCTGCCGATCAGCAGCGGGTCGAGCCGGACGACCGGGACCTCCGCGCCGCTCCCGTCCTTGACCGCGGTGACCAGGTCTCCCTCGAAGGACAGCCGGAGCGCCCGCGACGCCTGGAACTCGTCTGCGAAGCGGAACTCGCGTACGTGCACCCGCAGGTCGTCGCCCCGCCGGCGGTAGGTTCCGGGGCGGTCGGGATCGGCGACCGCGAGGTAACCGAGGCGACTGAGTTCCTCGACCAGCCGCCCGGCCGACAGCTGCTGGCCGACGTACAGGTCGATCGGCTGGGCGTAGACGCGGGCCGGCAGCGTCCAGCGCCGGCCCTCGAACTGGGCGGTGACGCGATGGTTCAGCACCAGCAGCATCACGATCGCCGCCAGCACCAGCAGCAGCCCGAGCACGACGAAGCCGCGCTGCAGGCGAGAGCGGGTGCCGGTTGGCGGCGTGCGGCGTGCCATCGTGAGTCCGTGGGGTGGCGAAACCCGGCAGTCTAGCGGCTCCGCGGCCGTCCTGCCCGTCCGGCGGGACCGGTGCGTGCCCGTGTCACTTGCGCCAGAACGCCGGCGTGAGCAGTACCAGGAAGCTGAAGATCTCGAGGCGCCCGAGCAGCATGGCCAGCGAACAGACCCAGGTCTGGAAGTCCGAGAGCCCCTGGAAGTTGCTGGCCGGGCCGACGACGCCGAGGCCCGGCCCGGCGTTGTTGATGCAGGCGATGATCGCAGAGAAGGCGCTCAGGAAATCCAGGCCGCTCGCGAGCAGCGCGAACGTCAGGACGACCACCGTGCCGAAGTAGAGCACGACGAACGCCAGCACCGCGAACACGATCTGGTTCTGCACCACCTGTTCGCCGATGCGCACCGGCGTCACGGCCTGCGGGTGCACCAGCAGCAGGAGTTCGCGGATCGCCTGGCGGAACAGCACCAGGGTGCGGAACATCTTGATGCCGCCGCCCGTCGAGCCCGTGTTGGCGCAGTAGCAGGAGAGCATCAGGATCCACATCGGGGCGAACGGCGGCCAGGCCGCGTAGTCCTGGCTCACGAAGCCGCAGTCCGTCGCGATCGACACGAGGTTGAACGCGACGTGTCGCAGGGATGTCGTGAAATCCGGGTAGACGCCGTGTGCCCAGACGTACAGGGCCAGGCCCAGCGTGCTCAGCCCGATCACCCACAGCATCACCTTCGCCTCGACGTCGGAGAGGTAGGTGCGCAGGCTCTTCTGCTGCCAGGCGATGAAATGCCGGGAGAAGTTCATCGCGGCGATGAGCATGAAGACGATCAGCACCGCTTCGATCGCAGCCGAGTCGAAGTGGCCGACGCTGGCGTCGTAGGTGGAAAACCCGCCGAGCCCCATCGCGGCGAACGCGTGGCAGACGGCATCGAACCAACCCATGCCGGCCAGCCTGAGCGAAACGATGCAGGCGACCGTGATCAGGAAGTAGACAAACCACAAGGCCCGTGCCGTCTGCGTGATGCGCGGCGTGAGCTTGTCGTTCTTCATGGGGCCGGGTGTTTCGGCCTTGTAGAGCTGCATGCCGCCGACGCCCAGCATCGGCAGGATCGCGACCACGAGCACGATGATGCCCATGCCGCCGTACCAGATCAGCGCGTGACGCCACAGGTTGAGCGACGGCGCCAGGTGATCCAGACCGGCCAGGACCGTGGCTCCCGTGGTGCTCAGCCCCGACATGGTCTCGAAGAACGCGTCCGTGAACGTGAGTCCCGGGATCGCGATCAGCAGCGGCACCGTGGCGATCGCCGACATCAGCACCCAGGCGAGGCTCACCAGCAGGAAGCCGTCACGGGAGCGCAGTTCGCGCTTGTAACGGCGCGTCGTCCCGTGGAGCAGCGCGCCCGCGGCGAGGCTCGCCAGCGCCGCGATCACGAAGTCGATCACCAGCCCGTCGCGGTAGATGAGCGAGGTGACGACTGGCATCAGGTAGGTGACGCTGAACAGCATCAGCATCGACCCGAGGACGTGGACGACCGCAAGCATCGCTGACTCTGTGCCCCGCGCGCGCCGTGCTCAGGGCTGGAACAGGCGCTCGACCTGCTCGACGTGGCGCTTGTCGGCGACGAACAGGATAACGTGGTCGCCGGCCTCGATGACGGTATCGTGGTGCGCCATGATCACCACGCCGTTGCGGACCACAGTGATGATGGAGGCGCCTTCCGGGAGCCGGATGTCCTCCACCGCGCGTCCGACCACCCGGCCGCTGCGCGCGCCGTGGGCGATCGTCTCGATGGCCTCGGCCGTGCCGCCGCGCAGCGAGTGCACCTGCACGATGTCGCCGCGGCGCACGTAGGCGAGCAGCGAGCCGATCGTGACCGTCTGCGGCGAGATGGCGACGTCGATCGGGCCGGACTGCATCAGCTCGCCGTAGGCCGGCCGCGTGATGAGCGCCATGACCCGGTGCGCGCCGAGCCGCTTCGCGAGCATTGCCGAGAGGATGTTGGCCTCCTCGGAGTTGGTGAGCGCACAGAACACGTCGGCGCTGTCGATGTTCTCTTCGACCAGCAGCTCCTCGTCGGCCGCGTCCCCGCACAGCACGATGGAGCCGCGGAGTTCCTCGGAGATGCGGCGGGCGCGGGCCGGGTTGCGCTCGATCACCTTGACCTGGTGGTTGTCCTCCTCGAGCTTCTGCGCGAGCCGCAGGCCGATGTTGCCACCGCCTGCGATCACGACGCGCTTCACTGAGTCCTCGGCCTTGCGCATCTCGCTCATGACGCTGCGGATGTCTTCGGTCGCGGCGATGAAGAACACCTCATCGCCGTGCTCGATAACGGTGTCGCCCTCGGGGTCCACGCTGTGCCCGCCGCGGTAGATGGCGGCGACGCGCGCGTCCACCCTGGGGATGTGCTGGCGGATCTCGCGGATCGGCTGGCCGACCAGCAGCCCGCCCTTCAGGGCGCGCAGCCCCACGAGGCGCACCCGGCCGTCGACGAAGTCCACGACCTGCAGCGCGCCCGGGTAACGGATCAGGCGATCGATGTACGCCGTGACCGATTCCTCCGGGCTCACGTACGAATCCACCGCGAAACCGGCGAGCTGCGCCGGTACCTCGCCCTCGGTGGAGACGAACAGGCTCGGGTGGAGCGTGTAGGACCGCGAGCGGATGCGTGCGATCTTGGTCTTCGTGCCGAACAGGGACCACGCCACGTGGCAGGCGACCATGTTGACTTCGTCGCTGTTGGTGAGGGCCACGAGCATGTCGGCCGTGGCGGCGTTGGCCAGTTCGAGCGTCTTCGGGTTCGCGGCGTTACCCTGCACGGTGCGGATGTCGATGCGGTCCTGCAGGTCGCGCAGCAGGTCGTCGTCCGTGTCCACGACCGTGACGTCGTTGCCCTCCTCGCGTGCGAGGTGGTAGGCGGCCGTCCGGCCGACCTGGCCGGCCCCGAGGATGATGATCTTCACCTGCGTCGCCCCGTGGGACCCTGGCGCCCTGGGCCCTTCCGTCGGGCGGGCCCGTTCTATCGCGCGGTGGCCATTGTACGCCTCAGACGACCTCGAGGTTGGCGTAGCCCATCATCAGCCACTTGGTGCCCTGGCGCTCGAAGTTCACCTGCACCCGCGCGTTCGACCCCTGGCCCTCGACGTTCAGGACCACGCCGTCGCCGAACTTCTGGTGCCGCACCCGCTGGCCGAGCCGCAGGCTGCCGGGGCCGTCGTCCAGGTACCGCGCCCCCGGGGACGATGCCGGCGAGGGCGCGCGCGGCGCCGGCGCGTAGGCCGGGCGCGAAACCTGCACCCGCGGCCGGACCTCCTCGACCAGCTCGGCCGGGATTTCGGCGATGAACCGCGAGGGCGCTCCGTAGCTGTCCACGCCGTGCATGCGCCGCTGCTCCGCGTAGGTCACATAGAGCTGGCGCATGGCGCGCGTCGTGCCCACGTAGCACAGTCGCCGCTCCTCCTCGAGTCCCTGCACGTCCGTGATCGAGCGCTGGTGCGGGAACAGCCCGTCCTCGAGGCCGCACAGGAATACGACCGGGAACTCGAGTCCCTTGGCGGAGTGCAGCGTCATCATCTGCACGCAGTCCTCCCACTCCTCGGCCTGGCCCTCGCCGGACTCGAGCACGGCGTGCGACAGGAACGCCATGAGGGGCGGCAGGTCGCCGTCCTCGGGCTCGTAGCCGCGCGCGGCGCTCACCAGTTCCTCGAGATTCTCGAGCCGCGCCTCGCCCTTGTCGGCCTTGTCCTTCCGGTAGTGGTCCGCGAGGCCGCTCGCCTCGATCACGTGATCGACCTGCTCGTGCAGCGGCAGTCCCTGCGTGTCGGCGTCGAGCCTGTCCACCAGCGCGACGAAGGCCTGCAGGCAGCCCGACGCGCGTGCGCCGAGTTCCTCCGCGCAGGGCGCCGCCGACTGCCACAGCGAAACGGAATGCATCTTCGCGTGCGCGCGCAGCACCTCGAGCGTGCGCGCGCCGATGCCGCGCGTCGGCAGGTTCACCACCCGCTCGAACGACGCGTCGTCGTCGCGGTTCGCCATCAGGCGCAGGTAGGCGAGCGCGTCCTTGATCTCCTGGCGCTCGAAGAACCGCAGGCCGCCGTAGACCCGGTAGGGAACGCGCGCGGCGAGCAGGTACTCCTCGAAAACGCGCGACTGGGCGTTCGAGCGGTAGAGAATCGCCGTGTCACGGCGGTTGCCGCCCCGTGACACCCAGTCGCGGATGCGGCCGACGACGAACTCGGCCTCGTCGCGCTCGTTCCAGGCGCGGTACAGGTGGATCCGCTCGCCCTTGCCGCCGTCGGTCCACAGCTTCTTGCCGATGCGGCCGCTGTTGTTGGCGATGATCGCGTTCGCCGCGGCGAGGATCGTGCCCGTGGAGCGGTAGTTCTGCTCGAGCTTGAAGACCTGCACGCCCGGGAAGTCGCGCCGGAACTGCTGCAGGTTCTCGACCCGCGCGCCGCGCCAGCGGTAGATGGACTGGTCGTCGTCACCCACCACGTAGGGCAGGCCCGTCGCGCCGGCGAGCGCCCTCATCCACGAGTACTGGATGGTGTTGGTGTCCTGGAACTCGTCCACCAGCAGGTGGCCGAAGCGCGCGCGGTAGTGATCGACGAGGCCCGGCGCCTCGCGCCACAGCTCGAAACTTCGCAGCAGCAGCTCGGCGAAGTCCAGCACGCCGTTGCGGCGGCAGGCGTCCTCGTAGGCCTCGTACAACCGGATCATCTGCCGGCGGGTCGGGTCGCCGTCGTCCTTGAGGTGCTTCGGGCGCAGGCCCTCGTCCTTCTGCGCGTTGATGTACCACGTCACCTCGCGCGGCACCCAGCGCGCCTCGTCGAGACCCGCGCCGCGGATGATGCGCTTGACGAGCCGCTGCTGGTCCTCGGCGTCGAGGATCGAGAAGCCCTGCGGCAACCCGGCCTCGCGCCAGTGCAGGCGCAGCAGCCGGTGCGCGATGCCGTGGAAGGTGCCGATCCACAGCGGCGCGGAGGGCAGCCCGAGCTGCGCCTCGATGCGCGAGCGCATCTCGCCCGCCGCCTTGTTGGTGAAGGTGACCGCGAGGATGCCGTGCGGCGAGACGCCCTCCACCTGCACCAGCCAGGCCACGCGGTGGGTGAGCACGCGCGTCTTGCCGCTGCCGGCGCCGGCGAGCACCAGCGTCGGGGCGAGCGGCGCAGTGACCGCCAGCCGCTGCGCGTCGTTCAGCGGGTCGAGGAGATGGGAGACGTCCATGGGGCGCCGCGAAAATAGGGGACATTCGCCATTTCCGCAAGGAAATGGCGAATGTCTCCCTGTTTTCGCGGCGCCGCCGGCCGGCGGTTCAGCGCGTGAACACGATCGTGCTGTCGAGGTTCTGCAGCACGTCCGTCAGTGCCTGTCGCAGCGGGAACGTGTCGTTCGTCAGCCAGTCGTCGAGGAGGTTGGCGTAGAACGGATTGCCGAGCACACCGCTGATCCCGCCGGGCAGGCTCGTCTCCGCCACGATCGTGCCCGGCGCCGTGCCGGGAACGCCCACGTAGCGCCGGTTCGGTCCGCTGCCGAACATGAAGGCGTTGGAGCTCGAGGCCCGGGCGCTGTGCGAGGAGGCGTCGACGACGCCGAAGCCGCCGTCCGTCGCGAGACCGCTCAGGTCGTCGAAGGAAGGCGGCAGGCCCGGCGTCGCGCCCGGCACGCTGAACGGCCCGCCGACCACCAGCCCGTCGAAGACGATGCGGTGCAGGCGGCCCCACTTGTAGTCCTCCTGGCTGGTCGAGCCCTTGAACGCCGCCGCGAAATCCGGGCCCGCGAGAGCGTCCAGCGCGTCCTTGAGGCTCTGGAGCGCGACGAAGTCGCGCCGCTCCGCCGCGGTCGGCAGCGGCGCCCAGGCGAAGAAGTCGACCGTCGACAGCCCGACCCCGCTGCGTTCCATCAGGTGCCGCAGCGCCTTGATGGCCTCGGCGGAGCCCGGGGTCGGCACGCCGAGCCCGTCGAGCGTCCGGTCGACTCCGTTGGCGATCGCCTTGCTGCGCCACACCGAGTAGATCGTCGCCGCGATGCTGTTCCTCACCTCGTCCGCCGACGGCGGCTTGAGGCTGCCGTCCGTGTCGTCGGCGTCGTAGCCGCTCGCGACGCCGGTCGGGGTGGTGAAGTTCCAGGCGCCGAGGCGGCCGACCGCTGCGGCGACGCGCGGGTCCGCCGCCAGCGCCGCCAGCGCTGCATTCGCGCCGCCCGCAGTGGCCCGTCCGTGGGCGCCGGTGATGTAGGGCGTCAGCACCTCCGCGTCGAGCAGCTTCACGTCCGCCTGGATCGCCCTCATGTCGGCGCCGTCAACCGGTCCCCTGGCGAGTTCCTGCGTGAGCGCTTGCGTGATGCGCCCGGCGCGCGTGCCGAAGTCGAACGCGTAGCCCAGGTAGTAGATCCCCGCGCCGCCGACGCGCAGCTGGTCCACCGGGTTGTTGTTGAGCGTCACGCCCGCGGGGTCGTTGTTGGCATTGACCACGAAGCCGTTCGCCGGATTGACCGTCTGCGGCAGCTCCGTGAACGGCAGGGAGAGGTAGCCGGAGCCGTTGTACTTGTCCGGACTCGGGTCGACGAGCCACTCGTTGCCGCCCTGCCCGTTGCGGATGAACCACGGCGGGGCGCCGGCCACGGTGTTGGCCTGCAGGTCCTCGCGCAGCGGCACCTCGGCGGACGAGAAGTAGGCGATGTTGCCGTCGATGTCCCCGTAGATGAAGTTCTGCGAGCCGACGTCGAAGTACTGCAGCGCCTGGACGAAGTCGTCGAGGTTGCGGGCGCGGTTCAGTCGCGCGAAGGTCTGCAGCTCGCGCGTGCCGGAGAAACCCGTGTACTGCACGCTGATCGCGGTGCCGGCGCCGGTGGCCGCGTCCACGTCGAGCTCCACGATCGGGCCGTTGTTGCGCCGGGGCACGGTCAGCACCACGGGCGGGATGCCGCTGCCCGGCGTGGGCGGGACCGCGGCGACGTTGTCCTTGATGCCGTCGCCGACCCTGTTGGCCTTGAAAGTCACCGGGATCACGGTCACCGGCTCGGGCGTGCCCTGGTAGTAGGTCACGAACCTCGGCAGGCCGCTCGGGTCGGGCGGTAGCGCCTGGATCTTCTCCTGGTAGGTGTCGGTGACGTCGAACCCGGTCGTCGTCTCGCCCCAGGTCACGCGCGTGTTCTGGCCCAGCACGACCCAGGGCGAGCCGGCGATGCTGCTGCCGATGACGTCGAGGCCGTCCTTGGTGACCAGGTGGATCTGGTAGAAGTTGGGAGGCAGGTCGAGGCTCAGGTGCGGGTCGTTGGCCACGAGCGGCCGACCGTCCACCGTGCGGGACCCGGCCACGGCCCACTCGTTGCTCCCGATCTGCTGCTCGGTGCGGGTGAGCGTGTCGCGCAGGAACGGCACGGCACGGTAACGGGAGTCGACGCGGCGCAGCAGGCGCTCCGTCGCCGGGTCGACGCGGAGCGAGACGCGCGGTGTGCGTGGCGCCTGCGCCGGCCGAGCGCCCCCGCTCGCCGCGGCGACTGCTCCCGCGGCGGCGTCGGCCGTCCCGGCGGCAGACGCGCCGCGTGACGCCGGTGTGCCCAGCGGGCCGATGAACGGTGCCTTGCCGGTGGCGTCCGGCACGCTCGAAGCCTTGTCGAACGGCGCGGAGCGGAACACGTCGAGGAAGAACAGCCCGTCGGGCAGGCGCGGATCCAGCGCCGCGAGCTTCTTCTGGTACTCGAGGTAGTCGAGGGTGGCGTCGATGTCGAGGTCGAACGACAGCTGGAAGGCCAGCGCCTTGCCGATCACGGCGCAGTCGAGCGCCGTCCAGGGCTCGAACTTCGTCAACTCGAGCCCCGCGTACTGCGCCGGCAGCGGATTGGCGGCGACCCAGGCGTTCACGCCGTCGGCGTAGGCCCGCAGTCCGGCCACGACGTCGGGCGCATAGGCCGCGAGCGATCGTTCCGCGGCGCGACGCAGCCCGATCGTGCGCAGCTGCACGTCGCTCGAGAGGGCTCCCGGACCGACCAGCTCCGCCAGCGTCCCGCTCGCCTGGCGGCGCAGCACGTCGATCTGGAACAGCCGGTCGCGGGCCTGCAGCCAGCCCTGCAGGAACAGCGCGTCGCGTTCGCTGTTCGCGTACACGTGCCAGACGCCGTCGCTGTCGCGGTGCGCCCGCGCCCGCTGTTCGAGCGACGGCAGCGAGACGGTCTGCGTCGGGGCGGCCACGACGGGCGCAGTCGCTGCCGTCAACAGGGCCGCCACCGCCAGGGTGATCTGTCGCTTCATGGTGCTCTCCCTTCCTGAGTCTGTGGTGCCGCCTTCGCGCGGACGGTCGTCGGTTTATACGCCGGGAGGCGGGAGATTTGTAGCCGTCGGTGCGCGGCGCGAGTTCAGCCGCGGCGTCGTGCGGTGCGCGTCGGTGCCGGCGCCGAGGGCGGCGTCCAGTGCGTCACGACGAGCGCGGCGAGCACGGACAGCAGCAGGTCGGCCCAGTCGAACAGCGGAGCGGGCGCGTCGACCTGCAGCAGGCACAGCAGCAGCACGAAGCCCGCCGTCGCGATGCCTGCGAGCGCCGGCGCGAGACCCGAGGCGGCCAGCAGCCAGGCGAGGCCGAGGTAGCTGAAGGCCTTGCCGATGAGCTGCACGGGCGGCGGTGGCGTCCGTCCCAGGTACTCGCGCCAGTCCGGGACGTCGGGCAGCAGTCCGCCGCCTGCCGCCGCCGGGCCGACGGCCAGCCAGACGAGCCACGCGGCGAGCGCGGCGGCGAGCAGCGTGCAGCGACTGCGCTCGGAGAGCCTGCTCATGAGCACCAGCGCTGGCATGGCGAGGGCCAGCGCCGCGATCTCCGCCGGCACCAGCGCGTTGCCGGCCGTGAGCGTGCGGCCGATGAGCACGACGACGATCACCACCAGCAGGGCGTCCACGGACCGCTGGCGGCGGGCGACGTGGAACACGGCCTGGGCGAGCACCAGCCAGCCGACCAGGTAGGCGACTACTTCGGCCGGCGCCAGCACCGGCGACCACAGCGGCCGCACCGCCTGCTTGAGCTGCCTGAGGCTCGGGTCGGGCAGGAGCGGCCACAGCCGCGTCAGCACCCAGAGCCCGGCGACCCACGCTGCGACGGCCACCGAGCGGCCGGCCGTGGCGCCGCTCGGCTCGATGCGGCCGCGCAGCGCGTTCCAGGCCGATCCGGCGATCGCACCGGTCGCGGCGCCCACCGCGTTCAACGACAGGTCGGTCAGGCTCGGTACGCGCGGCGCGATCGACGCCTGCAGCAGTTCCAGGGTCAGCGACAGCGCGGCGCCGAGCGTCGTGGCGACAACCACCGCGCCGACCCGGCCGAGCCCGCGCTCGAGCACCAGCGCCAGCGCGAAGCCGAGCGGTATGTACAGGAGCACGTTATTGAACATGTCGGCGCGCGACGCGCGCGCCCAGGTGAGCATGCCGAGCGCCTCCGCGAGTTCCGGCCGGTCCGGCAGCAGCCGGAACGGATAGAGCGAAACGTACAGGATCAGGCCGACGACGATCGCGAGGATCAGCGGCGCGGCCAGGTGCGGGCGTTGCGCCATGCGGACCGCCGATTCACAGGGCGAGGTGGACGTAGTGATCGACCAGCAGCGCCGCGAACAGCAGCATCAGGTAGTTGATCGAGTAGCGGAACACCTTCATCGGCAGCTCGACCGGCGCGCCCTCGCGACGCAGGGCCACGGCGTGGCGGATGAACTGCGCGCCGAGCACGGCGGCGGCCGCGAGGTAGATCAGGCCCGTCATGCCGGTGAGGTAGGGCAGCAGCGTCACGATCGCCAGCAGGATCGTGTAGAGCAGGATGTGCAGGCGCGTGAATTCGACGCCGTACGCGACCGGCAGCATGGGGATGCCGGCGCGCGCGTAGTCCTCGCGCCGCGCGATCGCGAGCGCCCAGAAGTGCGGCGGCGTCCAGGCGAAGATGATCAGGAACAGCAGCAGCGAGTACGGGTCGACGCTGTTCGTGACCGCCGTCCAGCCGAGCACGGGCGGCGCGGCACCCGCGGCCCCGCCGATCACGATGTTCTGCGGCGTGATGTGCTTGAGCCACACCGTGTACAGCACGGCGTAACCGATCAGCGAGGCGAAGGTCAGCGCTGCGGTCAGCGGGTTGACGAGGTTCCACAGGATCAGCATGGCCGCCACGCCGATCACCGCCGCGTAGGCGAGCGCCTGCCCGGTCGTGACCGCGCCGGAGGGGATCGGACGCCCCATGGTGCGGGCCATCTGGGTGTCGAAGCGGCGGTCGACCACGTGGTTGATGGCGGCGGCGCTCGAGGCCGCCAGTCCGATGCCCAGCGTGCCGAACACCAGCGCCGCGGGCGGCGGCAGGCCGGGCACCGCCAGGAACATGCCCACTACGGCCGTGAACACGATCAGCGCGACTACCTTGGGCTTGCCGAGCTCGAAATAGTCCCGCCAGGTCGCGGACCCGTGGGAGGCGAGGTGTGATTCCGCGGCGGCCATGGCGACTCACCATTGTACAGACCCCGACCAGAGCTCAGCGCAGCGTCTTCGGCGTCCAGAGGAACCTGAGCAGCGCCACCACGGCCAGCACCAGCAGGGCTGCGATCCCGTTGTGGGCCGTCGCGAGCGGCAGCGGCAGTGCCTTCATCACCATCAGCGGGCCGACCGTGAGCTGCAGCAAGAGCAGCGCGGCGAGCGTCGCGCCCGCGGCGCGGACCGTCCGCGATTGCCCGGTCCGGATCGCGCGCCAGGCGACGAACGCGAGCACCAGCGCCGTGACGGCCGCCCACAGGCGATGCGTGTAGTGGATCGCCACCCGCGCCGGGTGGTCGAGCACGCCCCCCTCGTAGTCGATGCCGAGCCCGCGCCACAGCACGAACGCGTCCTTGAAGTCCATGTCCGGCCAGAACGAGCGCTGGCAGGTCGGGAAGTCCGGGCAGGCGAGCGCCGCGTAGTTGGTGCTCACCCAGCCGCCGAGAATGACCTGCAGCGCCAGCACGCAGAGCCCGCCGAGCGCGAGCGTGCGCAGCCCGCGCTCGCCCTGCGGCCGGGTCGTGCGGTCCACCCGCAGCGCCATCCACCACAGCAGCGCCATGGTGGTGAGGCCGCCCGCGAGGTGGGCCGTGACCACCAGCGGCTTCAGCAGCAGCGTGACCGTCCACATCCCGAGCAGACCCTGGAACACCACCAGCATCACGAGGAATCCCGGTAGCCGAACCGGCTGCGACGGGTCGCGGCGGTTCGCATACGCCACGCCCGCAATGGCGAGGATCAGCAGCCCGAGGGTCGTCGCGAGGTAGCGGTGGATCATCTCCTTGAGCGCCTTGTCGGCCTCGAGTGGCCGGTTCGGGTAGGCCGCGTTCGCGTGCGCGGAGTTCTCGAGCGCCTCGCCGACCGTCAGGTGGCCGTAGCAGCCCGGCCAGTCGGGGCAGCCGAGTCCGGCGTGGCTCAGGCGCACCCAGGCGCCGAGCACGATGACGCACAGCGCGACCAGCGTCGCGAGCAGGCACAGGCGCCGGAACAGCGTTGGCTTCATTCTCGTCACCCTCAGCCGATGTGCGACAGGCGCAGCAGCTTCTTCAGGTCGGTGAGCAATGCCTTGTCGGGGGCGCCCGGGGCGTAGCTCATGAGCAGGTTGCCGAGCGGGTCCACGAGGTAGATGCGGCCCGCGGCGCCCACCGGCACCCCGTCGTAGGCGGGGAACGGCTGCAGCACGGCCGCCGCGGCCGCGTCCTCGACGCGCGCGACCACGAGGTCGGGGTGCTCCTGCGCGAGGAAGGCGCGGTCGCAGCAGCGGTCCGTCGCCAGGAACACGCGCTGCACGCGGTCCATGTCCTTGTTGAGCGCGATGCGCGACTGGCGCGTCAGGTACAGCGCCTTGCGGCAGCGATCATCGCAGCGCCCGTCGCCCACGTAGAGCATGGTCCACTTGCCGCGCAGGAAGCCGGGGTCCGTCGGCGGGCCGTCCGGCGTCGGCAACGCGAGCCCCGGGAGCGGGCGCGCCGGGTCGATCAGGTCGCCCTTGCTCGCGTCGCCCGACGGGTGCCAGCCGGCCGGGCCGTAATACATCCAGAACGCCACCGCGAGCGGTACGAAGAACAGTGCGGCAAGCGCCAGCAGCTGGCGTCGCCCGCGGCGCACGGCGGAAGGATCGGCGGTGGTCATCGGGAACCTCGTTAACCGTCGGGCGGCCGGCGCCGCAGGTTGAGCGCGATGAAGAGCACCACGGCCACGGTTGCAAACGCGAACCACTGGACCGCGTAGCCGAGGTGCCGCTCGGGCCCGAAGCCGAGCGAGGGCCGCCACTGGCGTTCGTAGCCGTCGGGCGCGCCGGCGTCGAGCAGCACGATGCGCGATTCTACGTCGCGACCGAGCGCGGCTTCGAGGTCCGGCCCGGTCGGGAACAGCAGCACGCGGGGCCAGCCGGCCGCACCCGGGGCGGCGGCCGGTCCGACCCGGAGGCCCGGCTCGGGCAGCGTGTCGAGCACGCCGCTCACTTCGCGCTCGCTGCCGGGCACGGCGACGTCCGGCAGCGACTCGCGCGAGGCGCCGAGCGGCACCCAGCCGCGGTCAACCAGCACCCAGCCGAGGCCGTCCGCCCGGGCGAGTGGCGTCAGCACGCGGTAGCCCGGCCGGCCGGTCGACGAAGGCATGTTGTCGAGCAGCACCTGGTGCCGCGGGTCGTAGCGGCCGCGCAGGCGCACCCGCTGGTAGCGGGCGAGGTCCGCGAAACCTCGCCCGGTCGCGTCGCGGGTCTCCCGTCCGCCCCGCGCGAACTCCTCGATCAGCGCCTGCTTTTCGCCCGCCCGCCCGAGCTGCCAGCTGCCGAGGGAGACGAACGCGGCGAGTGCGAATCCCGTGAGCAGCACCGCCCAGGCGGGCGGCGCGAACCGGCGCTTGCCCCTGAGCAGGCTCATCTATACTGCCGCTCCCGTCGAGCGTTCCGCACCGGCATGATCAAGCTCCTGATTCTCCTGACCCTGGCCGCCATCGTCGCCAGCCTCGGCACGGGCTTGTTCCACCTGGTCAAGGACGAGGGTCAGTCGAAGCGCATGGTGAACGCGCTCACCGTGCGCATCGCGCTGTCCGTGCTGCTGTTCATCCTGCTGTTCATCGCCTGGAAGAGCGGCATGATCCAGCCCCACGGCGTCGGGCCCTAGAAGCGAACGGCCGCCTCGGGGGCGGCCGCTCTCGGCTGTCTGATTCCGGCCGCGGTGCGCCGGTGGCGCGTGTCCAGGCTCAGAGCCAGTACACGAAGATGAACAGCCCGAGCCAGACGACGTCCACGAAGTGCCAGTACCACGCCACGCCCTCGAAGGCGAAGTGGTGCGTCGGCGTGAAGTGGCCCTTCATCACCCGCAGCCAGATCACGAGCAGCATGATCGCGCCGATCGTGACGTGCAGGCCGTGGAAGCCGGTGAGCATGAAGAACGTGGAGCCGTAAACGCCCGAGCCGAGCGTGAGGTTCAGCTCCCTGTAGGCGTGCATGTACTCCTCCGCCTGCAGGCCGACGAACGTGAAGCCCAGGATGAAGGTCAGCGCGAGGAACAGCTTCAGCACGCCGCGGTTGCCGGCCTTGAGCGCGTGGTGCGCGATCGTGATCGTCACGCCGGAGGTGAGCAGGATGGCGGTGTTGATGGCCGGCAGGCCGAACGCCGGGATGGTCTCGAAGTTGCCGCCCACGCCCGCCGGGCCGTTGCTGGGCCAGCCCGCCTCGAACTCCTTCCAGAGGAAGGAGTTGGTGAGGAACTTCGCGCCCTCGCCACCCAGCCACGGCACCGACAGCTGGCGCGCGTAGTACAGCGCTCCGAAGAACGCGGCGAAGAACATCACCTCGGAGAAGATGAACCACGACATTCCCATGCGGAACGAGCGGTCCACCCCCGCGTTGTAGAGGCCGCGCTGGCTCTCGTCGATGACGGTGCCGAACCAGCCGAAGAACATGTAGGCGACGCCGGCGAGGCCGAGGTACGCGAGCCAGGGCCCGAAGCTCCAGCCGTTCAGCACGGCGGCGACGCCGAGCATCGTGGCGAAGAGGGTGATGGCGCCGACGGCCGGCCACTTGCTGCCGTGCGGGATGTAGTACTTGTCGGCGCTGTGCGCGGCGTGTGCTTGGGCCATGGCTCGATCGTTCCTCTCGTTCTGCTGCAATCGCCGGCCGCCAGCGGCAGCCGACCCCCGTTCCAGGTCAGCGCACCGCGAGCTTCTGCTCCGGCAGCGTGTACATCGAATAGGCGAGCGTCATGCGGTCGACCTGCCGAGGCAGGTCGGGGTCCAGGATGAAGCGCACCGTGAACTCCCGCTCCTGCGCCGGCGCGAAGTGCTGCGGCGTGAAGCAGAAGCACTCGGTCTTCTGCAGGTAGCGCGCGGTGTAGGCGGGCGCCACGCTCGGCACCGCCTGCCCGTCGACCGCCACCGAGGCGCGGCTGCGGATCCGGAACTTCGCCTCGTGCAGCCGGCCGGGCTGCACGACCATCTCCCTCGTCTCCGGCACCAGTTCCCACTCGCCGCCGGGCGCGAGGATGGACATGAACTCGAGCGTCACCCGCCGGTCGGTCGCGGCGGTCTCCGCGATGCGCGACGGCGCAGCGTTGATGCGGATGCCGGCGGCCTCGCAGATCACGTCGTACAGCGGCACCAGTGCGAAGCCGAAGGCGAAGCTGCCCGCCACCATCACGAGCAGCTGGCGGGTCAGCGAGGCGTTCGCGCGCCGGGTGGCCGGGCCGGGCTTCATCCGCGCAGGCCGAGCACGCCCGAGGCGATGAAGGCCACGTAGATGCCCAGCGCCAGCAGCGCAAGCACGATCGCGTTGCGCCGGATGCGCCGGCGCTGCTCGTCGCTGGGGCCCGCGGTCGTGCGCTGGCCGCTCACTTGACGACCGGCGCCTCGTCGAACGTGTGGTAGGGAGCCGGCGAGGGCACGGTCCATTCGAGGCCGTGCACGAGCGCGCCATCCCAGACCTCCGCCGAGGCCTGCGCGCCGCCGCGTGCGCACTTCCAGATGACGTACACGAACAGCAGCTGCGACAGGCCGAAGCCGAACGCGCCGATCGAGGAGACCATGTTCCAGTCGGCGAACTGCGTCGAGTAGTCCGGGATGCGGCGCGGCATGCCGGCGAGACCGAGGAAATGCTGCGGGAAGAACAGCACGTTCACGAAAATCGCCGACAACCAGAAGTGCAGCTTCGAGAGCTTGGTGTCGTACATGTGGCCGGTCCACTTGGGCAGCCAGTAGTACACGCCCGCCATGATTGCGAACACCGCGCCAGGCACCAGCACGTAGTGGAAGTGCGCCACGATGAAGTAGGTGTCGTGGTACTGGAAGTCGACCGGGGCGATGGCCATCATCAGGCCCGAGAAGCCGCCG
>Ga0209254_10000203_pt1 | contig 42589 bp, 36 predicted proteins | sample FrelakmetDIP11DI_FD_187148 | JGI IMG/M metagenome (GOLD analysis project Ga0209254, IMG submission 187148) | Freshwater lake sediment microbial communities from the University of Notre Dame, USA, for methane emissions studies - DIP11 DI (SPAdes)... | ecosystem: Environmental > Aquatic >... | reverse complement strand
TCGCCGGTCTTGGCCTTCCAGTATTTCGCAAAGGCCGCGTTGTACTCATCGTAAAGTTCGCGGGTCGGGTCATACGACACGTTGAGCAGGGTGATTTCCCCGGCACGGGCGATCTGCCCTAAAGCCAGTACTGTGCACAATAGGAAGCTGACCGGGAAGGTTCGAAGGAAGAGCGATTTCATATCTTGAGCTCCGTTGGAACGGTTGTTGACGCAAAGGAAACCTAGAAGCCGAGCTGGACGCGGGTCTGCCAGACTTTCTCGGTCTGCAGACTTTGAACGGCTGGGGTCAGCGCGCCAGCGCTATTGAACGCTCCGGCGCCATCGTTATAGGAGGTCTGGGAGTAGTCGGCCATCAGCTTGACGTTGGAATTGAGCCACCAGTTGACGCCTAGCGCCCAAGTGGTCGCCCGCGAAACCGAGAGCCGCGGGTCCGCGAACGGATAGACCGGCGCCCTGAGTGTCCCAGTGTTGCGGAAAATGTCGTTGTCAAAGTCGATCGTCGTAAAGCGCGCGGCGACTTGGAAGGCGCCCCAGTGTCCTTCCGCCGGATTGAATGGCCTGTCCGGACGAAGTCCGTACATTGGGTCGAATTCATGCCGCGGCTTGATGCCCTGGCGCAGGAAGACGTTCTCTTCGCCGGTCAGCATGTAGGAGATGGTGGCGTTCCAGGCCTGGTCGGTCTGGTTGGTGCTCGCGACGGTGTGGTCCGCGCCACTGACGACCGTCTGATTGGCGACATCCAGATTGGACAACGCGTACTCGCCGACGAACTGGAATGGCCCCCAAATCCAGTACATCTGCGGGTAGACGCGGTATTGCGTGCCGTCTGCCCGGGCGTTGGCGTTGTAGACGAAAATGTTGTTCAAACCGGGACTCTGGTAGTTCGACAGCCGGTCCGAGTTCGGCTGCCCCCAGGTTCCGGCGACGCCCATGCCCAAGCCCTCCAGCGGTTCGATGCCAGTGTGCAGGAAGGGATGCGCGAAGATCCGGGCCTGCACTTCCTTCGAATCATTGGTGTCGCTGTCGATGTTGCCGTTGTTGCGCGACCCGTTGAAGACTCCGAGCTGGTACTGGATGAAATCCGGATACATATAGAGCGGAAAGTTGCCCTGAAATGTCTGGTTCCGCTCCAGCGTCTTGAAATCGGTCGGAAAGCCCGGTTTGTCGAATTCGCCGTGCAGCATGAAGCCGACATCGCGGTTCGGTGCCAGCTGGGTCGGGTAGGCACGCTCAATGAATGTCAGCGCCGTGGCACTCTGCAGACGTTCGAGGCTCACCGGCGCCTTGAACTTGCCCGCGGTCAGACTGGCTTCGCGGAAGTAGCGGATGTCCGCATAGGCGTCAAAAAGCCGGGTGGTCCCCATACCGAAGTCGGGCATGAGACGGTAGTCGAAGTATTTCCAGATCGTGCCTTCGAGGATCGGACGGACCCGGCGCAGATAGAACTTGTCGGCGTACGAGTCCCCGTTGGTGACGCCGGCCTGATTGGTGTCATCCATGAAATAGCTGCCGTCCGCCTGGATCAGCGCCCGCCAATACATGATGAAATTCTGGTCTTGCGAAACCACCTTCAGGCCCTGCGTTCCCAATTCGACGTTCTTGGGCAGCTTCAGCCACTTGGCGTCCGAATTCTCCTTTTCCACTTCCACTTTTCGTTCCAGCAGATTCACTTTCTGCTTGAGTTGCTTGATTTCCTGGGTATCGACGCTGCTCGCGGCAGTCCCGGCCGCGGTTCCGACCGTGGCGGCGCCGAGGCCCGCTTCCGGCGTCTTGGACCGTGGAGCAGGGGCAGCCGTCTTGGCCGCTTCGGACTCTTCCAACCGTTTCTCCAGCATCAGCATGCGGCGCTCCAGCGCGCGGTATTGCTCGTCCGAGACGACGGCGTGGGCCTGATCGATCTGCCCCAACAGGCCTGCGATGACGGCGGCCAAGGCGCAGTTTTGTGGTTGTCGCATTGGGTTCTCCAGTAACTGCGAGAACCTCCGGTCGTCCGGTCAGCTCGTTCTTAATGATTCGCATCGTGTGTCGTTCGCCGCCAGCAATCTGGTAGGCACAAGAAAACATTGTTCAGCTCCCCAAAAAAATCGGCGGGTGAGGATGCCCCGCCGCCAAGGAGGAGAGCTCTCTGGTCAAACTTTCGGACTGGCTGCCCACGCCCGAGACTGAGAACTAGGTCTTCGGTGTCGCGGTGTTCGCGAAACGAAACTTCTCGCGCCGCTCGATTTGTACGACTTTGCCCTCATGCACCGTGATCTCCACGGCGCCAAACTGCAAACCTTCCAGAGCCGCGAGGATGCGCTCTTCCAAGGGCTGCGAAGGTCCTGTGTCGCTTGGTTGGGGTGATATGGCTTTTCGGTGCATGTCCCGTTCACCTTGGTTAGCTGATGCTGATTCAGGAGTCGGTTCACATCCTACCGGCAGACGCAAATAACTCAAAAGAATTAATTGTAATTTTTATATAACCTAAATGACGAGGGAGGCGCGCTACCCCCCGCAGCTCTGTCGCGCGGATACTTCTCTTTCGCCCGGAAAGGGCAAAACATCAGTACCCGTGTGTTGCAGGATGGCTCTCGCGGGAGCAGATCGCACCAAAGTAGGCGGGCTGCGCGATTGCCTGTGGCGGGGTAGTCCTAGCCAGCATCATGTGATGGGGGCAGGTTTTCATCCCTGACGTGTTAAGCTAGATCGCCTTAGTCAAACGTTAACCACAGTGCGAGTTCGACATGACGGAATGGGACGCCAGTGAGTATTTCCGACAATCCCAGTTACAGGAGGTGCTCGCCGATGAGCAACTGGCGCTGCTGAGTTTCAGCAGTTCGGAATGCATCCTCGATGTAGGATGCGGTGACGGGAAGATCACTGCAAAGATCGCCGCACGTGTTCCGGATGGGTTTGTGCTCGGAATCGATCCGTCCCATGACATGATCGCTTTCGCCAACAGTCATTTCGGTCTGCCGGAATGGCGGAATCTCCGCTTCGCGGTCGCCGATGTCCGCAACCTGCCCTACCGAAACAAGTTCGATCTCATTGTGTCGTTCAACGCCCTGCATTGGGTGCCCGAGCAAGAACGCGCCCTGCGGTCCATGCGCCGCGCGCTGAAGCCAGAGGGACGCGCCACACTGCGTTTGGTGCCGGCGGGTCCACGAAAAAGTCTGGAAGACGTCATCCAGGAGGTGTGCGCAACCCAACGCTGGAGAGAGTCTTTCCAGGGCTTTCCCATGCCGTACGTCCACCTCGCGCCGGAGGCGTATGCCGATCTGTGCAAGCGTAGCGGTTTTCGCGTACAGTCGGTGCAGTTGACGGACAAGGCTTGGGATTTTCGCACGCGGGAAGCCTTCCTCGCCTTTTGCCATGCCACCTGCGTGAAATGGACTCGCAGGCTCCCTGAGGCCGAAATTCAGCCGTTCATCGAGGATGTCTTGAATCGGTATCGCTCGATCGCGGCGGACAACGTCGAGGAAGCCAATACATTCAAGTTTTACCAGCTGGACGTTGCGCTTCAGCGGACGTAACGAGAGAGCGAGCCGGGCTCGAGAGGTCAAGCTTGGTCAGGAATGGCCTGCCGGCTTCAGCCCGTAAAGGGCGCGGTAGTCGCGGATGGCGCCGAGTTCGGCCTCCCGGTTCTGATCTTGAAGAAAACTGACAATGTCGTTGAGCGCGATGATCGAGAACACCGGCAGGCCGAACGTATGCTCGACTTCCTGGATCGCGGAAGCTTCGCCTTGCCCCTTTTCCTGACGGTCGAGCGCGATCAACACGCCGGCCGGTTGCGCGCCGGCGTTGCGAATGATCGCGACGGACTCGCGTACGGAGGTCCCCGCCGTGATGACGTCATCGAGGATAAGCACCGACCCCTTGAGCGACGATCCCACCACTTGTCCGCCCTCGCCGTGGTCCTTGGCCTCCTTGCGATTGAAGGCGAACGGAATCTCCTTCCCGGTCGCACCGGCGAGCGCGATGGCGGTGGCACAGACTAACGGAATCCCCTTGTAGGCAGGTCCATACAGCACATCCGAGTGAATGCCGTGGTGAACCAGTGCAGACGCATAAAACTCGCCGAGCCTCCCAAGGCGCGCTCCGGTATCGAACAGTCCGGTGTTGAAGAAGTAAGGGCTGCGGCGCCCTGATTTCAGTGTGAAATCGCCGAACTTTAGGACCTGGCAAGCCAGTGCGTATTCGATGAATTCGCGTTGAAAGTCCTGCATGGCGAAACCCTACGGTGTATGCGTCACATTGCTGCTCGAGGTCAGTTCGAACCGCCAAGATCCCGAAGACCGCTCAGGGTACGGCGATGCGACGCAGCAGTTCGTCGATGATGCGATCCACCGTCACCCCTTCGGCTTCCGCCTCGTAACTCAGAATGAGGCGGTGCCGCAGGATATCGGGAGCCAGCGCCTGAATATCCTCTGGCACGACATAGTTGCGTCCCCGGAGCCAAGCCCGAGCCCGGGAACAGCGGTCCAAGGCGATCGTCGCCCGCGGACTCGCGCCGTATTGCAGCCAGCGGGGGAGGTCGGCGCTGTAAGCTCCGGGACTCCGGGTCGCCAGGACCAACTGGAGAATGTATTCCTCAAGCGGTTCCGCCATGTAAAGATCCAACACTTCTCTCCGGGCCTCAAACAGAACGGCTTGTCGCAAGGCCCCGAAAGTCGGTGCTGGGGGTTCATCGCCCACAGTCTGGCGAGCCTCCCGCCGCACCAGGGCGAGAATTTCGCGCTCGCAAGCGGCCTCCGGATAGCCGATGCGGACATAGAGCAGGAAGCGATCGAGCTGCGCTTCCGGCAGCGGATAGGTGCCCTCTTGTTCAATGGGATTCTGGGTTGCCATTACCATGAACAGCGGAGGTAGGGGATAAGTCTTGCGCCCCACCGTGATCTGGCGCTCCGCCATCGCCTCCAGAAGCGCCGATTGGACTTTGGCCGGTGAGCGGTTGATCTCGTCCGCAAGCACGAGATTGTGGAACAAGGGACCGTGCTCAAACCGAAATGACCCATCCTGCGGACGGTAGACCTCGGTACCGGTCAGGTCGGCAGGCAAAAGGTCCGGGGTGAACTGAATGCGCTGAAAATCGGCCTCGACGCCGAGCCCGAGGACGTTGATCGCTCGGGTCTTGGCCAAACCGGGCGCACCTTCGACGAGCATGTGGCCATCGGCTAGGAGCGCGACCAGCATACTTTCGACCAGCTGCTGTTGGCCGATGACGAGTGTTCCGATGAATTCCCGGAGGCTCTGAAACTGCTGCTGGGCAGCGGAAAGGTCTGACGAAAGAGAGGTGGCACTGGCTTCGGTCATGAATATGTGAGACAAAAATGGACGATACGAAGGTTTCCATTACCGGATTGGCGCTAACTTCCTGCTACCTCCTGCGGGCAGCCCTGGGGGCGGCTCCTGTGGGGGCGCAAACTGGATGTTCGGGGCCTGCCCACCCCATCCCAAACTTCCTCCTCCGAGCGGAAAAGCAGTCAATGCAGGTGATTTCAGGCTGAGGGCTGCAGTTCGCCGCGAATCAGGTTCTATTATCCTACGGGGAAGACCAAGACGCACTTCGATTGTGCGGCGCATAGCAAGCGCGGTTTTGGGCGCCGCAGACCGTCTGGCGAGTTTAGTCGACGGCTGCGGGCTCCAGCTGCTCGGACAGCCAGTTCCGGAGGTCCCCGATCTCTTCCCAACACACCGAATGAGGCATCGGATAACTGTGCCACTCGACCGAATAGCCTTTGCCCTCCAGCTCAGTCCGACTCTGCATACCGAGATGATAAGGGATGACGGGGTCTTGCGTGCCGTGACCCATGAAAACCGGCAGGGATTCTCTCGCCCGAGGAAACTCGGCCGGTGAGGGAAGATAGGCCGACAGTGCGATCACGCCACCGAGTCTCTCCGGAAAGCGTGCAGCCGTCTCGAGAGCGATGACACCGCCTTGCGAGAATCCCGCCACGATGACACGCGAGGGATCGATACCCGTCCGACGTTCCCGGCGGATCAACCCTTCTATGGCCTGCCGGGAGTCTACTATCCCAGATTCGTCCACCCCGCGCGTCAGATCCGGGCTCGCGATGTCATACCATGCCCGCATGACGAAACCGCCGTTGATGGTGACCGATCGATGGGGCGCGTGCGGGAACACAAAGCGCACGCCCAGCACCGGCGGCAGAGCCAGTTGTTCAGCGATGGGTTCGAAATCATGGCCGTCAGCACCCAGGCCATGCAACCAGATGATGGTGGTTCGCGGCGGCGTGGTGGGATTGATTTCAATACAGGGCAGCAGTTCGGCTTTCATCTTCTCTGAACTGGGTGTGGTGTGGCAGTCGGCATTTGACCTTGGGGATTCCGGATAAGCGGGCCGTTGAGATACGGGGCGCCATGCCGGAAAGCTGATAGTCAAGACGGTTGTCCCGACTGTCCTGCCATCACGCGCCCCACGCCATCGCGGCGCTACCCGGACCGAGCCGACAGAACATGGCACCAAGATTGGACAGACCGCCATCTTCGATTATGCTACACGGCCCGGAAATGCGCCCGCAAGTAGCCGCTTATCATAAGTCGAGCTTATTTTCGATATTACGAGAATTTAATTTTTTTTATGGATGCGGCCGCCTATAGTGCTTACCTCACAGCGAGGCGACGACAGGGATGCGCGACTAAAGTTGAAAAACCCATACCAGTGGTAGGAGGAAAGCAATGGCTGTCAAGACTTACAGCGCGGGTGTTAAAGACTACCGCGAAACTTACTGGATGCCGGATTACAAACCGGCCGACACCGATCTCCTGGCCGTGTTCAAGATTACTCCGCAAGCCGGTGTTCCGCGCGAGGAGGCCGCCGCAGCAGTCGCTGCCGAATCGTCCACCGGTACCTGGACCACCGTCTGGACCGACCTGCTGACCGACCTCGATTATTACAAGGGACGGGCTTACAAGATCGAGGACGTCCCCGGCAGCGACGATCAGTTCTACGCTTTCATCGCCTACCCCATCGACCTGTTCGAAGAGGGCTCGGTCGTCAACGTGTTCACCTCACTGGTGGGTAACGTGTTCGGCTTCAAGGCCGTGCGTGGCCTGCGTCTCGAAGACGTGCGGTTCCCGATCGCCTACGTGATGACCTGCGGCGGCCCCCCGCACGGGATCCAGGTCGAACGCGACATCATGAACAAGTATGGCCGGCCGATGCTCGGCTGCACCATCAAGCCGAAGCTGGGGCTGTCCGCCAAGAATTACGGCCGCGCCGTTTACGAGTGCCTCCGTGGCGGTCTGGACTTCACCAAGGACGATGAAAACGTCAACAGCCAACCATTCATGCGCTGGCGTCAGCGCTTCGACTTCGTGATGGAGGCGATCCACAAGGCCGAAGTCGAAACCGGGGAGCGCAAGGGGCACTATCTGAACGTCACCGCCCCGACGCCGGAAGAGATGTACAAACGGGCCGAATATGCCAAGGAAATCGGCGCGCCGATCATCATGCACGACTTCATCACCGGCGGGTTCTGCGCCAACACCGGCTTGGCCAACTGGTGCCGCGACAACGGCATGCTGCTGCACATCCACCGTGCGATGCACGCCGTGATGGACCGGAACCCGAACCACGGGATCCACTTCCGTGTGTTCACCAAGATGCTGCGTCTGTCTGGCGGTGACCACCTGCACACTGGTACCGTGGTCGGCAAACTGGAAGGCGACCGCCAGTCCACGCTCGGTTGGATCGACCTACTCCGCGAACGTTACATCAAGGAGGACCGCAGCCGCGGTATCTTCTTCGACCAGGATTGGGGCTCCATGCCGGGTGTGTTTGCCGTGGCTTCGGGCGGCATCCACGTCTGGCACATGCCCGCGCTGCTCGCCATTTTCGGCGACGACTCCGTGTTCCAGTTCGGCGGCGGCACCTTGGGCCATCCGTGGGGCAACGCCGCTGGCGCCGCAGCCAACCGCGTCGCGTTGGAAGCCTGTGTCGAAGCGCGAAACCAGGGAACCGCCGTGGAGAAAGAGGGCAAGGAAGTGTTGACCAAAGCGGCCAAGAGCAGCCCCGAGCTGAAGGCAGCCATGGAGACCTGGAAAGAAATCAAGTTCGAATTCGATACCGTCGACAAACTCGACATCGCCCACAAATGACGGAGGCGCTGGCCGGAGCAGCGCCGGGCCGCGATCGCCGCGGGCACAGTCGGCTCCTATCCGGAACACGAAAGCGAAACCAGGAGTTTCTAAATGAGTGAGATGCAAGACTACAAATCGAGCTTGACCGACGTTTCCAGCCGCAAGTTCGAAACCTTCTCCTACTTGCCGGCGATGAGCGCCAGCGAGATCCGTAAACAGGTGGAGTATATCGTCAGCAAGGGCTGGAATCCGGCGATCGAGCATACCGAACCGGAAAATGCTTTCGATCACTACTGGTACATGTGGAAGCTGCCGATGTTCGGTGAGACCGACGTCGATGTGATTCTGCAGGAGGCGAAAGCCTGCCACAAAGCCCACCCGAACAATCACGTGCGCCTGGTCGGCTACGACAACTTCAAGCAGTCGCAAGGAGCGGCGATGGTGATCTACCGCGGCCCGATGAAAGCCTGACGCGCCGCTCGGGTCAGCCAGCTTGAAGAGGTCAAAGGCCCCTTTCCGAGCGATCGGACAGGGGCTTTTTCGTGGGCAGGGATGCGGAGAGCAGCGCAGCAAACAGCCTGGAAGTTTGAGGCCAAGCCGCACGTCTCCGATCCTGCATTTGCCCGATCATCCTGGCCCTTTTCCCCCACTGGTAGAGGAGGGCAAGGTGTTCGCTTCGAGATGTTTTGCGGCAACAGCAAGGTCTCTCCAAAATCCGTCGTGACGATCACTCGCAACTCTCAGGAGTCATTCAAATGAGCGCAAGAAGAATCTTGATGTTAGTCGGCGACTACGTAGAAGACTACGAGGTCATGGTGCCCTTTCAGGCGCTGCAGATGGTAGGGCATACGGTGCACACCGTTTGTCCGGACAAGGCGGCTGGCGAAACCGTACGCACTGCGGTGCACGATTTCGACGGCGCTCAGACCTACAGTGAGAAACCTGGACATCTGTTCACCTTGAATGCGACCTTCGCCGACGTCGAAGCGGCGGACTACGATGCGCTCGTGCTCCCCGGCGGACGGGCGCCGGAGTATATCCGGCTGAACGAACGGGTCCTGTCCATCGTGCGCCATTTCGCCGAGACGGACAAACCCATCGCCTCCATCTGCCACGGCGCTCAGATTCTCGCCGCTGCGGGCGTAATCTCGGGTAAGCGGTGCAACTGTTACCCGGCGGTGAGCCCGGAGGTGCGCGCTGCCGGCGGCGACTACGTGGAATTGCCCTGGGAGGGCGCCGTCGTCGATGGGAAGCTCGTCACGGCACCCGCCTGGACCGCTCATCCGGAATGGCTGCGGAAGTTCCTGAACCTGTTGGGATCCCGTATCGAACCCTAAGATCAGACTTTCCCCCGATAGAGACGTGCCGACTGACCAGAGCGAGGAGTCCCACGATGAGCATCGCTGACCAATACCGAATCGCCGAGCAACCCTTTTACCGCGCAGTCGGGAACGAGGTAGGGCTGTTTGAAGCCGCCCACGCTGCACGGATGCCGGTGATGCTGAAAGGCCCCACCGGGTGCGGCAAGACCCGGTTCGTGGAATTCATGGCCTGGAAGCTGCAACGCCCCCTGATCACTGTCGCCTGCAATGAAGACATCACCGCCTCGGATCTGGTCGGCCGGTTTCTCCTCGATGCGACCGGCACGCGCTGGCAAGACGGGCCACTGACCACCGCCGCACGCATCGGCGCCATCTGTTATCTCGACGAGGTGGTCGAGGCGCGCCAGGACACGACCGTGGTCATCCATCCGTTGACCGATCATCGTCGTAAGCTGCCTCTGGACAAGAAAGGAGAATCGGTCGCGGCGCATCCCGACTTTCAGTTGGTCATTTCCTACAACCCGGGCTATCAGAATCTATTGAAAGATCTGAAACAGTCGACTAAGCAACGATTCGGCGCCTTGGACTTCAACTACCCCAACACCGAAGTGGAAATCGAGGTCGTCTGCCATGAGACCGGCATCGACCCGAAAGTCGCCGAAAAGCTGGTACAGATCGCCCACCGCGCCCGTAATCTGAAAGGCCATGGACTGGACGAGGGCATCTCCACCCGCCTGCTGGTTTACGCCGGACAGCTGATCGCCAAGGGCATCGAGCCGCGAGCCGCCTGCCAGATGACGCTGGTGCGCCCGCTCACCGACGATCCCGACATGCGCGACACCCTGGACGCAGCGGTGGCAACTTTCTTCTAACCCATTGAGGCCCAGCCTGGGATTCGCTCTTGCTTATCTCAGCCCACTCTTGCCGGGAATTGCGCCATGAGCATCAATCTCCAGGACTATCGCGAGGAGCTCGAAAAGGTCGAGCCGCACGTTAAGGACACCCTGGAGGCCAGCTTCCAAGAGGCGGCAAGGTTCATGTCCCCCGGCGGCCTCCGCAATTACATCGAAGGCGCGCGCGCCTTATCCGAATTGGGCCGTGGCCCGGAACTCGTGGTCAGCTACATCCAGGAAATCCCGCTGGTGGCCAAAGAGGTGGGCGAGGAGGTCATCCCGGATCTCGTAACCGGCGTGATGAAACTCGCCTCAATGGTAGGCGGGGGTGTCATCGCCGCCCTGTTCGACAGCCTGCCCACCGCCGCCCATCGCTTGGGCGACGCAGACCTCCTCCGGCAGTATCTGGCGTTGATTCGCCAGCTCTCCGCAAAAGCCCCTCGGGGCCTTCGTCCGATGCTCGGGCACCTCGACCAGTTGTTCGACAAGCTGACCCTGGGTGGACTCAGTCGCTGGGCCTTGTGGGGTGCCCAGACCCATGGTCGGGACTTCGACACGCTGCAGAAGTATTTTGCGTTGCAAACTGCCGACAGCCTGGCAGTCCTGCAGCAGGAACGGCGTGGAACGTTGTTCATTGATACGCAGCGCAAGCTGAACTTTTACCTGCGCGCGCTGTGGGGACGCGATTTCTTGATGCGTCCGACCTCGGGAGACTACGAAAGCCGTGAAGGATACAAACCCTTCATCGAGACGCCAGTGCTCTACTTGCCCGATGCGTACGACGATTACGCCGGCGTTTCCGGGAAGGAACTGTACCGGGCGGCGAGTGCCCATGCTGCCGCACACCTCGTCTACGCGTTCAGGCCTATCTCGGCGGAAGCCTTGAGCCCTGCCCAAATGTTCCTGATTGGCCTCATGGAAGACGCGCGGGTCGAGCATTTGGCGATTCAACAGTTTCCCGGACTCAAACAGCTCTGGCTGCAATTCCACGGGGTGGCGGGCGAGGAAACCGTAGAACCCGCCGCCGCCTTCTGCGAGCGCCTGGCCCACGCGCTTCTGGATGAAGCGCTGCAAAGCGGCGATCCCTTGATCGAGGAAACGGCGGCCGCTTTCCGCCAAGCCTTTGCTGCCCGTCCGACCGATAACGCAATCAGTTGGGATCTCGGCATCACGCTCCACAACAAGATCAAGGATCGCCTGGCACTGCCGGCCCTGCGCATCCTCGAAGGCATCCGCATCCCCTACCGCGACGACAACCGCTTCATCTGGCGCTTCGCCGACCAGCAACGACACGAAGCGGAATACCTCGCCGTCAGCCAGAAGCAGGTGCGCAGGAAAGTGACGCTGATGGAGATGTTGGATGAGCTGGATTGCGAACTCGCCGGCGATGACGCCCAGGAAATCTGGACGCTGGAAACGCCCTTCTATCTCGACCAGGAAGGTTGCACAATCAACGAACTGGAGGGCAAGGAACCGGTCAGCGATCCCTGTCACTACCCCGAATGGGATTATCAGGTCCAGCTCCACCGCCCCAACTGGGCCACCGTACTCGAGAAGCGGCAACGCAAAGGGGAAGCGGCGACCGTCGATCGGATCCTGACGGAATACAAACCCATCGCCAGCCGGTTGAAGCACGTTATCGATGCCTTGCGGCCGCGCGGCCTGATCAGGCAACGGCGACAGGAGGACGGAGACGAGATCGACATCAACGCGGCGATCCAGGCGATGATCGACATCCGGATGGGCGAGACGCCAGACTCGCGCATCAATATCCGCCGCATCCGCAAGAGCCGGGACCTCGCTGTGGTGGTGCTGTTGGATCTCTCGGAATCGACCAATGAAACGCTGCCCGGCACCGACCGCACCGTGCTTCAGCTGGCGCGCGAGGCCACCACGCTATTGGCGTGGGCTATTGACGGCATCGGCGACCCCTTCGCAATCCACGGCTTCGCTTCGGACGGACGTCACGACGTGCAGTACTACCGCTTCAAGGATTTCGATCAGCCCTTCGATGACGCCGCCAAAGCCCGGCTCGCAGGCATGACCGGCGGACTGTCGACCCGGATGGGTGCCGCGATGCGCCACGCCGGACGCTATCTGCTACAGCAACCGCACCAGAAAAAATTGCTGCTGTTGATCACGGATGGCGAGCCGTCCGACATCGACGAGCGCGACCCGCAGTACCTCCGCTTCGACGCCAAGAAGGCGGTGGAGGAACTCACCACGCGCGGCGTGCTGACCTACTGCCTGACCCTCGATCCCGAGGCCGACGAGTACGTCTCCCGCATCTTCGGCATCAACCGCTACACCGTCGTCGACCACGTGCAGAAACTGCCCGAGAAACTCCCGAGCCTGTTCGTCAGTTTGACGGGTTAGCGAAGCAATGGTGCCCGCAGATTCCTCAACTGCTCATGACGCCTGACCTGAGAGACGGATGAGTACCTCGTGGAGTGAGGCGGAATCGCTTTCGTTGCACCGCGAGACTCAGCGGCCCGCTGCGCTGCTTACTGGAACGCCCGAAGGTTCAAGGCGTCGTCGCCGAAAATGCGTGCGCTGACAACACCGGTTCAGTGGCAAAGTCCTTGGGCAATTCGCCCGTCAGACTGTGCAAAAAATCCGCCAGGTCGTCGATTTGCCCATCGGTCAACTCCTTGCCCAACTGCACCTTCCCCATGATGCGGATCGCTTGCGGCAGGGTTGCAACCGACCCATCATGAAAATACGGCGGGGTCATGGCCACGTTGCGCAGGGTCGGAACCTTGAACACCCACTTGTCGGCGGGATCCTTGGTTTCAGTGAAGCGTCCCTCGTCGACCGTCTGACTTCCGGTCTCCTTCCAATAGTCCCCAAAGACCCCGAACTTTTGGAATGCCGAGCCGCCGATGTCTACACCATGGTGACAAGACACACAACCGAGGTCGATGAAGGCTTTCAGCCCGCTCTGCGCTCGGGAATTCAACGCCTTGACATCGCCTGTGAGATAAGCGTCGAACGGTGAAGGTGTGACCAGCGTGCGCTCATAGGCACCGATTGCTTTACCCCAATTTTCCTGCGTCACCGGTTCCGGATCGTTTGGGAAGGCTTCCTTGAACGCGACCTCGTAGCCGGGTAGCGCCTTGAGCCTGCCGACGACGGCGGCGACATCGGGATTGCCGAAGCTGGCCTTTCCGATCAAGGATTTCATCGCCTGTTCCTCGACGTTGGCGCGGTCACCGATCCAGTGCGCTTTGAACTGGAGGGCGGCATTCAGCACCGTCGGGGCATTGCGGGCGTTCACGCGATGTTCAACGCCGATGGACTTCGGCAATGCATCGGTCCCATACAGTGCGGGACGATGACAGGTCGCACAACTCGCCGTGCCGTCCAAGGAAATCCGCGGATCGAAAAACAGCTTCCTGCCGAGCACGACCCGTGCCCCCGTCGTCGGATACTCTTCCGTCGCCATGTCTGGCGGGAGCGCTTTGAACCACTGGTTCGCCTGGTCGATCAAGGGATTCTCAGCCGTTTGTGCCTGAGCCGCGATCCCGCAAACGGCCCCCGTCCAGACGATGATCCGTACCCAGCGGGGTAGCGCGCCTTTCGCCGTAAGCTGATCTTTGGTCATGGTTGTGAGTCCTTTTAATCGAACTGGGCCGCGAAGCCGCCAGATCGTCGATATCGAGCTTGCATTCGAACGTCATCTCAAAGCCGCTTCGAACTGCGAGGCGTTCCGTATCTGCCGCTGGCAACGGACTGCACCTCTTGATCTGCCAGGCTAAAGGAAATTCATCACCCGTCAAGCCCGTATTCGCGAGTTTTCACTCGCAGAGTGACCTGGATATCTTCGTTGCCGCCTGACGGTGGATGCCCCGCCATCTTCTCGCAGGCCTCCACCCGTTGCAGTCAGCGTAGGCATGGCCGGCACTTCAGTTCGGAATCCCGCATCACCCAGGGAAAAGGGCGGGTGTCAGTCGATCAGTTGTCATTCCTGGCAGAGTCCTCGGCCAAATCTAAACTCGCGGCCTGGATCGCCGTGATAACCACGGTATTGACGATGTCCTCGACCGTGCAACCGCGGCTGAGGTCGTTCACGGGCTTCTTCAGACCCTGGAGGATCGGACCGATGGCGATCGCCCCACTTTCCCGCTGTACGGCTTTATAGGTGTTGTTCCCGGTGTTTAGGTCGGGGAAGACGAACACGGTTGCCTGTCCCGCGACCTCCGATCCCGGCATCTTTTGGGCGGCCACTGCCGGATCCACCGCGGCATCGTATTGAATCGGCCCTTCCAGTTTCAGGTCGGGCCGCCGCTGTCGCGCGATCTCCGTGGCCTTGCGCACTTTCTCCACGTCCTCACCCTCGCCGGATGTCCCGGATGAATAGGAAAGCAGTGCAACCCTGGGCTCGATGCCGAAGGTCGACGCGGTCTCTGCCGAGGAGATGGCGATTTCGGCGAGTTGTTCGGCGCTCGGATTGGGATTCACCGCGCAATCGCCATAGGCGACGACACCATCCTCCAGGCACATGAAGAAGACCGACGAGACGACGGAGTAGCCTGGCTTCGTCTTGATAAACTGCAGCGCAGGACGGAGGGTCTGCTGCGTGGTATGGACGGCTCCCGAGACCATGCCGTCCGCTTCGCCCTTATAGACCATCATGGTGCCGAAGTAGGACACGTCGAGCAGGCAATCGCGCGCCACATCTGCGGTGATCCCCTTATGGCGCCGCAGCCGGTGGAAGGTGTCTGCGTAATCGTCCAAGCGGTCGCTCGTTGCCGGATCGATGATGCTCAGGTGATCGACATCCAGGGCGATGTGCTGCTTTTTCAGCACCGCCGCGATCTCTTCGCGCCGGCCCAGGAATGTCAGATGAGCGGCACCCTTGGCGAGCAGCACCGCCGCAGCCTGGAGAATCCGTGGCTCGGCTCCCTCGGGAAGAACGATGTGGCGCTTGTTCGCTTTCGCCCTCTTCAGCAGTTGATAGGTAAACATCTTGGGTGTTACCCCGTGAACGCGGACGGAGCGGATTTGCGAGGCCAGTCGGTCGAGATCGACATGCCTGTCGAAAAGCTCCACGCTGCGGGCAATCTTCTGCGTATCCCCGGACCGCAGATGCGCCCGAATGTCTCCCATTCGGGACGCCGTGGTGTACGTGTCGGTTTCCACCGAAAGGATGGGAAGCGGATCGGTTAAGCCCTCGATCAACTTGGCAACGGACGGCTCGGGTTGGAAACCGGTCGACAGAACCAATCCCGCCAACTGGGGATAACTGGCCGATTGATCGGCTTGCAGCATGGACAGGATGACGTCCGCGCGGTCACCGGGGGTAATGACGAGATGACTGTCGCGAAGCCACTCGAGGGCATGCTGCGATTGCATGGCGGCAACCAGATAGTCGAATACCAAACTATCGAGACGATTCCTGCCGTACAGCACTTCGGCCCCCAACTGTTCAGCGATCTCGGCGACGCGCGGGCTGCTCAGCCCCCTATCCGACGGAACCACGCCGAGGAGCCAGCCCGTATGACCATAAAGCTCTCGAAGAACGCTCTCCATGGTGGCTGCGCGCTCCGGATCGGCCTTGTTTAGAACCGCGCCGAGAATTTCGCAGCCACGGAATTGGTATGAGTCGACGGCGATGCGGACAGGAGCTATGGCCTCCTCGACGGTGCACCCTTGGGCGTTACCCACCACCAGGACTGGACAGCCTAGATTCTTGACGATCTCGCGATTGAAATTGAACTCGAACGCGGACGTGGTCTCGATGAGGTAGTCTGTGCCCTCCGCAAGCACAAAATCGCAGGCATCCTCAAGAGCTTTATACTTGGCGATGATTCTGTCGAGGATCTCGTCGACTCTGTGCTTACCCAGCAGATCCATGGCTTCGGTCGCCGACACGCCAAAGGAAGCCTCATAGGTCTGGGGCAGACCAAAAAAACTCAGCATCAACTCGATGTCTTCGTCTCGCCTCTGCGCTGGGTCACTCTCGGCAACGGGGCGAAAGAAACCTACGCGTTTGGTTCGTCGCAGGGCGAAGTCGGTGATTCCCAAGGCGACCAGAGCCTTGCCAGCGCCAGCTTGGGTGGTACTGATGTATAGAGAAGAGGTCATGGCGAATTCTCGTGGTGCCCACTTCGCAGGGGCGGGAACTGGATGGGGAATGAGCGACCCGATTGGCGCGGGCGGTGCCCGTTGTCGCAACACCCGTCGCTCGCTCTGCCGGGGACAGAGCCGAATGGCCCGAAAAATTCAGAGCGAAAAAACGGACCCATGAGGCACGCGGTTAGTCCTTCGCAGAGCCGGAAACAGTGCCACTCAGTCCTGAGCGATCCTGCGGCACGAAGCACCGATCCAGAGATCGGGAGAATTTCGCCCGGTGCACGGCGCGATTCGGCCGCCGACCAAGGATCAGATGCGACTCAGCAGTTCGGCTTTCTTGCTGGCGAACTCTTCGTCCGTCAGAAGTTGTTTTTGCCGCAGTTCGGCGAGTTTCTCGATCTTGGCAAAGATATCGCCGGTAGGTGTTTCGGGCGGAGCTTTGCCCCCAGGAGGTGCCTCCTGCGGCACGCCTGCCGCCGGGGCGAGCCCATCGACCGAGACAATTGGCAGATCGTCCACTCTCACGATCCCGTATTGGCTCGTGAAGGTCACCGATGCGCCGCCGCCCTGTTGTTGGGAGACACCGCTGATCCGGTGATCCAAGGTGTCGTAAACGGTGACGCGGCCTTGGGTCTCGATCGCCAAACGCTGCGTCCCAGGAAACACGGCGTAGCGGATGTTACTCTGCGCGCCGGTGCTGCTTGCCGAACCTAACTCCGCTGGCCACCAGTTCCCCGCACCTGCCGACGGGACAGAGAGGCTCGTACCGCTGTGACCGCTCTGACGTTGCGACTGACTGCTGGCGGAAGGCTGCACAAACAGGGGCTGGCTGGCCAAGAGAGCGGATAACTCGGCGCACAGTCCGTCCACCTTCGCCTTGAGGGCATGATTGAACATGTCGCCGACCATCGTCATGCCGCCCTGCATCCATTGCCCCGAGCCGCCGAACTCCGGATGGCTGAACTGTGCCATCGTGCCATTGCCATTGACCAGGGCCTGCAGCATCGTCCGGACCGCACCCGTACTGACGTCGAAACGCTGCGCCACGTTCTCGACAATTTTTTCTCCCTGTGGGGTCAGTTCTTGCATGACCTTCGCCATCCCCTCACCTGCAAGTGAAACATGGCTTCATCATACACCCCGAACTCACGGCAACAAGGGGCAAAAAGCTAAATCCCCTGTTTACCACCACACAGGTGTCGCGTCCCGCTCGAGACACTCTCACGGCCGACTCGCCCCGCCCGCACACGTCGAGGGATTCACGGAACGAAGATAAGCCACGATGCGCTCGGCTATCCGTTGACGTTCCTCAGCAGGAAGCATCGGGTCAAGCGGCGGCATCGAGGTACCGGGGCGCAGGCGGTTAGGGTCTTGGATCCAAGTCTTGAGATCTGCGTCCTTCCAAACACAAGAGGACTGGACCAAGTCGGCCGGGTTCTTGTCACCGCCCACACCGCGAATGCGGTGACAGGTCAGACAGTACTCTTTAGCATCTGTGAACCCCTGCTGCTGTTCCTCACTGGGGTGGGCAGGCAGGAGGCCTCGATCACCAGCTGTTGAGTGCAGCTCGATCCGAGTGACCTGGTACGGCCAGCCGTGAGTGCCCTGGCGGAGCAGTTCCGGGACAGCTCGGTTGTCCCATATGAGGTAGTAAGGACCGAGCGGGATCCGTCGCTCATTCTGTGACGGATTGTCCACCACGAAGGCTTGGCCGTCGTCGCGCCCGAACGCCAGATAGGCCTGGAACTGCTTGAGCCTCGAACTGGCGATGGCCGAACGGTAGCCATCTCGAGCAAGGAAGACGACCTCCGCGTCCGGGGCTTGCCAGTCGGCTCCGAACCAGCGGGTCAACAGAGTCTCCATCGTAAACCCGACGTAACTCACGGTCACCTGGCGATCGGCATTGGACTCGTGAGGCTCGACCACCGTGACCGCTGCACGCCGGACACCGAAGTCACGTTCCAGTTTCTCCGGCACCGGCAATTCCACGGCGTAAGCCCACCCGGCCATCGACCACCCTAGCAAGATAGCGATCAACGCTGCGAAGAGGCGTAAGCTCGCGCCATGAACGCGGGCGAAGACTCCCGACCGGCGGGGGCATAAGGAAGGTGCTGCGTTCAGGTACGCCATCGCGGCGAGACCCGAGGACCAGCGCAAGCGGCGAGAAAAATCACAGGCACGGCCTTGACCTAATGATGATGAACGAGGTCGGGTCTTCGCCACGGTCCATCTGCCGATATTTGGCTCGATCGGGAATCGTTGGGAAAATTGGAATCGCATCTGGACAATCTAAGGCGGCTTTAGTCGACCCAGCGGGGCGGAAACGTCCACGCGAACGTTACCGTGAAAGTCGCGAAGCGAACACCTTGCCCCCCTCTCCCGCGGGCGGGAGAGGGCTGGGGTGAGGGAAACCGCGAATGGCGTGACTGCTTTCATGTACCGGGGTGGCGCGAGCGCCATGAGCGGTTAGGCATGAATTGGCGGATGTCGAACCAGATTCTGAGCCGGTGCAAGGGATTAGCCTTAACTCACCCCTGGGTCAATTGCAGGTACTTCTGGTAAAGGGTGTCATGATCTTCCCGATAGTCTGGGTCTGGATCAATGCACTCCACCGGGCAAACCGCGACGCATTGAGGCTTGTCGAAGTGACCCACGCATTCGGTGCAGAGCCCAGGATCGATGATGTAGATCTCCTCGCCCTGGCAAATCGCGCCGTTCGGGCATTCCGGCTCGCACACATCGCAGTTGATGCATTCGTCGGTAATGATGAGGGCCATCCCCTTCTCCTGATTACTTGGAACTCGCGAATTTTCTGACCAACGCGACTTGAACGGGTTCCGGCACAAAAGTCGATACATCTCCGCCCAGTTTGGCAATCTCGCGGATGACCGAAGATGAAATGAAGGCGTACTTTTCCGAAGGTGTGAGAAACATAGTTTCGATCTCGGGACCTAGATAGCGGTTCATGCCCGCCAACTGAAATTCGAACTCGAAGTCTGACACAGCGCGCAGCCCGCGCAGAATGACGTTTGCGCCATGCTTCCTGGCGCATTCAATCAAGAGGGTATCGAATCCGATCACGTCGATATTCGGGAGTTCTGCGACCGCGGCCTGCGCCAACGAAACGCGCTCAGCGAGGTTGAACAGCGGTATCTTGGCCTTGTTCTCCGCGATGGCGACGATGACGCGATCGAAAATCCTTGTCGCGCGGGCCACTAAGTCGACGTGACCATTCGTGATGGGATCGAAGGTCCCGGGATAGATGGCGGTATTTTTCACGGCGCGCTAATGCAGGCGGCGGCAAAGATGGCAAGCGACCTCTCCGGACTTCTTGCTGTGCATCATTTGCCAGCTCTGGGGTAACCCGTCGACCGAGAGTTCCGCCTCCGTTTCCAGATAGATCCAGGCCCGTTCAGCAAGCCAACCGCGCTTCTCGAGCGACTGACAGCTAGGGCCAAGTAAGCCGCGGCGAAACGGGGGATCGAGGAATACGACGTCGAAAATCCGCACCGGTCCCGACAGGTAGCGGCCAGCCTCCGAGTGCACGATCTCGATCTGCCTCGCGTCCAGGAGGGCGCAGTTCCGCCGGAGCGCAATACAAGCTCTTGCGTTGCTTTCCACTTCCACAACCCGACAGGCCCCACGCGAGGCCGCCTCGAATCCTAGGGCTCCGCTGCCGGCGTATAGATCCAGGCACCGGGCACCCTCGACCTCCCCCTGCAGCCAGTTGAACAAGGTTTCGCGGACGGGATCGGGCGTCGGACGAAGTTCAGCCACCGCCGGGAAACGGATCTTTCGGCTTCGCCACTGACCACTGATGATGCGAACTTCATTGCTCATGCTGAGCGGCGCCGACGATGATTGTCTGCAATCCACCCGGATCGATTCGAGCCCGGAACAAGCGACGGATGTCGTCCTTGGTCACCGCCTCGACGCGCGGAATGAAGTTGTTCAGCCAATCCGGCGGAAGCCCGTAAAACCCAATAGAGGAGATCTGCTCCAGAAGCTTCTGATTACTGTCCAAGCGCAACACGAAACCGCCGGTAATGTTTTTCTTTGCCGCCTGCAACTCCGCATCGGTCGGGCCCTTGTCGATGAACTCCCGCAACGTTTGCTGCAACACCCCGAGAGCTTGATCGGTCTGATCGTTGCGTGTCTGCAGCCCCATCAGAAATGGCCCGCTCTCGCGAAACGGGAAGAAATAACTGTAGGCACTGTAGGACAAACCACGCTTTTCCCGAATCTCCTGGACGACGCGTGACGCGAACCCGCTTCCACCGAGAATGTGGTTACCGACGTAAAGCGGAAAATAGTCCGGGTCGTTCATCCGCATACCGACCTCTCCGGCAAGAACGTGGGTCTGCTCCGAAGGAAAGGATTTCCGTACCTTTTTGGGGGATGCGTCCCGACTAACCGTCGGGAGCGGCAACGCGGGCTCCCCTTCCGGTAGCTCACCCAACAACTGCTCGGCGACGGATTCGGCCTGTCGCTGGTCGACCTCTCCGACGATCACGATCATCGCGTTCTTGGCGACGTAATACCTTTGGAAAAAGGTCAGCAGATCCTCCCGGGAGAGCTTCTCCACGGTGTCCCGATTGCCTTCCTTGGGATGAGCATAGGGGTGATCGCCGTAGAGCGTCTCGAAAAACAGGATGCCTGCCAGCTCGTCGGGGGCTTCCTCGCGCTGCTTGATCGCGAGCAGCGTTCGCTTCTTTTCGCGCTCGAAATCGGTCTGATCAAAGCGCGGGTGCAACAATATCTCGCGTGTCGTTTCAAGAGCGGTCTTCAGCAATTCCGGCTTCGTCAGGCTACGCAAAGACAGCGAAGCCGAATCACGGGAAGCCCCCGTCCCGAGGACGGCCCCGACACCTTCGAGACGCTTTGCGATGGCATCGGCATCCCAGTCTCCGGCGCCAGAGTCCAACACGCCGGAGGTAAGGGTCGCAAGGCCATATTGCTCGCCATCTCGAGCGCTGCCGGCGTCGAACAGAACGCGAACGTCCACCAAGGGCAAACCTTCCGTACGCGCAAAGAATACTTTTGATCCGCGGGAAGTCGTCCATTGTTGGATCTCGGGCACCGCCTGCGCCGGACCAACTCCGATCAACAGCAGCAAACAGCAAGAGAGTAGGCCATCAGAGGTTGTTGAAATCCCGCCCCTAGCAAAAATACGGGAGCCGAACAGGTGAGGAGACCACGCAGATGCTGAATCCGCAGCGCTCCATTGTTGGAGGAGCGAGCGAGCTCGCGAATGCTCGCGGGAGGTTGCCGGCTCCTTTGAGCGCTTGAGCCACGAGACCGCCATGAGCGTTCGCACCAGGATTCTGGAGAGCATCTCAGCGAACATTGTGGCCTCCCTTCATCGAACCGTCTTCGGGCTGCTCGGCCCCCTCTGGAATCGGCAGCGGATCCATGTGCGCCACGCTCAAGCGGTCATCGATCAAATATTTTCTTGCCACTTGCTGTATCTGTTCCGGGGTCACCTGATTGATCTTGTCCACGTAGTCGTCAACGACCTTCCAACCCAAACCGACCGTTTCGGTCAGTCCCAGTTGCATCGCCTGATAAAAAATGGAATCTCGCTGATAAATCTTGCTGGCCATCACTTGGGCCTTGACCCGCTCCAGTTCGTCCGGCGCCACGAGTTCGTCGCGGAGGCGCGCGACTTCCGACGTCAATGCCTTTTCCAACTCCTCCACCGACCTGCCTTGGGCCGGCGTTCCCTCAAGGGTGAACAAATCGGCCATTCGGGCGTACAAGTCATAGCCCGCACTGGCGGACGCGGCGACCTGCTGTCCGCGGACCAGCCGGCTGGAGAACCTCGCGCTGTTGCCACCATCCAAGATTCCCGCCGCGACTTCCAGCGCGTAAGCTTCCCAAGGGTCCTTTGCGGTCATCAGAACCGGCGCTTTGTACCCCATTACAAGATAGGGCAGTTTGGCTGGAATCTTCGCCACCATCCGGCGCTGACCCAATTGCTCCACCTCCGTTTGCGGCTTGATGGAGGGAGGCTGGCTGGGCTTGAGCGGTCCGAAATGCCGCTTCGCCAGATCGAATACCTCTGGCGGATTTACGTCGCCGACCACCACCAAGGTTGCGTTATTGGGCGCATACCAACGTCGGTACCATTCGCTGAGATCGGGCAACTTCAAGCCGGTGACGTCAGCCGGCCAGCCGATGACCGGATTCTCGTACGGGCTGTTGGTAAAAGCCATCGCATGGAAGTGCTCTTCGGTCTTCGCACGGGGTTGATCGTCGGTGCGGAGGCGACGCTCCTCGATGACCACCTGTTGCTCCTTTGCGAATTCGTTCTGTAGCAGTTGCAGGTTGCGCATCCGATCCGCTTCGAGTTCGAAACTGACCTTCAGGCGGCTTTGTTCGAGGGTTTGGAAATACGCCGTGTAGTCCTGACCGGTGAAAGCGTTTTCACTGCCTCCGTTTGCTGCAATAATACGGGAGAATTCGCCGGGCGGATGCTTCTTCGTGCCTTTGAACATCATGTGTTCGAGCATGTGCGAAACACCGGTTATGCCGCCATACTCGTAGCTGGAACCCACCTTGTACCAGACCTGGGTGACCGCAACGGGCGCGCGGTGGTCTTCCTGTACCAGCACCTTGAGACCGTTGTCGAGCCGGAACTCGTGGACTTTGGTCTCGGCGGCCGGGACCATGAGCGGCATGGCCGCCAAGAAATAAGGCACACAGCGGTGCAGCGACATCATGGATCTCCCAGACGGGTAAGCCGAAGGATTCAGGCAGGGCGGTCGATAAGAAGGTCTGTATTGTAACCGAATAACCTGACGAAGCGATGGCAACTCAGACCGGACCCACGTCGGCGACTCACGTTTCCTGGCGGACGTACCTAGCGGTGTGCAAACTCAAGGTGGTTGCTCACATCGTCTTCACCGCCGTGATTGGCATGTTCTTGTCGGTCCCCGGCATGCCCCCCTTGACCACTGTTTTCTGGGGTTCCCTTGGCATCGGCTTGGCAGCGGCGTCTGCCGCGGCCCTCAACCATGTCTTGGACCGCAGGGCCGACGCCGAGATGAAACGCACGCAAAATCGGCCATTGGTGACCGGTCACATCGCACCCGCGCAGGTCGTGATCTTCGCGCTGATCCTGGGCGCCCTGTCGATGGCCGTGCTGTTCGCGTTCGTGAACTCCCTCACGGCGGTCCTGACATTTCTCTCCCTGATCGGCTATGCGGTGATCTACACCGTCTACCTCAAGCGAGCGACGCCTCAAAACATTGTTATCGGCGGCGCAGCCGGGGCAGCGCCGCCGGTGCTCGGATGGTGCGCGGTCACCGCGAACATCCATCCCTATGCGCTGCTGCTGTTTCTACTGATCTTCATCTGGACGCCACCGCACTTTTGGGCCTACGCGATCGCCAAGAAGGACGATTACGCGAAGGTGAACATCCCGATGCTCCCCGTCACCCATGGCGTCGCGATCACTCAGCTGCATATCCTCCTCTACACCATCCTGCTGGTTCTCGTCAGTCTTCTACCCTACCTCACCGGTATGTCGGGGTTGATTTACTTGGCTGCAGCCGTAGCACTGGGCTCGGGTTTCGTCCGTCATGCGATCCGTCTGAAGAAGACCCCCGATCCGAAGGTGGCAATGAAGACGTTCGGTTATTCGCTGGTCTATCTGGTGGGAATTTTTTCCGCGCTGCTCATCGACCACTACCTGCTTCCCCAACCAGCGGCAAGAGTTGTTCCTCTGCACGCGACTACTTCTCTGGTTCATCCATACGGCGCGGAAAACTTCGCAGGAAGTATCCACTCGGTACTGGACGTCGGGCTCTGATCACGCATTCTGAGGGATGCCAATCGACCGAACACCGGTTGCTCGCGAAGGCTTGCGGGGTCTTCGGAGTTCCCCGTGAAACACCATCGCCGCGACCACGGTTTCTCGGCAGTGATGGCATAGAATGTGACGCCCTTGCAAGGATGCTGTATGAACCGTCACCGAACAAAGCTCCCGTCGCCTTGTCTACCAATAACCGAACCTGAAAGCCTCCATGGACGATGAATGAATCCCTTTCTCTATAAAGCCCACCCCGTAATGCAAGCTAGCATCGGCCTGCTGACGGGAGTCGGCAGCTATGGCATTTCCGATGCGATCCGACTGCTTGTCATTTTTGTCGCAATCAACGTTCCCTGCGGAGCGCTGTTGTCGCTCGTAGCTCGAAAATCCGCCGGGATGGGCCTCCGTTTTGGCACCGCCTATATCCTGGCCTTTCCCGCGACGTTGCTCTACACCCCCATCTCATTGACCTTTGTCGACGATGTCCTTCACCACGCCTTCCGGCTTGAAGATCGCTACCTTTTCCTGTTCGCCCTTGGGGTGGCTGCAGTAATGCTCGCGGCGGTCTACGGCGTAGTGCTGCACCACCGTGGAGGCCAACCAGTCGGTTCCGAGGTTGGCTTGATACTCGCCATGGCCCTGCTCCTTGCGGCTGTTCCCTGCAGCATTCTGCTACTCGGGCTGGACGCGTGGGTGAGCTTCTTTCCCGCACGACGAAGCCTGGAATAGCTTGTATGCAGAGGAAAAGATCGGAGCAGGAATTTGGTTTTTTTCCTCCGGGCAGTTATCATTTGATCTTTTTAGCATCAAAACGAACCGTCCTTCAGGAACATACGCCCGTGAGCCAAAACTTCATCTTTACCTCCGAGTCCGTCGCGGAAGGCCACCCGGACAAGATCGCCGACCAAGTTTCCGACGCGGTGCTCGACGAGCTGTTGCACCAGGATCCCAAGTCCCGAGTCGCCGTGGAAACGCTGGTGAAGACAGGCATGGTGGTGCTGGCCGGGGAAGTCACCACCTCGGCCTGGGTGGACATCGAAGAACTTGTGCGCCGAGTCGTGCATGAGATCGGGTATGACAATCCGGAAATCGGTTTCGACTGGCAAAGCTGCGCCGTCCTGACAGCGATCGGCAAGCAGTCCCCGGACATCGCCATGGGCGTGGATGACTCCGTCGAGCACGAGCAGGGCGCCGGCGATCAGGGTTTGATGTTTGGCTACGCGACCAACGAGACCGACGTCATGATGCCGGCTCCGATCACGTATGCGCACCGCCTGGTCCAGCGGCAAGCGGAAGTCCGGAAGAAAAAAGTGCTGCCTTGGCTGCGCCCGGATGCTAAGAGCCAAGTTACGTTCCGCTACGAAGATTACAAGCCGGTGGCGGTTGACGCCGTCGTTCTGTCGACCCAGCACTCACCGGAGATTCAGCAAAAGGACATACGGGAAGCGGTCATGGAGGAGATCATCCTTCACGTGCTTCCGCGGGAGTGGCTGCACAAAGACACCAAGTACTTCATCAACCCCACGGGGCAGTTCATCATTGGAGGCCCGGTCGGCGACTGCGGACTCACGGGGCGAAAGATCATCGTAGACACTTACGGCGGTATGGCTCGTCACGGCGGCGGAGCCTTCAGCGGCAAAGACCCTTCGAAGGTCGATCGGTCCGCCGCCTACATGTGCCGATACGTGGCAAAGAACATAGTCGCTGCCGGGCTGGCCGATCGCTGCGAAATCCAAGTCTCCTATGCCATCGGTGTCGCCGAGCCCACCTCGATCGCCGTCGAGACTTTTGGGACGGGCAAGATCCCGGAAGAGCGGCTGATCAAAATCGTTCGCGAGCACTTCGATATGCGTCCGAAGGGTTTGATCACCATGCTTGATCTGTTGAAGCCGATTTATCGCCCGACCGCCGCTTACGGCCATTTCGGACGCACCGAATCAACGTTCAGCTGGGAAAAGACCGACAAGGTTGAAATGCTGCGGGAGGCTGCTGGCCTTTGATCGAACCCATTATTAATCTTCTCCGGCGAGCGAAGACCGTCGAGAAGCATCTGACCTTGCCATCGGGTTAGGATGGTGTCGCGAGTGCTGAGGGGCGCTGCGACGGCTGCCTCGTAGGACAAGGCCGCCGCCAGGCTCAGCATGAGCGACCGGTTTCGCCAACGGCGCTCGGTTTCTCTCCGCCGGTCCATTGACCGCGCGGTTGCTAACTCGGGAGCAATTGCTATGAACGCTGTTACCACCCCTTCCTTCAAAGATTTTTTTGTCGCTGACCTATCGCTCGCCGACTGGGGTCGCAAAGAGATCGCCATCGCTGAAACGGAAATGCCTGGCCTCATGGCCGTTCGGGAGGATTACCGGGACCCGCAGCCGCTGAAGGGCGCGCGGGTCGCGGGAAGCCTCCACATGACGATCCAGACCGCGGTTCTGATTGAAACGCTCACCGCTCTGGGCGCCGAAGTTCGTTGGGCGAGTTGCAATATTTTCTCGACCCAAGATCATGCGGCAGCCGCGATCGCAGCCGCCGGAATTCCGGTATTCGCCTACAAGGGCGAGAGCCTCGAGGAATATTGGGAGTTCACGCATCGCATCTTGGAATGGCCGGGAGATGCAGGCGCGAACATGATCCTGGACGACGGGGGGGACGCCACCTTGCTGGTGACTCTGGGCGCCAAGGCCGAGAGCGATCGTTCGGTCTTGGAGCATCCGACGTGTGAGGAGGAGCGCGTGCTGTTCGCGGCGATCAAAAAGCGCCTGCAAAGCAAGGCGGGGTGGTACAGCAAGATGCTCGCCGGTATCAAAGGCGTTACCGAGGAAACCACGACCGGCGTGCATCGCCTCTACCAGATGCAGGCCGAGGGGAGGCTGCCGTTTTCGGCGATCAACGTCAACGATTCGGTGACGAAGTCGAAGTTCGATAACCTGTACGGCTGTCGCGAATCGCTGGTCGACGGTATCAAGCGCGCCACGGATGTCATGATCGCAGGGAAGATCGCCGTTGTGGCCGGCTATGGCGACGTCGGCAAGGGCTGTGCCCAGTCCTTGCGAGGGTTAGGCGCCACAGTCTGGATCACCGAGATCGATCCGATCTGTGCATTACAGGCGGCCATGGAGGGCTATCGCGTGGTCACGATGGACCATGCCTGTGACAAAGCCGACATCTTCGTGACTGCAACCGGTAACGTGAATGTGATCCATCACGATCACATGGCAGCCATGAAGAATCAGGCGATCGTTTGCAACATCGGGCACTTCGATTCGGAAATCGAGGTTGCGAGCCTTCGCCAATACCGCTGGGAGAACATCAAGCCGCAGGTCGACCACGTCGTCTTTCCCGACGGCAAGCGGATCATCCTGTTGGCGGAAGGACGCCTCGTCAACCTGGGCTGCGCCACCGGCCATCCAAGCTTCGTGATGTCCAACAGTTTCACCAACCAGATCTTGGCGCAGATCGAGTTGTTTTGTCACGGCGATCGATACGAGAACCGAGTTTACGTGCTGCCCAAGCATCTGGACGAGAAAGTTGCGCGCTTCCATCTCAAGAAGATCGGTGCCGACCTGACCACCCTGACGGCAGAACAGGCCACCTACATCGGCGTGCCCGTCGATGGGCCGTTCAAGCCCGAGTATTATCGTTATTGAGTAAAGCTTGCCGCACGCCGGCCGCGCCCAAGCAAGGGTATTCCCCAACTCGCCCAGGTCTAAAGGCGCGACCGGACCCGCCCTGCAATCGGCGGGTGTCCCCTTCTTCACGGGGTGACACAAGAGCGGGTCACCACCCAAGAGCCGCCTGACGGCGGGATCTCGCGGCTCATCCTAGGATTACCGATGGAATCCCAGAAAAAATATTGCAAGGCGTTCAGTTTCGAGTTTTTTCCGCCCAAGACCGCGCAAGCGGAAGTGGCGCTAAGCCGAACGATCGAGAAGCTGGCACCCCTGAAACCCCGCTTCTGCTCGGTCACATTTGGCGCTGGCGGTTCGACTCGCGAAAAGACGTTCGAGACTGTCGTCGCGATCCAGACCAAGACCGGGATTGAGTGCGCCCCCCACATCTCTTGCATTGCGTCGACGAAACAGAACGTGCGGGAGGTGCTCGAGTCCTACCGCTCCCAAGGCATACGGCACATCGTCGCCCTGCGGGGGGACATGCCATCCGGGATGTTCTCGGCGGGCGAATTTCGTTACGCCAACGAGTTGGTCGAATTCATCCGCCAGGAAACCGGCGATCATTTCCATATCGAGGTCGCCGCTTATCCCGAGGTGCATCCCCAAGCGTCCAGTCTCGTGGCGGATCTGCGCAATTTCAAGCGCAAGGTAGACGCCGGCGCAAACAGCGCAATCACACAGTATTTCTACAATCCCGAGGCGTACTTTCGCTTCGTCGACGACTGCGAGAAGAACGCCATCGACATTCCGATCGTTCCGGGCATCATGCCGATCACCAACTATTCCCAGTTGGCGCGGTTCTCGGAGATGTGCGGCGCCGACATCCCGCGCTGGATAAGAAAGCGCCTGGAAGCTTTGGGAGACGACCGCAATGCCATTCGGGCATTCGGCGTGGAAGTTGCGACGGATCTGTGCCGGACACTCTTGGAGGGCGGCGCTCCGGGCCTGCACTTCTATACGCTCAACCAGGCCGACGCCAGTTTGGCCATTTGGCGCAACCTCGGCCTCGCGTCAGCCTGATCGTTCTCCATTCCGTCCGAGAAGGGGGGAGTCCTGTCCAAGAATGCCTCTAGAGTCATTCGCGGGCTGATCTGCTAGGATAGCCCACAGAGGCAGAGCCTCTGTATGCCGCAGTCAGTCTCCCGTGAACACCGTTGACGGTCCGACCGCTATGTCCGTTAAACATCGCTACAGCCTTTGTGTCTTCGCCTGGGCACTGACGGCCGGTATTCTATCCCTGCTCCTGGCGGGGTGTTCCACGCCTCCAGCCCCGAAGCCGGTTCCGGTTGCGCTGCGAGATCCCGACTATCAGGTCGGGATGCGCCTCTATCGAATTTACTGCGCATCATGCCACGATGCCGGTGACGCCCACCCTGAGGCACCTACGCTCGACGACATCGATGCTTGGGATGAAAGGGCCTTTCAGTGGGAGGCCGTACTCAAGCAACATGCCTCACAAGGCTTCCTGGCCATGCCGGCGAAAGGAGATCAGCCCGAACTATCCCAACAGAGCATGGACGACATCCTGTTCTACATGCTGACGCGCATCAAGTCGCTGGACGAGTGAAGCGAGCCCGGTCGCGATGAGCGGCCTGCAGCGGCGCGCGCTCAAGCTCACGCTGATCGCCCTCTTTGCGGCCGGCCTGCTCGGCTTTCTCTGGTCGGGCGGCGACGAGCTGTTGACCCTCGATGCCCTCCGGGCCAATCGGGACCGTCTGTTGGCCTATACGGCGGACCACTATGCCATCGCGCTCGTTTCGAGCTTCCTCATTTATGCGGTGGCGACCGCCCTCAGCATCCCGGCCGGCGCGATACTGTCTCTGACCATGGGAATGTTGTTCGGACGGTGGGTTGGCACGCTGGTGACCGTCCTCGCTTCGTCGGTCGGCGCGACGCTGCTGTTTGTCGGTGCGCGCTTCGTGTTGCTCGAGTGGGCGCAAGGCCACATCAAACGGCATCCCGCTGCCGCGCGCCTGGTGTCCGGGTTTGAGACCAATGCCTTCAATTTCCTGCTTTTTCTGCGACTCGTCCCGATCTTTCCATTCTGGCTCGTCAACCTCGTGCCGGTGGTCACCTCGATCAACGTCCGCACCTACTTTGCGGCAACTCTGATCGGCATCCTTCCGGCAAGCTTCGCTTATGTCAATTTCGGACAGGTAATGGGAGAGATCCACGACGTCGGCGACTTGTTGTCCCGGGAAGTCCTGATCAGCCTCTCGTTGCTCGGTCTGTTGGCATTGGCACCCATCTTCTTTCGCGATAAGCGCGGCGAGGCCCCTTGAGGTTGGGTCAAGCGCACTCGAAAGCCATTGCAATCCACTCGACCTAATTGTTGGTTGGGAGACGACCACCTGCAGGTTCCCTTCATGATCGGCAAGATCAGGCTGAATCGGCAGCGGGAGGGAACCGTCCCGGAGTACTCGTGGCGCCGCCATCTCCTGGCGTTATCCCACCCCTGGCCGCTTGCCATTCCCACCCGCCCCCGGGCTTGACTTCAAGAACCGCATCGTAGCAATCGAGCCAGGCATCGGCGTCCTGTTGTCCCTGACGGCCCATGATGAGGTAGCTAATGTTCGCGGTCGATAGCATTTTCAGCATTCGAGCGATTGTCTCGGCGTTCAGAGCCATGTTCCCGAGATCGAGGACGGCGAAACGGGGGGAAACCAGCAGGATGCGAGCGAAAGAGATGAGTTGTTGTTCATGAACGGAGAGCATGCTCTCCCAGTCATGCTCGGTATCCAGACCGCCGGTGCGTGTCAGAACCGTATCAATGTGCAGGGCACGCAGCGTTGCGATGATCTTTTCATCCGGAATCGGTGCTTCGAACTCCTCCGGAGTCAACGTTTCACGCAGGGTTCCGGGCGGGAGATAAGGGCGTCCGGGCAGGAAGAGAATCTGGCCGCGTCGCGGGCGTATGACACGTCCGATGCCCGCATCCACGATACCGGCCGTCCCCTTGAACAACGCGTCCTTGGTGGCATCGTCAGGCGCTGTGACCAGAACCCGGGTTCCGCGTGGAATGGAGACTGAAAGGGCCCGAACATACACATCCCCGGGAACCGGTGAAAAGAGCGTCAGACTCTCATAGGCCACACGTTCATCGTCTTCGCTGACATCGACCGCCGAAACCGTTTCAGTCTGCGCCAGCTCGATGGCATACCAAAGATTGACAACCCGATGGGTCACGGCGGCGAAGGTGGAGAGCGATTGGAATTGCGTGACGATAAGCGAAAACGCCCCGACCAGCATGGCGAAAGCCATCGCGGATTGCGTAATGACGCCGAACTCGGCCTCCCCATGGATAAAAAGCGGCGCCACGAGCAGGATAGGAATCACCTGGGCCAGGTAGTTGTAGCCCGTGGTGAAAAAGCCTAGCCTGCGACTGACAAGGATGATTCGCCGAAAGTTAGCTGTCAGGTCGTCGAACTGACCCAACAGGCGGATCAATAGCCGTCCTTCGCGGTGCAGCAGCGCCAACGATTCGGCGTTTTCACGGACATGCAAGAGACCGGAGCGGAAACTGGCTTCCTTGTCGAGTTGGTTGTAGTTGAGATCGATCAGGGAATGACCAAGGACGAAGGCTAAATACGAGCCGATCGTGGCGTAGAGAACGGCTGCCAGGAACAGTACCGGACTGATCGTCCACAGTACGCCGGAAAAGGCGACCACTGTGAAGATGCCATTGAGCAGGATGAGGGTGAACGACAGCGCAGTGGTCGTGAAGACACGGATATCCTCCGCGATGCGCTGGTCGGGATGCTCGATCCCGGCAGTTTTCATCACCGCGTCGTTCATGCGGTAGTAGGTGGGATACTCCAGGTAGAGATCGACAAAGCGCCGCGTCATCCAATCCCGCCAAAGAAGACCGAGTCGCTCTTCTGCATAGCGCAGAAAGACTGCGACGAAGGTGGATGCAGCGAACACGCCGACGTAGATAACCGCCTGTCCGAGGTATGCCTGCATGTTCCGGTCGACGATGGCCGTCATGAAATCCCGTCCGACGTAGCTATTCAGGATGTTGAGGCCATTGATGGCGAATAACATGCCGACGAGCGTGGCGAACAACCTGATGGCCTTAGCGCCAACCTCGGAGCCCAAGAACGCCCGGATCAACCGGACGATCAGACCCCACCCTTGTTCATTTATTGGAATGTGGAGCATGGAGTTTCCGCCTTCTTGTCCCGGCAGCAACGAGATATCCGCGGTATTGTGAGCGTTCAGACGTACGCGCGCCACCGACCGACTGACATGACACGAATCATCTGCTGTGCGGGAGCACAGGGGAAAGCTCGCTCCCAGTCCCAACGTTCCGCGGGGTTACGAAGCAAGTACATCCCAGTGTTACCCCGTAAGACTGGTTGGTATAGCAGCCACCGCCAATTCGTGTGCGGCGACGACCCTTGGTCCCTGATTGGAGTTGGGGCCTAGCCTCCGCTTGAAGTCTTCAAATTGCAGCGGTCTAATGTGAGAGTCGGTTTCCTTTAACGCACGCCGAATGGCCTTGCGGCAGGTTGGATTAGTTGTATCAAGAGATGACCAATGATTATCTACCTTCACGGCTTCCGCTCTTCGCCGGCGTCCGAGAAAGCTTGTCTCCTGGCACAACGAATGGCGGAGCGAGGGCTGGCCGATCAGTTCTGGTGCGAGCTGCTGCCGGTCAGCCCGCATCAGGCGGTTGAAAAGATAGAGAAAGCCTTGACGCAGTCCTCGACCGCGCCCACGCTGGTGGGGAGCTCGCTGGGGGGCTTCTATGCGACCTATCTGGCCGAGAAGCACGATCTCCGAGCCGTGCTGGTCAATCCAGCGGCGGTGGCTCACCTGTCCCTGGCCGACTACGTGGGCCTCCAGACCAACACTTACACGGGAGAGATCTTCGAGTTCACCCGGGAGCACGTCGCCGAGTTAACGACGCTCGAGGTTCCGCAGCTGTCGAAACCGGAACGCTTCTGGCTTCTGCTGGAAACTGGGGACGAGTTGCTGGATTATCGCCAGGCGGTGCGCAAGTACGCCGGCGCACGCCAGACGGTCATCGAGGGAGGGGATCATAGCTTCCAAAATTTTCCCGACTTTGTGGACGCGATCATCGACTTCGCCGGCTTGACATAGTCGAGCATCGCGAGCGTGCAGCTGGGATGGACGGGCCGAGATTTGCGACTGAGCTGCGCGTTACTGTTTTGGCACACGATCACCTCATCTGGATAAATCGCTACTGTGCTCACCAACTTCATGATTGCCTGCCTGTTCATCCTGATTGCTGCAATCTGGCTCGACAGCATGGCAGCTCGGGAACGTGCCAATGTGGCTGCGGGCGAACTCTGCGCCCGCAACGACCTGAGTCTGCTCGACGGGACGGTTGCGCTGGCTGAACGTCGCCTTACCCGCGGAACCGCCGGCCGTCTGGCGCTGCGTCGCACCTATACCTTCGATTACTGTGAAGACGGCTTTTCGCGGTCGTCGGGTTTTATCATCCTGCACGGCTACCGGATCGAGGCGGTGGGTCTGGCGAGGCTGGGCGCCGAGCGTCAGCATGGCGCGGGGTAACAAGGCTACGGGCAAGTCCTACTTCACCTTCCGAATGGTGCGCAGGAAGAGGCATTTTCACGCGGGGTCATCGTCATTTACTTCCTGATGAGCTCCGAGAGCGTCGTCTGGAGTCAAGGGACGCGCTCGGAAAGAATCCAGCAGCAGCATGACGATGCCGATCGTGATGGCGGAGTCTGCGACGTTGAACGCCGGCCAGTGCCAGTCGCCGTAGAATACATCCAGGAAGTCGATCACGTAGCCGAAAAGCAAGCGGTCGATCAAGTTCCCGATGGCTCCGCCCAAGACCAGTGCCCAAGCCGCCGCTTCCCATTGCTGATCCGAGCGCAGCCGGGTCAGCCAATAGCCAATAGCCGCGCTGGCTCCCACCGACAGTGCGATGAAAAACCAACGCTGCCAGCCGCCCGCGTCGCTCAGGAAGCTAAAGGCGGCGCCCTGATTCCGCAGATAGGTCAGGTTGAAGAACGGTAGCAGCTCGATGCTCTGGTAAACGTGCATCGAGCGGCCGACCACCCACTTGGTCAGCTGATCGAGCCCGAGGACCGCCGACGAAAGCCAAAGCCATCTCAGCATGAACGGCACGCGTGAGGCTCAGGCAAACCGGCGGGTTTCGCCCGGCCCGGCGACGTTCTCCACGCACCGGGCGCACAACTCGGGATGCTCCGGATTGCTGCCGACATCATGACGATGATGCCAACAGCGGACGCACTTGGGGTGCTCCGAACTCCCGAGACGAAGTTCCAGTCCTGGCACGTCCGTCGGAAGCGTGTCCTGCGGCGCGTCGCTCTTGGGCAGGACGCGAGCATAGGATGTCAGAAGCAAGAAGCGCAGTTCGTCCCCCAGCTTCGCTAACCGCTCGTGCACTTCCTGGTCCACATAGCACTCCACCTCGGCATCCAGCGATGAGCCAATCTGCCCGCGGACGCGGAGGATCTCGAGCTCTTTGCTCACCGCTTCCCGGATCTTAAGCACGTAATCCCAGAACTCACGGTCCATGTCCGCATGGTCTTCGAGCGGGAACAGTCCCTCGTACCAGGTCTCCAGGAAAACCGATGGGCTTCGGTTTCCGGGCAGATGTTGCCAGATCTCCTCAGCGGTGAAACTCGTCATGGGCGCCAGCCAGCGCACCAGCGCTTCGGCGATGTGAAACATGGCTGTTTGCGCCGACCGGCGGGCTACGCTGTCTTCACGGCAGGTATATTGACGGTCTTTCAAGATGTCCAAATAAAAGCTGCCAAGATCGATCGAGCAGAAATTATGGGCTTTCTGATGCACAACATGGAACTGGAAGCTGTCGTAAGCTGCGATGATTTCTTCCTGAAGCTGCAGCGCGCGGTCCACCGCCCATCGATCCAGCGCCAGCATCTTCTCGCGCGGCAACAGGTGTTGCGCCGGCTCAAACCCGCGCAGATTGGCCAAGAGATAGCGTGCCGTGTTCCTCAAACGCCGGTACACATCTGACGTGCGTTTGAGGATTTCGTCCGAAACGCTCATCTCGCCGCGATAGTCGGTGCTGGCAACCCATAGGCGCAAGACATCCGCGCCCAGCGTCTGCACGACTTTTTGCGGCGCCACGACATTTCCCTTCGACTTCGACATTTTCTTGCCTTCGGCGTCGACGGTGAAACCATGGGTCAACACCGCGCGATAAGGAGCGGTGTGATTCATCGCGACTGATGCGAGCAATGACGACTGGAACCAGCCGCGGTGCTGGTCCGAACCCTCTAGGTAGAGGTCGGCGGGAAAGCGCAGGTCAGCGTTTTGCTCCAGAACGCAGAAGTGGCTGACTCCGGAATCGAACCAGACATCGAGCGTATCCTTGACCTTTTCGTAGGTGCTCGCTTCGGCGCCAATCAATTCCGCTGGATCGAGACCGAACCACGCCTCGATGCCCTCCTGCTCCACGCGTTCGGCCACCCGCTCGATGATCGCCTGTGTATCGGGATGGATCGCGCCGCTTTCTTTATGCACCAGCAGAGGGATTGGTGTGCCCCAGTGGCGCTGTCTCGAAATGCACCAGTCCGGACGTTTCGCCACCATACCTTCGATCCGCGCTTGGCCCCAGTCGGGAATCCATTGGGCCGCCTGAAGTTCCCGCAGCGCCTCCTCCCGCAAGTGATTCTTGTCCATCGAGATGAACCACTGGGGAGTCGCGCGAAAGATGATGGGGGTCCTGTGACGCCAGCAATGCGGGTAGCTGTGTTCGACGCGCTCTTCGCGCACCAGCGCTCCGCGTCCCTTGAGTACCTCGACGATGTGGTTGTTCGCGTTCATCACATGCTCACCAGCAAAGAGCTCCGTTCCCGGGAGAAAACGTCCGTCGCCTCCCACGGGGTTGTCCACCTCGAGCCCATAGCGCTGTCCAACCGCGAAATCTTCCTGGCCATGACCTGGAGCGGTATGCACCGCGCCGGTGCCTGCTTCCAACGTAACGTGTTCGCCGAGGATTATCGGCACCTGGCGCTGGTAAAATGGATGATAGAGCTTAATGTTCTCCAGCGCCGCGCCCTTGCAGTAGCCAATTACGCGATAGTCGTCGCAGCCGTAGCGCATCATGGCGTCCTTCATCAGCGCGTCGGCCAGAATGAGGCGCTCAGCAAGATCGGCCCGTTGGACGACGACATAGTCGAAGTCGGCGTGCATCGCCACGGCGCGGTTTGCCGGCAGCGTCCAGGGTGTCGTTGTCCAGATCACTACCGAAAGCGGCCCTTCGCCGCCGTGGTCGGGAACCGAGTTGAAGCGGGACAGAAGATCCGCTTCGTTGACGACCCGGAACCGCACATCGATCGCTTCGGATCGTTTACTCTCGTACTCGACTTCGGCTTCGGCTAGCGCAGAGCCGCAATCGGTGCACCAATGGACCGGTTTGGCCCCCTTGATCAAGTGGCCCTGCGCAGCCACTTTCCCCAGGGCGCGGATGATATTGGCCTCGAAGCGAAAATCCATGGTGAGGTATGGCCGGTCCCAGTCGCCCTGGATGCCGAGGCGAACGAACTGTTTCCGTTGAATTTCCATCTGCTCGCCGGCAAAGCTTCTGCAGGCACTGCGGAAAGCGGAAGGGTCGACCTTGACGCCGGCCTTCCCGATTCTTTTCTCCACCTGGAGTTCGATGGGCAGGCCATGACAATCCCACCCGGGAACGAACGGCGCATCGCAGCCGCTGAAGCCTTTGCTCTTGACGATGATGTCCTTGAGGATCTTGTTGACGGCATGGCCGATGTGGATTTCGCCGTTGGCGTAGGGTGGGCCGTCGTGCAGGATGTACTGGGGTCGCCCGGCGAACCGGTCACGCATCTTCGCGTAGAGCCCAATCGAGCGCCAATGCTCCAGCTGCTCGGGTTCGCGTTGGGCCAAGTTAGCCTTCATCGGGAAGGCGGTCTGTGGAAGGTTCAAAGTACTCTTGTAGTCCATGCTGGTGACCCTGTAACGAATGGGTTCCGCTCAATAACTGTTCAAATGACTGTTGCGGGCGTGGTGACGGTGTTACGCCGGGGGAAAAATCCTCGGAGCCGCATGTTCGCAATCATGGCTCGCTCCCACTAACATTTCGCACTCAAGACATTGGTGTCGCTCTAGCGCAGCGTTCATCAGCGAGATATTGGCGGGCCTTCAGACGAAGCAGGTTCTACAAGATATGCCTTGAGTACTCGTCTTCTCGCCTCCCTAGCGCGGGCGCACGCGAGAGCCCTTTCACCAGCTTCTCGACGCACCGCGGAAGTAGGCCTGGGCGGCGTCGACATCCCGCTTGATCTGTGTGCCCAGCTCCGAGAGATCGGAGAACTTCCGCTCATCTCTCAACTTCTGGTGGAAGCAAACCTCCACGCGGTGCCGATACAAATCGTGATGAAAGTCGAGAACATGGGTTTCCAGAAGGAGTCCCCGGAAACCTTGGACGGTCGGCCGGAAACCGATGTTGGCCACTCCCGGTAGCGGGGACTTGCCGTAGCCGCGCATTGTAACGGCAAACACACCTTGGATAGGAGAGTTTTCGCGCGCCATCCTGATGTTGGCCGTCGGAAAGCCAAGCGCACGCCCCCGCTGTTCACCAGGAACGACGCGTCCGCAGATTGAGTAAGGGCGGCCCAGGAAACGTTCCGCCGCCGAGAGTTGTCCGGCGGCAAGAACGTCACGAATCAGGGTGCTGCTGACCCGGACCCCATCCACGATGACGGATCCGGTGCACTGCACAAGGAATCCATATTCGTCACCCGCGGCGGTAAGGCTGGTGAAGTCGCCGGCACGATCCTTGCCGAAGCGGAAGTCGTCGCCGACGACCAAGAACTTTGTGTTCAATCGATCGATCAAGATCTGGCGAATGAATGTATCGGCCGGCAGGTTGGCCAGAGCACGATCGAAGCGGAGCAAGAGAACAAGGTCCACGGGAAGCCGGACCAACTGCATCAGCTTCTCCCGCAACCCTGTCAACCGGGGAGGCGATTGATCCGGCGCGAAAAATTCGCGCGGTTGCGGCTCGAACAGCACCACCACCACGGGAAGGTCGAGCTTCCTGCCCTCCTCGGCCAGTTTGTTGATGACATGCTGATGGCCGACATGAACGCCGTCGAAGTTACCGACCGTCACGACGCTGCCCTTCTTCAGCTCATGAATTCTCTCCAATCCGCTGACTAGTCGCATAAACCTTGGATGATCCCGGTCAGCGTTCCTTACAGGGCTCTTTGGGCCATGAGATGTGCAGGGCGCAGTCCTGACAGAAGCAATGAACCTGCATAGACGGTCATACCGGCCGCAATGAAGAGGGTGAGATGTCCGATGCGCTGAGATGGCTGCCAAGCTTGCCAGATCCCATCGCCGGGGTTGATCTGTACCAGCAACGAACCCATGACGCAGCTTGCTCCGGCAACGCGAGCGAGAAACAAGCCCCATCCCGCCGAGGGGCAATAGATGCCGGCTCGAAGCAGTCCTGCGAGCAGCAATCCGGCGTTGGCCAGTCCCGCGATGGCTGTTGACAAAGCGAGCGCCGCATGCCCCCAGCCGAACGGCGACGCAAGATAGACAAGAGCGACGCTCATCGCGAGATTGATTATGATCGCGTAAAGACTAAAGCGGAACGGTGTTCGGTAGTCGTGGCGAGCCGTGAACCCTGACATCAGGATGCGGGCGGCGACAAAGCCGATCAGCCCAGATGAATAGGTTATCAGGCTGCGGCTAGTCATCTCTGCATCGTAGGCTGAAAAGTGGCGGTACTGGAACAACGAGCAAAGCATCGGCTTCGCGAGCAGGGCGAGCCCGACGGTTGCCGGGAGTGCCACCAGGAATATCCCGCGCAGCGCCGAATCCAGGGATCGCGAGAATCCCGTCGGGTCGTCATGCGCGTGACTCCTCGCAAGATGCGGGAGCATGACCGTACCGATGGCGACACCGAATATCCCAACGGGAAATTCTACGACGCGATCGGAATAGTACAGCCATGACACGCTGCCTGACCCGAGGAACGATGCGATCAGCGTGTTGAGCAGCACGTTGACCTGGGTCACAGAGACACCGACGACGGCCGGGCCTAACAGCTTGATGACGCGGCGCACACCGGGGTCGCGGAAGCCCCAGTGCAAGCGCGGTAACATCTTCAGACGGGCGAGGAAGGGAAGCTGGAAAGCCAGCTGAATTAAGCCGGCGATGAGCACCCCCCACGCGAGGGCGTAAATAGGCTGAGGAAAGAATGGCGCCATCCAAATAGCCGCGGCGATCATCGTGAGATTCAGAAAAACCGGAGTGAATGCCGGTACGGCGAAACGGCGATAAGTGTTGAGGATAGCTGCCGCAAACGCGGTCAACGTGATCAGGAATAGATACGGAAAGGTGATGCGAACCATGTCCGTACTGAGCATGAACAGCTCGCCGTTCCGAGCGAAACCCGGAGCAAAGCAAAGAACCAACAACGGAGCTGCCAGAATACCGACCGAGGTGGCTGCTGCCAAGACGGCGGCCAGGCTTCCGGCCAGGCGGCTCAGAAAGGCGTGTAGTGACTGCTGGGTGGAGTTTTCCTTGTAGCTCGTCAGCACTGGCACGAAGGCTTGCGAAAACGATCCTTCGGCAAAGAGTCTGCGGAGAAAATTAGGGATCCGGAAAGCGACGAAAAAGGCGTCAGTCGCCGCATCCGCCCCAAAAAAGCTCGCGATCACCGCATCACGGAGGAACCCCAGGATCCTTGAGGTCAGAGTCAATGACCCGACCAGCGCGGTCGATTGGAGTAGATTCTTGCTCAGGGAACTGGCCCATGTCCTTGAGGTCAATGTTGGCAGTATACCAACTCGAGTAGTAGATTGGTCGGTGGTGGTTCCGGTCCCACACGCGTTTCTTGTCTTCGCATTTGTCTCGAGGGCCGCGGTCAGCAGCGCTCAGCGGAATGCTGTGCTGGTTGCGGGAACTTTTTGATATACTTGTAAGATTTCCGGCTATTAGGTCATAAATGAACTTAGAACAGCAGCAATCCCAGCTCAAAGAGTTGATCGCCAAGGGAAAGATGCAGGGTTACCTGACCTATTCCGAGGTGAACGATCACCTGCCGAGTGACATCGTCGATGCCGAGCAGATGGAAGACATCATCTGCATGATCAACGACATGGGCATCGAGGTGCATGAGGACGTCCCGGATCCAGACCTCATTCCCGAAACGACCGTCGTAACCGAGGATGATGAGGAGGAAGCCGCAGAGGCGGCTGCCGCATTGGCATCGTCCGTGGACAGTGAGCTCGGTCGCACCACGGATCCGGTGCGGATGTACATGCGGGAGATGGGAACCGTCGAGCTCCTGACGCGTGAGGGCGAACTCAGCATCGCGAAACGGATCGAGGAAGGCATCAATCAGGCAGCCAATGAGCTGGTGCGCTTTCCGGCTGCGATGGACCACTTCCTGAAAGCTTTCGAGGAAGTCGAGCGCGGGGAGATTCGACTGTCGGACTTGATCTCGGACTTCTTTGAGCCCAATCAGCCGGAAGAGGTAGTCCTGGATGAGGAGTCCGAAGCCGAGATTCTCGAGGAAAGCGAGAGCGGCCCGGATCCCGAGTTGGTGAAAGAGAAGCTCGAGGTCTTCAAGAAGCGGAACAAAGCTGCGATCAGTACACATCAGAAGTACGGATTTCACCATGAGAAGACCCAGAAGGCGTTCGACGGAGTGGCGGAGACCTTCATGGAGTTTAAGAAAACTCCGCAGTTCTTCAAGGAACTGACCGATATCCTGCACTCTATCGTGGAGAAAATCCGGGAACAGGAACGAGTTATTCACGAGCTATGCGTGGTTCGCGCCCGAATGCCGCGTGCGGAGTTTCTGCGCGCGTTTCTCGGCAGCGAATCGAGTAGCATCTGGTTGGAGAATGTCTTACAAACGGGTAAACCTCACGTCGAGGCGCTGCGACTTCATGTGGAAGAGATCAAGCGGGCGCAGGCGAAATTGCACCAGATCGAAAAGGAGAGTCGTCTCAGCATCGCCGACGTGAAGGAAATCAATCGCCGTGTGGCCATAGGCGAGAATCAAGCGCGGTTTGCGAAGAAAGAAATGATCGAAGCCAACCTGCGCTTGGTTATTTCAATCGCCAAGAAGTACACCAACCGTGGGTTGCAGTTCCTCGATCTGATTCAGGAAGGTAACATCGGCCTCATGAAGGCGGTAGATAAGTTCGAGTATCGTCGTGGTTACAAGTTTTCCACCTATGCGACCTGGTGGATTCGCCAGGCCATCACGCGCTCTATCGCCGATCAGGCTCGGACCATCCGTATACCGGTCCACATGATCGAGACCATCAATAAGCTGAACCGGATCTCCCGCCAGATGCTGCAAGAGATGGGGCGTGAACCAACACCGGACGAACTTTCGGAGCGGATGGAGATGCCGGAAGATAAGGTTCGGAAGGTGCTCAAGATTGCCAAAGAACCGATCTCCATGGAGACGCCCATCGGCGACGATGAGGATTCGCATTTGGGCGATTTCATAGAGGACTCGAGAGTCATGTCGCCCATCGAACATGCCACGGTAGCGAGCCTCCGAGAAACCATTCAGCAAGTGCTTGCGGGGCTGACGGCACGCGAAGCGAAGGTTCTGCGGATGCGTTTCGGCATCGACATGAACACCGACCATACTTTGGAGGAGGTCGGCAAACAGTTCGATGTCACCCGCGAGCGGATCCGCCAAATCGAAGCCAAGGCTCTACGGAAGCTGCGCCACCCTTCCCGTTCGGAGCAAATGAAGAGCTTTCTGGACACGGATTGACGACCTATATCCCGGGCCCTTAGCTCAGTCGGTTAGAGCAGGGGACTCATAATCCCTTGGTCCTAGGTTCAAGTCCTAGAGGGCCCACCAAATTCAATAGCTTACGACATCCTTCCGGGCGCCTATAGCCAAAAAATATTAGGCGCCTAATATTTTCCCCCCCATTGGCTCAGTTTTCGTTCTAGTCTTACAGTCGGCGCCACTCAATCTACTCGTTGGGGTGTTTCCGTGGAGCGACTTCCCTTCCCCCCTTAAAATTCAGGTTGACAGGGGATTCATACGCGGTGGGATTCACCACCCGCGATGGAAACGGATGGAAACTCTGGACGTGATCCAAGCGACTCCGCAAATGACGGGAGCAGACTTCCACGCGACGGATCCAAAGGTTAAGAATGATGCTGAAGGATGAGCTGAAGCCCAACATCGTTGTCGAAGGACCGTTCTTCCCTGAACCGGTCCAGGTTCTCGTTTCGGCCCCCGTTGGCACATCGGTCAAACTGACAGAGGGAAAAAGACCAACCAGGTCTATGACTCAGTGCTCAACGAGCAACAAATCGCCTCCCTTGTTGCCTCGCCCGAGCATGAGCCCTTTGATGGCGACCCGATCCGCTTCAGGCTCGGCGTCGAAGCAATGCGTCTGGGCCTGGCCTACGAATACGACCCTTATTTCTCCCTCTCGATCGCGCGCGTTGATCCGCTCCCGCATCAGCTCGAAGCGGTGTACGACTATTTCATGCGATCGGCGCGCATCCGGTTCTTGCTGGCGGACGATCCCGGCGCCGGCAAGACCATCATGGCCGGCCTCTTGATCAAGGAGCTGAAGATAAGAGGGCTGGTCAGCCGCATTCTCATCGTCACCCCGGCCAACCTTTCATCCTAAATTCCTCACTTAGCCACGGTCAGAATGAGGCAAACTAAGGACTGGTGCGGGCTGGCGGCGAAAGAGGAGGCTCACCCGATGGGTGATGTTGA